>VOFG01003927.1_pt1 | contig 44122 bp, 65 predicted proteins | sample 5384171 | NCBI WGS metagenome assembly VOFG01 (sample SAMN12384726, study PRJNA508395) | human gut metagenome | isolation source: healthy gut F | host: Homo sapiens
AATTTGGTATTCTTCCTCGTCCCGGACCACGCCGTGCTTATATTCCACCGGATACAGTCGGTAACGGCCCTGTCCATACGGCAGCTCCACGCCATCCGGAGTCTCCAGCGCCTCCACACAATCACACTTTCCGTTCACACCAAGGCTGCGTGAAAATACTGGCAGTTCATATAAATTCATCTGTCCCTTCGCCGCTCAATCCGGGCAGTATGCACCCGCTCGTGCTGCGCGCGGCCTGCGGCAGTGTCGGCGCTTTCCGTCCACAGCTGCTCCAAAGCCATCAGGCCCACCGCCGGGGACAATAGCCATACTGCGTCAGCCAGGACAGGGGGAACAGTTCCCGCTCCGACTCAGCGGAATAGCTCTGCATCTTCCGGCACCTGATTCCAGGAGATCTCGCCGTAAGGCGAGCAGAGAAGCCCACGTCAACCCCGGCCGGGCGTGCATCCAGGCGGATGCTCCCGGTGTAATCCCGGCAAGAGCGGGGATACTCCACCTCCGGCCGCTTCTCCACCCGGACCAAATCAAATAGCTGGTAGGAAGGCGCACAGCCCAACCGGGCCTGCCGCTTGCGCTGCTCCAGATCCGAATCGGTACCCGTATGGCGGAACAGGATCAACGGCGACACCACAGCCATTTCCCCCTTACTGGAGGAACGGTCATGCTCGTACATATTCAAAATGGCTTCAAATAAAACACGCAGGTCTTCCTCGTCAAAGCCTGTTTCCATAGCCAAATTGGCACTGACAAAACCCGGGCCTCATAAAGGCCGTAGGGGATAAACTGCTTGCGGCCCATGGTACGCAGACTGTCCTCAGATTGCCCGTTTTCCCACTGCTCATAGTCTGCGGCTGTTTTGGCATTTTCACCTCCTCTGCCTTGGCCATCCGCGTGATGGAAATGTCCTGGGGCTGAATGGGGTCCAGAGACCGGGCAAAGGTCAGCTGGACCGGTCCCCGGACCTGCCCGGCGTTGGGGCCCGTGGACATCACCGCACCGAAGGTCCGCATCATCATAGAACAGCTGGCAGGCAGCCTTTCTCCCCGGCGTACACTTCGTTTCTTCCCCTTGGCAGAGAGCTCCACCTGGGCCAGCTCCTTGGCCCGGGCAATTCCGGTGTTGATGTTGCTGGCGCTGCGGATCAGCATTTCCATGCCTGGCTTCCCGGCATAGGCGGCCTGGACATAATTGCGGATGCGGCGCTTGATGGCCACGTCCGTGACGTAGCCATGGAGGTCCTGAGGTCCATCCGGGGCGCGTTGCCCATATCCGGGTCCCCGTTGGGATTGCCGTTGCGGCACTGGATGTAAAACAGGAATTCGTAACGATTGTCAATAGCCATGATGATTTCCTCCTTATTTCTCTTTGGGGGCATACAGAACGGCGCGCTGCTGGTAATAGCCCAGGGCAAACTCTGTCTGCTGCTCCATATTCATAACGACTGAATTTTCCGATTTCCAATTTTTACCGTAATTTCCGAAATCTTACTTTCAAAGTAGTACGCAAAGTCCGGGATCCAGCTTGCCCAAATGGTGCTGGGAGAGCTGGGCCAGCTTGCCCATGGCAACGCGGATTGGCACTGGCGGCGGGTACCCTGCCTGCCACACCCACGCCCACCTCAGGCATGGCCTTACGCTGGTGCAACGTAGACTGCCATCAGCTGGCCGCAATAATAGGCCACATCGAGTTGTTTCTTGGTTGCAGGTTGCTTCCATAGGGTGTTCATCTCCTCATTCTTTGCCTCCGGCAAAGCCAAGCTTTCAGCAGCTGGAATGCCAAAGTTTCTATGTCCAAAGGGCACCGTACGCTTTTTCCTCATCCGACTCCAGCAGGCTGGAGCGAATCCAGCACAGGGCGGGCGGAATTTAAATCGGGCAGAGCTGTCCCCATTCAAAATGGCGCTCAGGAGCCGTTGGAGCAAATTGGGCAGCTCATCATCCGGCTCCAGACCTTCTTGGGGGTCTCCCCTGGCTTTAAACCCGGGTTCCCAAGGCCCTTCAGCTTGGGAGGCTTGGCCTCCTTGTCCGTTCCAGGAAATGAGGACAGGTCTTCGAACCACTGCTTGATGTTATAGTAAAGGTCTTCATAGCTTCCCTCCTGCCAGAGGCGCACCATCATCCGCCCGTTGGCTCCAGACAGGGGCATAATGTAGTATCTGGCGTGGAGTCGCTCCGGCTGAGTCCCATTCTCTATGGAGGAAATCAGAGCCTTCGCCGCCCGAAGGGCAGATTTTTCCTTCATCATCAGGCTCAGAATCCGCCCCATCATCCCACTCGCCCTCCAGCAGGATGGGAAGCAGGTCCTCCTCTTCTGAAATACCGCTGGAATACCAGTGGACCAGCTTGGCATTGCCCAGCACCGGCGCCTTGGCAATCAGATCGGTGAGCGCCGCGTTGACGGCGGTCATGGCTTCTTCCGATACGGGAGCATTTGCACTTTTCTTAAAGCCATAGGACCGAAAGGCATCCTTATCAAAACAAAGGAACGCATCCTCTGCCGTGTGGCCCCTACGAACATCAATCCGAAACCTTGGGCACTGTGGCCATGGCCGGCTTCGCTCACCGGTAATGAGGCACCTGGGGGAGGACGTCGGCTTCCTCCGGCAGAAACATCGCCCGAAACTTCGTCCACCAGGGCAGGTACCGGGAGCTGGCTTCCAGCGGAACTCCGTCCACCATAAATCCAATGGGATCGCCGCCTTTCAGCTTATGCAGCGCCAAGGCCTGCGCGATTGTCTGCACAGTGGCTCCATCCCGCAAGGCCCGGGCCACCACAGAAAACGCCGGCTCGCAATCGCCCCCCGTCATCCAGCATGGACAGGAAAAAATCATGCTTTGTGGGAACGTTTTGATCCCCTTTGGGATCTTCCACCATCCCTAGTGGAATTTTCGCTTTTTCAATCAAGGGATTGCAGTATCGGGTTCCGTTGGCCGCTGCACCGATGTCGGGCGCGTAGACCGCCGGGGCGTCCTTTTCCCGGGTGTGAATTCCCAAAAACTCTCCCGAAGCGGAAAGCAGAACATAGGCCTTCACCCGCTTAGGTTTAAAGCCCGGCTGAGCGGCAAGGCCCTTGTCCAGAGCATAGCGATACAATTCCGTCAGCATCCGCCGTCCCTCCTTCCCGGTTTCAGCACCAGCGGAGAGTCAAAGGCAGGCACCTCAATGACCCCACGGTCCATTTTCGCCCGGTAGAGGGAGACAGAAGTGCTCCGCCTGCTTCCCTACCTTCCAAATGTTCAAGTCAAACACGTCGTACACCATGAGCCCCAGGTCCAGGCTCTCCTGGATAGGCGTTTCCCCGGTGGAGCCCCCAGGTGAAATAGGCCGGAAACTCCCGGGCGCCCATGACCGGCTGAACGAACATCTGCCTCGCTTCACCCGCCGCTCAAACTGATTGTACAGCTGAATCGCAGAACCGGGAAATCCGGCCGGGGCACAATCTGGGCCGTGATGCGGTAGCGCACATCCCTGCAGCACCACAGACTGGCGCTGGGTGCGGTCCTCCTCAATCAGAAGGCAGGCTTTCATGGGTTTCCCGCCGGAATGCGGGGCATTTTGCTTTTGAGCTCATTGCGCTTGAAGGTGGCATACTGGATCTTCTTCAGAACCTCAATCCGTTGCACCTGCCAGTAGAACTCCGCCGGCTTGGAATAAATCGACGCAGCATCCCCGGACCGCACTGGGGGTGGGAACCGGGTAGGTGATTCGCTCTACCTTCCCTCCGGCCTGGAGAAGAGGGCAAAATCGCCCCATACCGTGATCGTTACCTGTGGACAATTCAAAATATTGGTCACCCTCATTTCCTTAAAACATGCCAAGTTGAACGTTTTCCAAAACTATGCCTTGCTTTCTGTCGTAACAGTCAGGAATGCCTAACAGATAGTAGCCCGTCTCCACAGCTGCCCCGCCGTGTTCCCAGGCGCGGTAGTACAGCGGTACGCAGTACTGCCGGACCAAGTCCCTCTGGAAGCTGGACACGGTAATGGGCCCGGCCAGACGCATCAGGGCCGGCGTAAGGCCCTCTTTTTCATAGCGTGCCTCCACCTCTTGATACAGCTTTCTTCCCCGGGCAGGGAACCACCACCTGAAAGCCAGTGTTTTCAATGATTTGGTAGGCATTCTGGACCTCCAGAAAGTCCTCCTCCTCCACAGCCTGGCGCAGAGCCTGCTTGTCCCCCTTCGCTTTGACTGTACAGCAGCTGATAGTACTCTGAATGTGGCTCAAATCATTGCAATCAATGGGATGCCTGCTCGCCAGAACTGGACGCAGTTGGCTGCGTTTTCATAGGCAGAGCTGGGATACAGCTTTTCCTCCTCCGGGACAAAGACAATTACCCGTCCGGTGGGACTGTCCCCATTTCGGTTGCACCGGCCCGCCGCCTGGATGATGGCATCCAACGGCGCCAGCGCCCGGAATACCACTGGAAAATCCAGATCCACACCGGCCTCGATGCATTGGGTAGACACCAGGCGGCAGGGAAGTCCTGCCTGCATTCTCCCGAATCTCCCGGAGCACTGCCAGCCGGTGAGCCGGACAAAGGTCCGTAGTCAGGAAAAATGTACTCTCCGCCCCCGTTTGCTCCACCAGCTGCCGGTACAGGGGCCTGGCGTGGGCCCGCAGGTTGACAATGGCACAAGCCTGATTTTCCTGTGCCACTTCCCCGGCAATCCCCCACAGGGATATCGGCTGCTTCAGCCGCCAATCCACGGTCACCCGCCGTGTCGCCGCAAATAGTGCGGCCGATCCGGCGCAATTTCCCTGGGCTGCCAGCTTAACCCCGGCCGGTAGCCAAAGAGGCTGCGTTGCTGTGGAAAACACCACGGTACAGCCGTATTGGGTGCAGAGCAGCTTCACCGTCCGCAGCGTAGCATCCAGCAAATAAGGCGGCAGAGACTGGGCCTCATCCAGCACCAGGACGCTATTGGCCAACTGATGCAAATGGCGGCAGTCCGCAGGCTTGGCAGAAAACAGGGGCTGGAAGAAGCCTACGCTGGTTGTCACGATACAGGGCGCATCCCAACGCTCACTGGAGCAGTCTGGCCTGCTCATCCAGCTGAGCATTGCTGTGAATCTCCAGAAGATCCGGCACTACCTTCCGGTAATCCTTCACATTCTGCTCAATGATGGCGAGAAACGGCAGAATCAAAAATAATCCGACGCTTTCCATAAATCCGGCAGTGTTCCGCCGCAAATGCAAAGAGACTCAAGGTCTTTCCCAGGCCGGTGGGGGCGGTGAGGGTAAACAGCCCCGGCTCCTGGGCCGCAGCAGCAAGGCAATCGTCAAAACAACTGATTTCTCATAGCATTGAGGGTGCTTGCTGCAGTGGATCCTTGCTTTGTCTCTACCTGCACCTGGGACAAACGTTGAAGGGCTTCCGCCGGGTCCAGCTCAGGCCCTTGGTTTGGAGCAAATAGTCTGGCTTGATGTTCCGCAGCGCTGGAATAATCCACGCATCCACCAGGCAGAAAACAGAAACCGCGTCCACAGCATCCTCGCCAAAGATGCATCTTCCCCGTCGAAAACTCCGGCAGGGGTGGCGACAGGCCTGGGAGGCGTAAACGCGCTCTTCCACCTGGGATACGGCATCCCGGAATTCCTCCTGGCCAAAAGAGAAAAATCTGCGCCCTTCCGAATCAACCGATCGCCCTCTCCCCGGAGAACCCGCTTCAGCCCCGTCATCCACAAGGAAAGCTCGCCATGATGAGACGCAATCACAGAGGCGAGAAGCTTTGCCGCCCAGTTCTGTCCCTACCTCCGTGGCTCCACCCGCCGTAGGCTTGAAAAACAAAGTGCCGCTCCAGGGCCTGCATGATTCACATGAGTTTTCTCCCGGCGCAGCACTTGCTGAAAATCCCTCGCTGTATTTTCCAAAATCGTGAAATTTCCTAAAACTTCACCCCAGGCCCCATAGCCCAGAGGGCTCAAAACTCCTGGCATAGTTCCGATGCACGGCTTAAAATGGTGAAAAACCGTCTCTTTTTGACCTTGCTCGTTTGCACTTCTGGCATAGTATATATTCTCCATCTTTTTTCCCCCCCTTCCTCTTTTTTGATATAATATTCCATTTCCAGTGGGAAGTCAACAGTTTTCTTGTCGCAGCAAATACTCGTATATGCCAAGCATATGCTGGTAGAAATTTTTACAAAGTTTTGTCCTGCAGATTTCATGCATAAAGCAGATGACATAGCACCTTTTAAAGGTCTTTAGAAGCGCCAATCTATGGTCTACAGAGACTGATTGATGTCAGAAATCACCTGTCTTTCAAACAGAAATTCCAGTTATGGCATTCAGCGCCCTCCATTTCCCTCCCCTGTTCCTGGACAATCCTGATTTTACACACAGCTGCGCAAATTCAGAATTTCTTCATGGGGATTTCCTTTTCTTTACTTGCAATCCGGTCAATCTATGGCATAATAACAAAAATGAGAAAGGAGCCGCTGTGCCATGGGTCCCCAGATTCCCCAGCGTCTGACCGATCAAACTGCAGAGCGTCTGCTTCATATGATTGGCAGCGACCCGGCCTACCGGCCCGGGGCCAAGCTGCCCAATGAGCCCCGGCTCTGTGAGCTTTTCGGCGTCAGCCGCACCACACTGCGGGAGGCAGTGCGTTCTCTGGCCGCCCAGGGCTATGGAGGTCCGGCGAGGAAGCGGCACCTTTGTTCTGGACCGTGCCAGCGCGCCGGACATTGGCCTGCAGCGGTTGGAAAGTCTCCCGTACCCGCCTGCAGGGGATCTGTTCGAAATCGGATGATGATTGAGCCCCAGGCCGCCCGCTTAGCTTGCCTTCCGGGGCACCGATGAGGAACTTCGGGGATCGCCCATCGGGCGCAATGCGTGGCGGGCCATTCGAGAGGGTGAAAATTTCACCCAGCCGGAAGAGGCCTTTCATCAGGCTTTTGTAGCCGCTACCCATAACCCGTTCATGGAGCAGCTGCTGCCATTATCCACAATGCCCTCCACGAAACCTGGGCTGCCCTGGATGTGGAAGCGCTTCTGGCGCAGCCCACCCTCCAGGACAACGAGTTGCTCATGGGATTCCTTCAGCAGCGGGATGAAGAAGGCGTCCGGCACACCATGGCTGCCCACATCCGGCGCACCATCAACCTGCTGGATCAAGCCGGCTTCGGCAGCGTTTGAATTTTATCCGAGGTGAACATATTGATGCGAAAATACGTCCTTCGTTTTGTCGTGGCCGCAGCCTTGTTCGTGGCGCTTCTGCTCCCCCCTCAGTCCGGGGGGCCCATGGGGCAGACCTGGGGACAGAGCGCAGCGTCTTCGAATTCTTAACAACAGAGCTGGGCCTCAATTCCGCCGCTGCCTGCGGCGTTCTGGCCAACATAGAGGCCGAATCAACTTTATCCTCACGTCCTATGGCGACGGAGGTACCAGCTATGGCCTGTGCCAGTGGCACGATGGCCGTTTTGATGCCCTGCAGAGCTTCTGCCTGCTCCAAGGCTATGACTACTGGTCTCTGGAGGGGCAGCTGAACTACCTGGCCTATGAGCTCCGAACCCGGTACCAGAGTACATATGCCGCTTTAAGGCGGGTGGCAAATACCTCTGACGGCGCTTACGAGGCCGGATACGCCTGGTGCGTCAACTTTGAAGTCCCAGCCAACCGGGAGGAAAAAGGAGTCATCCGGGCCGTACCGCCCAATTCAAATACTGGCTCCGTTACGGCGACTCCAGCAGTGACTTTAGTGCCTCTGTAGGGATCACCTCCAATGGCTACAACAGTTCCCTGTCGGATTGGCCAGATACCAGCAGCAGCTTCTATTGGGAAGCAGAAGAGAATCAGGCGGAGCCCACCGCTCCCCATTTCCACACCTTCCTCCGCGTCTCAGGTCCCGGCTCCGGAGGAACACGGCGTGGAGCCGGCTGCCGGTTCCACCGGGCAAGCCGAAGCGCCTGCTAAGCCCACCCGCCGGATTCCTCAACTGCGGTATGTCCCCATCATATGCCCGGCTCTTTCTCTGGCTCTGCGGCCTCCCCTGCAGAACAGCCTGGCTCTCCCTGGCGTGCCTGTTCCTCTGCGCCGGAGAGCCCGCCAAACGCTACGGCGTGCCCCAGCCTGAAGAGGAAGAACCTGAACCCTGCGAATGATCTGCAAATAAACTGTCTCTTGGGGTCCGCCGCACGCAGCGGACCCTGATTCGATCGAAGGCAAGGTATCCAACCATGGATGAACAAGAAGAAATCCCCCTCAAACGGAGCCGGACGAAACGGCGGTCCCGAACCAGGGCCCTATGTCCCCCCGGCCCAAATGGCAAATTGTTGCGGCCTGGTTTTTCTGATCCTAATGGTACTGGGTACCATCTTGTACTAATACTGGATCGCCTATCGGTACTGATATGCAGATTTTAGGTATTGATCCCGGCTATGGCACCACAGGATTTGCCCTGGTGGAGGCCCATCGCGGCCTCCACCAGCTACGCCAGTGTGGCGTCATCACCACGCCGCCTGGCATGGACTTTCTAAGAGGTTGGAAACCCTGTATCTGGACATGGACCAGCTTCTAAAGTCCGCCCTCCCGGAGGCCCCCTGGCCATTGAGGAGCTGTTTTTTGGTCACAATGTCACCACCGGCATTGGGGTAGCCCAGGCCAGAGGCATCATCCTTTAGCCGCATCTCAGCGGGACATTCCGGTCTTTGAGTACAAGCCCATGCAAGTGAAGCAGGCTGTGGTGGGTTACGGCGGAGCCAGCAAGCACCAGGTCATGGACATGACCCGCCGGATTCTAAAGCTGGAAGCTCCCCCGCCCCGATGATGCAGCCGATGCCATTGCCATTGCATTGTGCCACGCCCGCTCCGCCACCTCTCTGCTGAGCCAGGCCGCCTCGGCAGCAGGGAGGTAATCCCTTGATTTTTGTGAGGTTTTCTATGTTTTATTATTTACAAGGTCCCATTGCCATTCTGGAGCCAGGCATGGCCGTGGTGGATTGTGGCGGTGTAGGCTATGCCTGCTCTGTTACCGCTTATACCGCCGCACAGCTGAAGCTCAATCAGACCGCCCGGCTTTATATTCACGAAAATATTCGGGAAGACGCATTTGACCTCTTTGGCTTTGCCTCCGGGAAGAACTCCGGTGCTTTCAGCTGCTTCTGGGCGTCAACGGGTAGGCCCCAAGGCGGCCCTGGCCATTCCTCTCCTCCGGCGGTCCCCAGAGCTTCACCCTGGCCGTCATGACCGGAGACGAAAAGGCCCTGACCATTGCCCAGGGCGTTGGAAAGAAGCTGGCCCAGCGGATCATCCTGGAACTGCGGGACAAAATCGGCGGAGCTGCTACCGAGTTGGACTTCTCCGGTCCCGTTCCCGCAGCATCCCCGGCAGGAGACAACAACCTCACCCTTGCCACCGCCGCTTTGCAGGAGCTGGGGTATTCCTCCGCCAGAAATTGCCGCTGCGCTGAAGGGCTGCAGCGCCACCGCCAGCACAGAGGAGATGGTCCGCTACGCCTTACGTGCCATGGTGAACCGGTCATGAGCCTCCAAAAACTGACCGCCAGTCAGATTCCCGTCTGCCGCTTCTGTCAGAAGCTCCGGCTCGTCCCGTTGCCGGATTCTCTCACTCTGTTTTGTCCCTTGGAGCAAGGAGGAAGCACATCATGAGCATTGAATTTTCCCAGGAGCTGGACGCCCCCATCATCACACCCCACCCTGACCGGTCAGGATGCCGGGAGGTGAGTCTGCGGCCCAAGCTCCTGGCAGATTACACCGGCCAGGAGAAAGCTGAAACCTCTCAGTCTACATTGAAGCCGCCCGGCGGCGGGGGGAACCCTGGACCACACACACTTCTCTACGGCCCTCCCGGCTTGGGCAAAACCACCTTAGCCGGCGTCATCGCCAACGAAATGGGGGTGAATATCCGCATCACCTCCGGCCCGGCCATTGAAAAGCCCGGAGATCTGGCAGCTCTGCTCACCAATCTGAACCCCGGGGATATCCTCTTCATTGACGAAATTCACCGGCTCAACCGGGTGGTGGAGGAAATTCTTTACCCGGCTATGGAGGACTATGCCATTGACATCATCGTGGGCAAAGGGCCGTCCGCCAACTCCATCCGTCTGGACCTGCCAAAGTTCACTTTAGTGGGAGCTACCACCCGGGCCGGGCAGCTCTCCAGCCCCCTGCGGGACCGGTTTGGCGTATCCCTGCGGCTGGGCTGTACACCACCCAGGAGCTCTCCCGGATCGTCGCCCGGTCCGCCACCCTCCTGGGCATGGAAATTGACCCACAAGGCGCCCAGGAGATTGCCGCCCGGAGCCGGGGCACACCCCGAATCGCCAACCGGTTCCTGCGCCGGGTTCGGGATTTTGCCCAGGTTTGCGCCGACGGCGTCATCACACGGGAGGCTGCCAACCTGGCCCTGGAGCGGCTGGAAGTGGATCGCCTCGGCTTGGACGCCATAGACCGCCGAATGCTCACTGCCATCATTCACTATGGCGGCGGCCCCGTAGGCCTGGAAACCTTTGGTTGCCACCATTGGCGAAGAGGCTGTGACCCTGGAAGACGTATATGAACCCTACGTGCAGCTGGGCCTGACCCGGACGCCCCGGGGACGGTGCGCCACCCAGGCTGCCTATGAGCATCTGGGCCTGCCTTTCACTGGTCAAACACAGCTGTCTCTGTAGGGGCTGCGTTTTCAAAGGAAAATCTTATTCTTGTACGAAGACAAGACTTTAGTTTGCAAAGAGTGCGGCAAAGAGTTCGTGTTCACTGCCGGTGAGCAGGAGTTCTACGCGGAGCGCGGCTTCCAGAACGAGCCCCAGCGCTGCAAGGCCTGCCGCGACGCTCGCAAGAACGCCGCTCGTGGCCCCGTGAGTACTTCACCGCCACCTGCGCCCGCTGTGGCGGCGAGGCCAAGGTGTCCTTTCGAGCCCAAGTCCGACCGTCCGGTCTACTGCAGCGAGTGCTCTGTTTGCCTTGCTGCCGCCCCCCCCACCACTGCCAATCAAGGCGGATTGGATGCCCGCCGCCTTCTGGACCGCTTGTATCCAGGAGACGGTGGGGCAGCCAATGCCCCCTTTGCGCCGCAAACGTGGGAAGCCTTATTTTGCCAACAGCCCCCTTCACTGCTCCATCACCCACACCCGTGCCATGGTTTTTGTGCCTTGGCTGAGACGGAGGTGGGATTGGATGCGGAGCAATTGGGCAGGCCCGTCCGGCCAGCTCTGGTGAAAAAGGTACTCTCTTCCCAGGAATATTGCCTCTGGCAGCAAGCGGAAGACCCGGACCGGTTGTTCCTCTCCCTGTGGACACTAAAAGAAGCCACAGTGAAATACACCGGCGACGGGCTTCGTGGGTATCCCAACCACCTGAGTTTTGATCTCAGGGCCCCACCCTGGAGGGTTGGGATTTGCACTTCCGTCTGTGGAATGGGAAAACCATGTGGTGTCTTTATGCGCCCGCCCCCCTGCCAGAGGAACTGGAAATCAGAAGATTTTTTTTAAGATTCCTTTCTCTGCCTTGACAGGTACCGGCAAACAGCTATACTAGACGTGTGAGCTACCGGTTCTTTGCTTTTCAGAGGAGGTAATTTGTATGGTATCCTGGATTTTTCAGAAAGTACGAAAGACTTTGCAAATGAAAACCCCTGCTACTGTGGGGCATTCGTCTCCTGGCCGGGCTTCTCGTCTGGCTGGCGGCGATTGGCTTTTGGGCTGTTCCCGCTGCGGCATTTGCCCTGAATCTAGTCCTCAGCGGCTCCGTAGCGCTGATTTTTCTCCGCGCCTATCAGGGAACCTTTCCGGAAGTTTGCGACCTCTTCTCCCCCTTCCGCCTGGAGCAGCTGCCCCACCTGGTGGGCGGTATGGCATGGATGAGCCTTTGGGTCTTCCTGTGGACGCTGATCCCGGTTGCCGGTCTGGTCTTAGGACCTGTCAAGCTCTACACCTACCGTTTGACCCCCTATATCCTCATGACCCGGCCGGACGTCAAGGCCACCGAGGCCATCCAGGTTTCCGCCCGGGAGACCAAGGGTATCGCGGAAAGATGTTTTTGGCAGATTTGCTGATCTATGGAAGTTGGGCCTTGGTTCTTCTCCTGCTTCTTGGGCTGGCACAAATTCGTTTCCTGCATGTCCCGTTTTGCGTTTTATTGGCTCTCGCAGCGGTGCTGGGCGCCGCCCTGACGCCCTGGTGGCCGGTCTTGCCCAGGCTGGCTTCTATGACGAGATCCAGCATTGCCTGGCCGATCCGGCCTACAGCGCCCGGTACGCGCCTCCTGCACCCCCTGCTTACATCCCACCAGCCGCCGGTCAGCAGCCCCAAGGCTCAGCAGGCGCCAACGTGCAATACTGCCCCATCTGTGGCCAAGCGGCGCCCAAATCCGCCAGGTTCTGCAACAACTGCGGCACCAAGCTGGACGGCTCCACACTGTAACAATCAATTCGGATGCCAAATAAAACCCGCTGAACAGACATTCCATCTGCTCAGCGGGTTTTGATACTCGGCCCCCTGTGACTCAGGACTTTTTCTTCTTCTGCACCAGCTTGGCCAGGTAGGGGTTCACCGCGCCAGCTTCTCCAGGGTCCCCACAGCCCTGGAGTCCTTTTTCCGTGTACAGCTCATAGGCCAGCTTCAGGTGGTCATCATCGTTGCTGTCAGATCCATGCACTTCGAAATGGCATCTACCGCAGCGTCTAAGTCGCCCCTTCTTCCGCTGGCAGGTCGCCAGATTGTAGTAGTAAGACGGCTCGTCGCCGTTCAGCTTGATGGCCTTTTCCAGGGCCTGGATGGCGGTCTCCAAATATTCCGGATGTACCTCTCCCTTTGCCTCCAACGTGGTGTAGGCCCCGAAATAAAGCCGGTTTTTCTGGTTATACAATCCGCCCGATCCTTCGGCGAGGGCGCCTCATCCAAAAGCCCCTCAATGGTGGCAACAAGCTTTTCCAAGTGTTCCGGCTCACAATCGGCCCGGTTACAGTAGCTGATGTAGCAGCCCACCTCTTCGTAACGCTGCTTGAAGGTGAAGTTACTGGCGACATAGTCCCAGTTCTCCTCAGAATCCGGGCAGCCTTCGCAGAACCCATGGATGTCAGCTGGGCCACCACTTGGTCAATGAACCGTTCCTTGCTCAGAGCGCCTTCCAGAACCGGCATCAGATCCTCTCCCAATTTGAGGTCCCGTTGGGTGAGGGGCGTAGTTGAAGGCCTGGATGGGAGAAAGCTGAGTCAAAATGTCGTCTACCTCTGCACCACGGTGCGTAACATTGCCGGTGGTTTGGTAGCACTTTGTATGACATTCAAGGCGCTGTCCAGCTTTGCCTCAATGCTTTTCAGCCGCTCAGAAATGGATGTGACACTTTCCGGCCCCTCAGACTCAATAAAACCTTTTGCCTTAATCGCCTCTGTAAATTTCTCCAACGTTTCCTGTGCAGCTATCAGCGCGGGCACCTCGAAATGTCATAAAATATCGTCCGGTCATCATACACATCAAAAGGCAGAGCTGTCCTTTCTGGGCCAGCACAATATAGGGCTTTCCGTACCCCTTCCTCAGGCCATACTCGTACATGACGTTGGCATTCAGGCCTGTCAGGTCAATGATGCACAGCTCACTGGTTTCAATGCAGCTGGCAATATGCTCTGAAATTCTGCCCGGCTTGGCTATCTTATCAGAACGCACAATATTCTCCTTTGAAAAGCCGCATCTGGTCAGTGTAGGAATAATTAAATAGTCCAAAACCTGGTCGGCGTTCATTCGCTCAGGGCTTCCTTCCTGCCCCAAGGGTGAAAATTACAAAACAAGTGTATTTTTTGATTTTGCTCCACAACGAATCACTCCTATCTCTTTCCTAATTTCTACTTTGCAGAACGCACGCTCCGCCTCCCAATCAGCGAAGGGATGCCTTCATAACTATTCCTTATTATACAGCATTCTAGAGCAAATGTCATTTGCAATTTTGACAAATTCTCTCAAAACCAGACATCTGTCGTTTGAAGTACCCCTCCTCCCTTCTTGCCCATCCGGTTTTAAACAATTCGTAAACATTACCGCCCAGCCGTTGAATTTTGCGGGATTTGCCATATAATGACCATATAAATTTCTCGCCAAGGTGATAAGACTATGAAACAAAAATTTGGCAACTGGCTTCAGCGGGTATTCGCAGGCCGCTACGGTGTGGACCAGCTGAGTCTGGCCATTCTGGTTTTGGATCTAATTTTATGTCTGGTTGGGATGTTCACCCGGAATGGGTGGCTCAATCTCCTGGCCTATATTCCTATGGTTTTGGTGCTTTACCGGATGCTGTCCAAAACACCTACCGGCGCTACCAGGAAAACCGCCGCTTTCTGCAGCTCATAGACCGCATCAAGGACCGGAAAAACCGGTACTACAAGTGCCCCAAATGTAAGCAGCTGGTTCGCGTCCCCAGAGGCAAAGGAAAATCTCCATTACCTGCCCCAGATGCAAAGAAAAGTTCGTCAAGAAAACATGACCCAAGAGGTGTCTCAAAGCTAGTTTTGAGGCACCTCTTCCTCCCCCAATAAAAACAAAAATTTTTTCTGATTTCCTCTTGACTTTCTCGCAATTTGTGTTATTATAGGGGAGCGGTTTGTGAGACGCGCAAATCGAATAGAATACGGGGGTATAGCTCAGCTGGGAGAGCGCTTTCTTGAATGGCATTCAAGAGGTCAGCGGTTCGATCCCGCTTATCTCCACCATTTCTTGGGAAGTCAAGATGAAAAAACTCGTTTTGGAAACAAAACGTTTTTTTCGTTTCCAAGGGGCAGATCAGCATATCAAAATGCCATTCCGCTCCCCCACCGGGCGTTCTGAAATCTTCAGGACGCCCTTTTCTATGCCCAAATGGAGGTGAGACGATGGACAGGGCGGTTTCCTTTTCCTATTTCTACGGTGAAGAATCCGAGCAATTCAGCTATTACCGGATTCCCAAATTGCTTATCACAGGCGCGCATTTCAAAAATCTTTCCACAGACGCTAAACTTCTTTACGGCCTTTTGCTTGACCGGATGGGCCTTTCCGCAAAGAACGGCTGGTACGATGAACAGGGCCGGGTCTATATTTACTATACGCTGGAGGAAATTATGGAGGATATGAACTGCGGCAAAGACAAGGGTGTGAAGCTGCTGTCTGAACTGGACGCCAACCGGGGCATTGGCCTCATTGAACGGGTGAAGCAGGGTCAGGGCCGTCCTGCCCGAATCTATGTGAAGCGGTTTGCCGCCAGGGCTGTTCCCCCGCCTTCTCCCGAGCCGCCCGCTGATTTAGTAGAAGATCCGCCTGTCAGAAGTCAAGACTTCGGTTTTTCAGAAGTCAGCCCATCATCAGAAGTCTTGACTTCGGAAAAACCGAAGTCTGAACCTCGGAAAATCAGAAGTCAAGACCTCGGAAAAACCGAAGTCTATTTTAATAGGAATAACTATCCTGATAATAGCTATCTTTGCCCATCTATCCATCCATCGGAACCCCAGATGGATGGATGGATCGGGAAGAACGCAAAGCGCAGGTTCAGGAGAATATCGGCTACATCGCTTTCACCGGGCATGACCGTGAAACCGTGGACGAGCTGGTAGAACTCATCACCGATGTGCTTTGCAGCAGCCAGGCAACCTTCCGCATTGGTGGAACGCAGTTCAAAAGCGAGATTGTCAAGAAGCGCTTTTCCACACTGCAACAGTCGCACATCGAGTATGTGCTGGAATGTATGCGCAATAACACCACCAAAATCCGCAACATTCGCGGTTATCTGTTGACCGTCCTGTATAACGCCCCAACAACTATAGAGCATTACTATCAGGCAGCGGTACAGCATGACCTATATGGGCAGCAATCCGGGCCGTGAGGAGGTGTGACTGAGCCTGCCCTACTGCCTATTTCCGTAATGCGTCCCAATTTGGGCAATGTCATTAAGTTAAGCGCCGCTACAGGTAGGCAGCAGCTGCAAACGCCATTTTAACAGCGTTTTAGGTGAAAAAGGCACGGGAAAGAAGCAGGGCGACTGCTCTGCTTAAAATAAGATATAGAAAGCGATAAAAACATAATGAGAGGAATCGTTGCGGCGCGGCGCCGCGCGGTTGCCGCGCACTGTTACGCGGCCCGATACCAAAAGGTAATGCCCGTATTGGTATGGAGCCTCCGCGGGTAACTTCGTCCGGGGCGGATAGGCAGCAGATACCGCTGTAGGAGCTTTTGCAAGGGTTCCCGGTGAAATCGCGTCCCGCAGGAAAGCCTTGCAAATATGGAACGCTGTGGTGAAATTGATTTGGTATGCGTGCTGTTTGCTTTGCTTTTCCCGAGCCTCCGCCGACACAATGGCTTCCGCATAGTTGTACATGGTCAGCCTTGCGTAAAGCTCCTGCATGACAAAATCCGTCTTCTTTCCGTGAAAATGCAGCAGTCCCACCGTATATTTCAGCTTGCGGAAGGAAGTCTCTATGCCCCATCGCCGGGTGTACAGCTGCTTCAGCGCAGCCAGAGGAAACCGCTCCCCTGGGCAAATTGGTCAGCAGGGTTTCACTGCTTCCATCTGGCAATGGAAAGCGGACGAGCCGGAAGGACAGCGGATACACGCCGTCGCTGCCCGGTTCCAGGAAATCAAAGGTATTGGTGGCCGGGATGATGCGGTATTGATCGGACTCTGCGCGCATCCGCGCGGTCAGCTTCCTGGTCAACAGCAGCGTGAACGACAGATCGATCTTCGGTGTTTCCGGGAGACGCAGCGCTGACGCGGTTCCCTTTTTCCCTTCCTTGGCCCGAATCAGATAATACCAACTCTGTTTTTCCAGGTGGGCCATCAAGTTATAGGATTCGTAATTCCGGTCCGCCAGAACGATGGCCCGGAAGGATTGACGCTCCGCCATGGCAATCATAGCCTGCGCCTCATGCTTTTTGCGGTCTTTTGTACCAAAGCATCCTGATACAGGCGGCTCTCCAGATCGTACAGCGCATTCAGATGCAGCAAATTATAGCCCCGCTGTCCAGAAGCGCCCTGATGATAGGGGTCGGCGTCTGCGGGATTTGGTGGAATCTTCACATCGGACCCGTCCACTGCCAGAAGGCGGTACCCCTCCAACGTTCCACACGAAGGCAAAGTGCCCGTAAACTTTCGGAACAGATGCTCCATTGCTTCCGGCAGCAGCTTGTCACGCTGCTGTACAAGGGCCGGTGCGGAAACGGTATCCGGAGCATCCTGGAAGAAATCCAGCAGTTCCCGGGATAGACTCCCGCTGCCGAAGCGAAGCAAAAAGGGAAAGTAGCTGCTCCAGAGGCAGTTTCCTCCGCCGGGTAAAATGCTTCTCGGGCTTTCGCACAAACAAATGGGGCGACGCGGACATCTCCCGAATCACAGAATGCAGCTTTTCCCGAATCGTCTCGGGTACAGAAAAAGAATTCATATGCGGCCTCCTTAAAATATCGTCATTTCAAGACTTGGCCGCATAAAACAGCTGTTTTGTCAAGCACTTTTCGTACTTTTAAAAAAATGGTGGAAATCCCGCCAAAAACGAGCCGGGTACCGGATAATACCTGACTCGTTTTTGAGAGATTCTTAACTTAATGACATTACCCAAGTTGGGACGCATTTTCCGTCATTTCCTATCTGCTCCAAAGAGAATATGCAGGTAGTCCTGCCGTCCATCCAGGATTCGTGCCACTGAAATAATATTTTCGTCAACACGATAGAAAGCGAGCCACTTTTTCACAAATTACAAAACGCAAATCTGTGGCATGGCCGGTTTTTGCCTCTACAGACGCGCCAAGCTGCGGGTGGTTCTTCAGCTGGCCGCAGGTATCCAGAATCAGCTTTGCAATCCTGCTGGCGGCCTTGGGATTGCCTAAGATTTTCCGATATAGTCCCGCAACGACTGCAAATCATGAATGGCCTCTGGCGTATAGCGCACGGTCATGCCTGCTCCTCCAAAATACGGTAAGCAGCTTCCTCAGATACCCAATCGGCATCTGTTTTGATAGAATCCCAGCCCCTTTTGAATTTCAGCCATGAGGCGGCTGATAGACTTTGCCTTTAGGTATTCTGTGTTTTCAGGGAGAGCAGAAAAGGAAGTCCCTCCGTGTTCAGCGATTGTTGAATAAAAAATATTGACCGCATCCGTCAGTGTCAGGCCATATGCCGCAAAGATAGACTCTGCTTTTTGTTTGACCTCTGGATTGATCCGCATTTGAAAGGTCGCTGTTTTTGGTGCGGATACGGTGTTCAGTTCAGGTATGCCCATGTAATCATCTCCTTGGAACCAGTATAACCGCAAAAGCAGAAAATGTCAACACAATGTAACTACAAAAACAGATTGAGGTGAAGTCTGATTGACAATTGATCGTAAGCACATTGGAATGGGCTTTGAAAAACTGAACGGGAAGCTGGCAGAGCTGTGGGAGCTCATTACCCAATCTCCCGCAACCTTTAAGGGCGGCGAAATATGGACTGTCATTACGGCTATCAGCAATGCCCTGGTAGGGATCGGCTACGGCCTTTGGTGCTGTTTTTGCCATGGGCGTGTTCCAGTCGGCGGCGTCCTTCCGGGAGATCCAGCGGCCGGAATTTGCCCTGCGGCATTTCATCCGCTTTGCCGGAGCCAAGGTCGCTGTGGGCTATTCTCTGAAATCATGCTGGCAATCTTCCACATCTGCGGCGGCGTCGTTTCCAGTGTCATGTCCGGCATGGGAGGAACGGTATCCACCGCCGCCACCCTGCCGACGGAAATCGTGAGCGCCATTGAGGATGTGGGCTTTCTGGCCTCCATTCCCCTTTGGCTGGTATCGATGCTGGGCAGTCTGATCGTCACCGTTCTGTCCTTTATTCTGATACTCACAGTATACGGACGCTTTTTCCGGCTTTACATGTACACAGCCCCTGGCCCCGGTTCCACTGGCCTCCTTTGCCGGGAGAGGGAACGGCGGCAAACGGAAAAGCGTTCCTGAAATCCTACATTGGCGTGTGCATGGAGGGGGCGGTCGTTGTTCTGGCCTGCCTGATTTACTCCGCGTTTCTCTCCAGCGGCAGTCCGGCAGCAGACGCCTCCCTGCCAGCCGTTACCATGGTGTGGGAATACATCGGAGAAATGGTGTTCAACATGCTGGTACTCACCGGGCTGGTCAGAGGCGCCAGCCGTATTACGCGGGAGATGTTTGGACTATAGAAAGCGGAATCGCGTCCCAATTTGGGGCGCATTCCGGCGCAGAAAAAAGACGGGCTTGCGCCCGCCTTTCCTTTACGCGTTGTATCCGTATTCTTCTTTATTGTCATAGTCCTCATACTCCGCTGGAGCGTACAGCGGCTTGGCCGTTGCCAGCAGGTAATGGGCGTAATACCGCTCCTCCTGCCTCCAGCGGATGAATCTGAGCGTCCAGTAGACAATGGGGTATAGGGCGCAGGCCGCCAGAAGTCAATGGCCAGCGGCCTGTGCTGCCGCCCAATTGGGGAGGCAGGAAAGGACAAGGCCGCAGACCGCCAGGGCAGCAATCGCAGCTTTGCCAACAGGGCCAGAACTATTCCACGATGTAGGGTGTGACCGCCAGCAGAACAAGGACAATGAGCAGCTGCTTCAACATGAAGTCCATGGGAAACCTCCTTGAAATTTCAAATTTTGTGGTTTGTTTTCCATGGATATTATCTCATTTTTCTGAAATCTTGTCAAATTTCCAAAAAATCAGAGGTGAATGTTATCGAAATCAAAATTCCAAAAGAGGTGCGGCAGCACAAGGAAACGATTTTCTTCGGGCTGTCTGCCCGCCAATTCATCTGCGCCGTTCTGGCCGTGGGTCTTGCCGTCGGGATCTACCTGGGCCTGGGCCCTGTCCTGGGCAAAGAGGCGGCCAGCTGGCTGTGTATGCTCTCCGCCGCCCCGGTGGCCATTGCCGGATTTTTCAGTTATCACGGCATGAATCTGGAACAGTTCCTGTGGGCGTTTCTCAAATCTGAACTGCTGTGCGCCGGGAACCGTGTCTTTATTGCCGAGAACTTCCATTACAAAGCGCTGGGCAGAAAGGAGGGACAGGACTTTGATTAAATCCCTCCTTGCCGCCCAGCGCAGCGAGAAAGTAAAGTTCCGCATTCCACGCAGCGTCCAGCAGTCCATCCCCATTCGGTGCGTCTATGCGGACGGGATCTGGCTTGGGGGGAACAAGCACAGCAAAACCTGGCGCTTTGCCGATGTGAACTATGTTGCCGCTTCCGATGAGGACCGCCGGAGTATTTTTACTTCCTACTGCTCCGTTCTGAACAGCCTGCCTACCGACGCTGCCGCCAAGATCACCATTATGAATCATCGTTTGAACCCGGTGGACTTCCAGCGCAATATTCTCATGAGAGAGCAGGGGACAGCCAGGATTGCTACCGAAAAGCCTTTAACGCCATGCTGAAGGAGAAATCGGCGGCAAGCAACGACCTGGTGCAGGAAAAGTACATTACCCTGTCCATACCGCAGCGGAAAATCGAGGACAGCCGGGCCTATTTCCGGCGGGTGGACGGGAATCTGTGCAAAAAGCTTTGGGCGGCTGGATTCCGGGGCCAGAGCCATTTCCAGCCATGACCGCCTCCGTATCTTTCACAACTTCTTCCGGCCCGGTGAGGAGCAGCATTTTACCTTTGACCAGGCCGCCGCCATCCGTCGGGGCGTGGACTTCCGTGACCTGATCTGCCCGGACAGTCTGTCTTTCAAGGCGGATCACTTTGAGATGGGCAGCAAGTTTGGCCGGGTGCTGTTTCTCAAGGACTATGCCAGCTATGTGGGAGATGAAATGATTTCCGACCTGTCGGACTTTTCCCGAAGCCTCATACTCAGCATCGACATTCTCCCCGTTCCCCACCGACGAGGCTGTCAAGGAGGTGCAGAGCCAGATCCTGGGCATCGAGACGGACATCACCCGCTGGCAGCAGCGGCAGAACAGCAAAAACAATTTCACCGCCAATGTTCCCTATGAGCTGGAGCAGCTGCGGAATGAAACCAGGGAATTTCTGGACGATCTGACCGTCCGGGATCAGAGGATGATGTTTGCAGTTGTCACACTGGTGCATGTGGCCGATACGCTGAAGCAGCTGGACGCCGACACGGAAACCCTGCTTTCCATTGGCCGGGAGCACTTATGCCAGTTTGCGGTACTGCGGTATCAGCAGGAGGATGGATTGAATACAGTGCTGCCCTATGGCCTGCGCCGGGTGAAATCCCTGCGGACGCTGACCACGGAGAGCACCGCCGTGCTCATGCCCCTTCCGTGCCCAGGAGATCCAGGACCCCGGCGGTCTGTACTATGGTGTGAACGCTGTAAGTAAAAAACCTGCTGATTGTGACCGGAAGCGGCTCATTTCTCCCCACGCCTTTTACCTGGGCGTCTCCGGCTCCGGCAAGTCTATGGCTATGAAATCCACCATTGCCAATATTGCCCTGGCAACAAACGACGACATTATCATCATTGACGCGGAACGGGAGTATGGACCACTGACCAGGGCCTTGGGCGGCGAGGTCATTGAAATCTCTCCCACAGTCCCCACCACATCAATCCCCTGGACATCGCGGATGGTTATGGCGATGGGGAAACCCCATTGCCATGAAATCGGAGGTGATTACCAGCATCTTGGAGCAGCAAATGGGGTGGGGATGGTGCATGGCAGCCACAAATCCATCATTGACCGCTGCACCGCCAACATCTACCGTCCCTTCCTGCACGCCAAAGGGGAAGCTGCCCACGCCGTTACTCTCCGACTGGCGGAATGAGGTTCTGAAGCAGACCGACCCGGAGGCCCGGGAGCTGGCGCTAGCCTCTGAGATCATCACGGAGGAAGCCTCAATATCTTCGCCCATCCCACCAATGTGGGATATGAACAGCCGGATCGTCACCGTTGACTTGTACGAGATGGAGAGCAGCTTCGGCCCACGGCGTTGGTCGTAACGCTGGAAGCCATTCAAAACCGGGTAGCCTCCAACCGCAGAAAGGGCAAGTACACCTGGATATTCATTGACGAGGTGTATTTGTACTTCAAATACCATTATTCCGCTGAAATTCTGTACCGTGCTTGGAAGCGGTTCCCAAGTATGCCGCCCCGCTGACAGCAGCGACACAGAATGTGGAGGAATGCCTGAAATCCGAAACGGCCCGGCTGATGTTCGCAAATTCTGAATTTCTGCTGCTGTTCAACCAGGCAGCCACAGACCGGCAGGAACTGGGAAAGCTGCTGCACATTTCGGATACGCAGATGGGCTACATCACAGGGGCGGAGGCCGGACACGGCCTTTGCGAATGGGCGGTTCCCTGGCTCCATTTTTCAATACCATTCCCTAGGGACAATGCGCTCTACCAGCTTATGACCACAACCCCAGGCGAAACCTGAGCAAAAATCTGTCTCAAATTGGGCAATGTCATTAAGTTAAGCGCCGCTACAGGTAGGCAGCAGCTGCAAACGCCATTTTAACAGCGTTTTAGGTGAAAAAGGCACGGGAAAGAAGCAGGGCGACTGCTCTGCTTAAAATAAGATATAGAAAGCGATAAAAACATAATGAGAGGAATCGTTGCGGCGCGGCGGCCGCGCGGTTGCCGCGCACTGTTACGCGGCCCGATACCAAAAGGTAATGCCCGTATTGGTATGGAGCCTCCGCGGGTAACTTCGTCCGGGGCGGATAGGCAGCAGATACCGCTGTAGGAGCTTTGTAAGGGTTCCTGGTGAAATCGCGTCCCGCAGGAAAGCCTTGCAAATATGGAACGCTGTGGTGAAATTGATTTGGTATGCGTGCTGTTTGCTTTGCTTTTCCCGAGCCTCCGCCGACACAATGGCTTCCGCATAGTTGTACATGGTCAGCCTTGCGTAAAGCTCCTGCATGACAAAATCCGTCTTCTTTCCGTGAAAATGCAGCAGTCCCACCGTATATTTCAGCTTGCGGAAGGAAGTCTCTATGCCCCATCGCCGGGTGTACAGCTGCTTCAGCGCAGCCAGAGGAAACCGCCCCTGGGCAAATTGGTCAGCAGGGTTTCACTGCTTCCATCCGGCAATGGAAAGCGGACGAGCCGGAAGGACAGCGGATACACGCCGTCGCTGCCCGGTTCCAGGAAATCAAAGGTATTGGTGGCCGGGATGATGCGGTATTGATCGGACTCTGCGCGCATCCGCGCGGTCAGCTTCCTGGTCAACAGCAGCGTGAACGACAGATCGATCTTCGGTGTTTTTGAGACGCAGCGCTGACGCGGTTCCTTTTTTCCCTTCCTTGGCCCGAATCAGATAATACCAACTCTGTTTTTCCAGGTGGGCCATCAAGTTATAGGGATTCGTAATTCCGGTCCGCCAGAACGATGGCCCGGAAGGATTGACGCTCCGCCATGGCAATCATAGCCTGCGCCTCATGCTTTTTGCGGTCTTTTGTACCAAAGCATCCTGATACAGGTGGCTCTCCAGATCGTACAGCGCATTCAGATGCAGCAAATTATAGCCCCGCTGTCCAGAAGTGCCCTGATGATAGGAGTCGGCGTCTGCGGGATTTGGTGGAATCTTCACATCGGACCTGTCCACTGCCAGAAGGCGGTACCCTCCAACGTTCCACACGAAGGCAAAGTGCCCGTAAACTTTCGGAACAGATGCTCCATTGCTTCCGGCAGCAGCTTGTCACGCTGCTGTACAAGGGCCGGTGCGGAAACGGTATCCGGAGCATCCTGGAAGAAATCCAGCAGTTCCCAGGATAGACTCCCGCTGCCGAAGCGAAGCAAAAGGGAAAGTAGCTGCTCCAGAGGCAGTTTCCTCCGCCGGGTAAAATGCTTCTCGGGCTTTCGCACAAACAAATGGGGCGACGCGGACATCTCCCGAATCACAGAATGCAGCTTTTCCCGAATCGTCTCGGGTACAGAAAAAGAATTCATATGCGGCCTCCTTAAAAATATCGTCATTTCAAGACTTGGCCGCATAAAATAGCTGCTTTGTCAAGCACTTTTTTTTTTCGTACTTTTTAAAAAATGGTGGAAATCCCGTCAAAAAACGAGCCGGGTACCGGATAATACCTGACTCGTTTTGTGTGAGATTCTTAACTTAATGACATTACTCAAATTGGGACAAGTTTGGATATGCAAGGAGGATGCAAATGAATCAAACCTATCTAAAATCCTGAGTCTGCTGCTGGCTTGTGCATTCCTGCTGGGGATGCTCCCGGCAGCCTTTGCAGCGGAAATCCCGGAGGAAACAGCAAACACCGAACCGGAAGTGTCTACCGCCCCAACAGAAGAAACGACAACGCCAGAGGAAAAAGAAGTGGAGGCAGAGCCCTTTGCTCCACTGGAAACTTCACCGGAGCCTCCGGATGGGGGAGCCTCAGCCTACAGAGAATGTTTCCACCAATTTGGAAGCAGCAGAGGATGCTAGCAGCCCGCAGGCATCTGTGACCGGAACTGTCACCAGGTCGGATGATATCAATGGCAAGTATTATTTCTGGGGCGACGCGGTTCGTACCTACCAGTTTACCTATGCGGACGGCGCAGCGGTCACAGCGAAGGTGGGCGGTATGTGCATCCATTATGTGGATGGTGTGGTGGCCCATTGTATTGAGCCGGGCACTGGCTCCTCTCATAATGTGACCTATACCGGAACGCCCGGTGAAGAAAGCGCCTTTTGGATGAAAAAGCTAACTTAACAGCAAAGGAACGCTATCAGTTTGATCCTGCTGTACGGCGCCCCAATTATACCAAAAGCACAGACAAGGACACGGAATTCGGGTATGAGGGCGCTACCCAGGTACTCATCTGGGCAATCGTCATGGGGCTTCGCAGTTCCACATCGCCCTATTCCAGAAATGACCGACGGCTCTACGATACATTTGCAGGCGGGGATTTCCCATCCTTTGACACTGGCTATGCGCAAATCGTCAAGCTGATGCAGGCCCATTTGACCATCCCCAGCTTCTCCTCCACCAGCCAGACGGGAGCGCCGGAAATCACTCTGAAATATGATGCTGGGGTAATCTCTATAAGACTTCCGTCACGGATACCAACGGCGTGCTGGCCAGCGATTACAGCTTCACAGCCTCTGGCGTGACCATGAGCAAATCCGGCAACACCCTGAACATTTCCCGCACCGCTGTCTGCCTTGGCAAACGGAAGCGTTCTGGCCTCTGCCACAGGCCGCTCCTTGGATCCCAGCAATATGGCTTACATGATCTGGACGGCCAGCGGGAAGCAGACGGTGGCCACGGTGGAGGCCAGCGCCGAGCCGGTAAAGGCCTATTTCAAGATCAAGGCCGACGCCATCCCCGGTACGGCCACCGTCCGGAAAACCACGGACAGCGGCGATGTAGAGGGGTACTGCTTTAAGATCTACCGCTGGGACAGCAATACCTCCTGGTATGGCAAGACGGACGGGGATGGAAACCTGTATCTGACGGACAGCGCCTACAGCCAGAGCGGAACCAAAACCTACACCTTTTCCAATCTGCTGGATGGAGAATACACCTTTTTGGAGGTTCTGAGCCAGAAGGGGCTGGACGGGTATTTCGGATTCCTGGAACATTACCGTCACAAACAAGGCGGAAAAAACCGTGTATGACCGGACTTTCACCGCTGCGGATTTTACCACGGATGATAACGGCGACTGCCGGCTGGACCGGGTCTCCATTACGGGACTCACCGGCGGCGGTAACATGACCATGACCATCCACAACGTGCCGGTGACCGGGAGCCTGAAATCCTCAAAACCTCGGACGACGGCAAGATTTCCGGCATTACCTTCACCCTGGAAGAGTGGGTTTCCGGGATGGGCTACTGCCGGATTGGGACATACACCACGGACAGTAGCGGCAAAATCAGCATCCCCAATTTGACGGTGGGAACGCAATACCGGGTGACGGAAACCGTGCCAGAGGGCTACGAAGCGGAGGCCCAAAGCCAGGAGATTACGCTTCAGGCGGGAACCAACACCCTGACCTTTGTGAATCACCGGCTTTTGGCCCTGGAGATTCTCAAAACCTCGGATGACGGAAAAGTGTCTGGGATTTCCTTTACCGTGGAACGGCTGGTTTCCGGCAGCGGATACCAGAACTGGGAACCTACATTACAGACGGCAACGGCAAAATCTCCATCCCGGGCCTTTCCATTGGAACAACGCTGCGGGTGACAGAGGCGGTTCCCAGAACTACACAGCGGAGAAGAAGACCCAGGTTATTACCCTCCAAGACGGGGAAAACGTACTGACCTTTGTGAATCACTCTATGCTGGCGGACCTGGAAATTCTCAAGACTGCTCCGGACGGGAAAGTAGATGGTATCGCCTTTACCGTCACAGACCCCGGGGCGATGTGGTTGGCTCCGGTGTGACAGATCAAGACGGGCGGCTGGTGGTTCCGGGACTGACCAAGGGGCAGGCGTATACGGTGGAAGAGACAGTTCCGGAGGGGTATGTCTGTGATAATCCCAGGCAGACCGTTATCATCCGTGCGGGAACTAATACCGTCACCTTTGAGAACCGGCCCATTTACGGCAATCTTGAGCTGACAAAGATCGATGAATCTAACCCGGAAATAAAGCTGTCTGGGGCAGAGTTCACAGTGACCCGGGAGATTTCTTCGGAGGATCCTTCTCTTGGCTCCGCAATCCGGGAGCAGGTCATGCCCGAGGTACTGGACGCGGACGGACACGGCACCGGGGTGTACCGTTTGGAGCATCTTCGGTATGGACACTATACCATCCGGGAAACCAAGGCCCCAGAGGGGTACGAGTTGAGCAACGAGGTATTCACCATTGACATTACAGAGGATGGAAAAACTTATACGGTATCCGGTTCCGGCTTCGATGGCGTCGCCAACCGGCAGCAGGTAGGTTCCATTCAGGTCAAGAAGGTTGACCCCGAGGGCAATCCCTGGCTGGCGTTTCCTTTTTTGTTGGAATACAGCCAGGATGGTAAAAACTGGAAATCCGTAACCTTCCGGGAGGAAGGCTCCCTGCCTACTCTTGGCGGCTGTACCTCCGCTGGATTGACAGACAGCGTTCTTGTAACTGGGGAGGATGGCACGGCACTGTTTTCCGGCCTCAGCATTAGCATTGGTGACAACCATCTATTACCGCCTCACAGAGACGGCGGTCCCGGAGGGCTACACACTTTGCCGGAGCCTGCCTTTGAAGGAGAACTTCCCCAGGATGGCAGCCGGGATATTAGTTTTACCGTCGTCAACGCCCCACAATTTACCCTGCCTTTACTGGTAATATAGGATTTACGACCGTAACATTTGGCCTGCTCCTGACAGAGCTTGCCTTGTGTGCGGCCGTTTTTCTGTTCCGGAAGAAAAAACAGGAGGGTTAAGCCATGACCCGCGCCAATCACGCCCGGGACCGTCCCGGTAGCTGGGGCTATCCCCACACCAAACCGTTTTTCCCTAATCCAAAATCTATTTTAAATACCGAAAGGATTATTGTACATGATGAAATACCTGAAAAAACCCTTTTCCCTCTGCCTGGTGCTGGCCCTGTGCCTGAGCCTGGGCACTGTGGCTCTGGCCGCCCCTGTGGCTGATGCCACCATCGACACCTCCCGCACTGGCTCTCTGGACATTTACAAGTACGATTTTACAAACGCTTTGCCAAGGATGGCGTGTGGGACAGCTCCTATGTGTCCACCGGTGTGTATGACCAGGCGGTCAACGACACTCTGGGCAACGCCGTTCCGGGCCGGTGATACCGACAATTCCAGCGACCTGGGTAACGGCGACACCTCCTATGGCGCCATTCGTGGGGTAGAATTCACCTGCCTGCGGGTAGCCGGCATTTGCCAGTTCACCGAGTCCGCCGCGATGGCGCCAGTATCCAACCATGTAGAAGTGCTGTAACGGCATTGACAAAACAAATGGGGCTGATTTGCTGGCCGCTATCGGTCTGGCGGATGGAGCAGGCCGGTAATGAAAAATGCGGATAACCTGACAAGCTGGATCACGGTAATCACTATTATCAGTCCGATGTGCTCATTGACGCTCTACGCACCTCCTGGAAGCCAACGCCACCACCGTCCAAGAACGCGCTGGAAAGCTATGTAAAGGCGTATGGCGGTACGGCCCTGCCCCTGACCGACGCTTACGGCCCACCGCTGCCGACGGCCTGCCCTGGGCCTGTACCTGGTGGTGGAAACCAAGGTGCCGGTGGTTATTGACACCACCGCTCCCTTCTTCGTCTCCTCCCCATGACCTCCGTGGATGGTAACAATGCCACCGACGGCGGCGCCCGCTGGATGTACGATGTGACCCTGTACCCCAAGAATCTCACCGGAATCCCCACCCTGAGAAAAGACCCTGCGGGAAAGTCAGAATGACACCGGCAAAAACAATAGCTCCAACGATATCACAGACGGCTACGCCCACACCGGAACCGCCTCGGATGGTGATGTGATCGACTACCAGCTGATTTCCACCCTGCCCTCCATTACCTCTGAATCCACCTATCTGACCTGCTATACCTTTGTGGATACCCTGTCCAAGGGCCTCACCTTACAACAAGAACGATGTGGTGCTGGAATTCTTCACGGACAAAGCCTGCACCCAGAGCGTGGCCCGCTGGACGGAGGCGGACGGCAAGTTCAGCGTGTCCTACAACACCACCGCCGAAAATGAATCCGTTATGACCATTGAAATGACTGCCCCGCTGGCCTGGCGGAAATCACACCAACAGGCCGTCTACACCGAGGCTGGCATGGTCAATTCCGGCCTCCGACTGCCCTGCCCGGATCACCCATGCTGCCACCGTCAATTCCGACGCCTCTGTTGTGTATGGCGATACAGGAAACTTAATGAAGTGGTACTGACCTGGAAGCGGACCTCCTCGTTTTCTATGACACACTGTTGGACGATGCGCATGTTTACACCTATGGCCTGGAGCTGACCAAGCTGTTTTCTGGACGGCAAGGGCGATTTCAGCAAGGTGGAATTTCTCATTCACAACGACACCGACAATTACTTTGTCAAAGCGGAACTGAACGAGGCCCAGGGGATCTACTGTGGTTGACCATGTGGAAGCCGAGGCCGACGCCACCCACTTCATCCCTGCTCACCTGGCGGCGAGGATGGTAAAGTCATCGTCAAGGGTTTGGAAGATGATACTTTACACCATTACGGAGGTTCGTACCGACAACGGCTACACCCTGCTGAAGGATGACATTGAAGTGGTGATCCCCAGGCGGGAACCACTGCCGAAATCTGCGATATCTATGCCTCCGATGCTGGGCCTGATCCAGAACGACCCCCGGTACGCCACGATCATCCACGACGCGGGGCAACCTGAAGAACATGCCCCAGAAGCACCTGGAGCACCACCTGCTGACAGCCAGCGCAACCGTGGACGGCAACGCCGTGACCATGCTCACAGACAATGGCTCAGCCAACGCGGAAGCCCCGCTGCGTGGTGGTCAACCCCCGGCTTTTGACCTCCCAAGACCGGCGACAATGGCACCTGGTGGCTCACCATCTGCGGCACGCTCCTGATCCTCTGCGCCGGTGGTTTTGCAATTCTTTAGTTATGTCAAGCGTAAGAAGAATACCAAGCAGTAATTCGATTCGGGCTGGGACACCCCCAGCCCACCATTTTAATGGAGGGCACCATGAAAAACGAGTTTTCATTCTGCTGCCTTTGCTCCTGCTATTTTCTCTTAGGGCTGGGCCTGGTGGCCTATCCCATTGTGAGCAGCTATTATACAGAGAAGCACCAATCCCAGGTACATACGCAATACCAAGAGGTTTTCGAAAGAGCAGACAGCAGAGAAATGAACGGCCAGGACAGCGGCGAGAGGCTATAACCAACTGCTGGCTTCCGGCGCTACTGCCGCCGGGAATTGGAGGCCTGGACTACGACAGCCTTTTTGAATCTGGCCGGAAACGGCATTATGGGCTACGTTGAAATCCCGGCCATTGATGTATTGCTGCCCATCTGCCACGGCGTGGCGAGGACTCCTGGAGCGCGGCGCGGGGCATCTGCCCTCCACATCGCTGCCCATTGGCCTCCAGATGCTTCATGTTCATGTATTTTTGCTGCCCCACTGGGTTCCCCACAACATAACGCAGCCGGGCGCACACCAGCATCAGTGCTGAATTCCCGTCCGGGAAAGCGCCGACTACCCTGGTTCTGCGCCGGATCTCTCGGTTCAGACGCTCAATGGCATTGTTTGTTCGGATCTTCGTCCAGTGTTCGGATGGAAAGTCACAGTAGGTCAGGGTTTCCTCAATGCCAGCCTCTACTTTCTTTTGCAGCCTCCGGCAGCTTCATGGCCTTCAGCTCGGTAACCACTGCGGCGGCCTTCTCCCGGGATGCCTTCTTGCTCTCCTGGGCGTGGATCGCCTTCAGCATTTTTGCTACATTTTTCACCTTGGATTTGGGCACAACAGAGAACACATTCCGGTAGAAATGAACCACACAGCGTTGGTACTTTGCCTCAGGAAACACCTCTCCCACAGCTTCCAGCATACCCAAACACTTGTCTCCAACAATTAGTTTGACGCCCTCAAGGCCACGGCCCCGGAGCCACTGGAAGAAGTTGACCCAGCTGGCCTTGTCCTCCTTCATGCCTTCAGCAGCGCCTAAAACCTCACGGTAGCCATCCTTATTGACGGCAATTGCCACCAAAACAGCAACATTTTCGTACTCTCCACCCCAGTTTCGCTTGAGGTAGATACCATCCACGTACACATAAGGGTATTTACCGCCTTGCAGGGGACGGTTGCGCCAGGCCTCAATGTTGACATAGGCTTTCTTGTTCAGTTCGCTGATGGTGGATGCGGACACCTTGCTGCCCCACAGAGCCTCGGTAATGTCCTCCACACGGCGCACGGACACGCCAGCCAGGTACATCTCGATAAGGGCTTCCTCCACGCTGCTCTCCCGGCGGCGGTAACGCTCGATGATGGCGGTCTCGAAGGAGATGCCCTTGAGACGGGGCACGTGAAGCGTCACATCTCCGGAAGTGGTGGTAAGATTTCGGTCATAGTGACCGCTGCGGTAACCCTGCCGGGCTTCGCTGCGCTCGTAGCGGGCAGCCTGAGTCAGTTTCTCAGCCTCCGCCTCCAGAAGCCCATTCACTGTTTCCTCCACGCTGCCCCGAACCAATTCCTTGATTTGCCCCTTGATAATTTCCTCGTTGAATTGTACAATGTTGTTGGACATGGTTTGTCGTCTCCTTTCGAATGTTTGTGTGGTAACTTCATTCTACCAGAGACCGGCAAGCCGTGTCTACTCTTTTGCCTCCTTCAATTTGCGCAATTTATTATACCTTATCTGCGCGGTCATGGCTTTGGGCTGCTTCAGCTCAGCGGTTCCTGCAGCCGGAGCGGCCCAACTGCAGCAGGGAGCTGAAATCCAGCAGGATCAGCTCATCTGCGCCAAAGCGGGCGAAGCCACCTTTGTCCCGGCAGGGTACACCTATGTGTATGAAGCTGAAAATGGAAGTACTTACACGAAAACTGTGCCATCTGACGCGTATGTCACCTTTGAGGCTCTGAGCCCGAAGGAGGCCGAGGCCCTGGCCACCCTGGATATGGGGGATGAGGCGTATCTGACCAGTCCCGAGGGAGACACCATGGTGTCCCGGAGTTTCGACGCCAGGAGGCAGCCGCCCTGTCCAATGCAGTGAAAGAGATTCTGGGCGAGCAGACCATAGAAGAAGGGCAACAGCTCCAGGTTGTCTCTCCGGCCTATACCGCTGAGACGGAGGTCCGGGTAACGATCACATTTGAGGACAATGCGGTCATCCGGCAGCCCAAGATGAATGTGGCTCTGGGCGAGACTTTGGGCGCTGCCGAGACGCAGGCTGCCCGGACGTTGGAGCAGAAGCAGAATGTGGCACTGGCCTCTATGGAGCGGAAGCTGGGGCACAGCATCGAAGTGGGGGAGCCAATTCACCCTCTTGACCAACGCTGCCGCCGTAACCGTTCCCTATGGCGAGCTGGCCGAGATTCGGAAAATGGAGGGTGTGAAGAGCGCCTATGTGATGCCCACCTTTGAGGTTCCCGAAATCAACGCCCGGGAGGTCACTACCTTAGAGCCCAATATGAAGTACGTGGCTCCCGGTATGGGCGCTACCTCCGCCTGGGACTATGGTTTTGACGGCGCCGGTATGAGTGTGGCCATCATTGACTCCGGCCTGTACTACAGCAACCCGGTTTTTGATATCAACCCCACCGACGAATCTGCCGTGGCATTTACCAAGGCCGACATCCAGGAGATCCTGGCCAACCATGAGCTCCACGCGGAGACGCTGGCCGAGGGGGTCACCGCGGACAACACCTATTACAGCAGCAAGATTCCCTTTGGCTTTGGCTACGGCGACGCTACCGCTGACTTTGGCAGCGACAACGCCGGTGTCGCCCACGGCACCCATGTGGCTGGCATCGTTGCTGGTAATATGCCCGAGGGAACAGAGGAACAATTCAAAATGGACACCCTGGGTTTGGCGCCTGAGGCGCAGCTCCTAATTATGAATATTGCCGACTGGGAGGGCACGATTTACTTTTGACACCGTCCTGGCGGCTGTGGAAGACTGCATCATCCTAGGTGTGGATTGTGCCAATCTGTCCCTGGGTTCCCCTGCGGTCCCGCCTATGTGGAAGGCATGAGCGAGGTCTTTGATGCCGCCTATGAAGCCGGCATCAGTGTAGCGGTTTCTGCCGGCAACAGCTACTTCAGTGGCTGGGGCAGCCTCTGGGGGCGACAATATGGTCAAGTCCACCTCTGTGGATACCGGCACCATTGGAATGCCTGGCTCCTTTGACGCGCCTTTGACCGTGGCCAGCGCGGAGAACACAGCTACATTCTATGGCAGAAACACCCTCAGATATATGACCCGATTTGGATATGAAAACTACAGTAACTACTCCGAGATGATCGGTGTGCCTGAGGGCAAAAGGTTTCCGGGAGCAGTTGGGCGACCGGGAATTTGAGTTCACAAAAGATCCGGCAGACGCCGAGGGCAAACTGCTCTTCAGCCCGGTGAGCGAGGATGTTGACCCTGTGGAACTGGTGAACCAGGCTGTGGAAGCAAAAGCTGCCGGTTTGATTCTGCTGGATGGTGCCCAGGTAACTCTGACGGAATTTCCGCTTCCCATCGCCAATCTTGGGTCTACCTTTTTAATATGATCGAACGTGATATTCAAGGCAACACCATAAGAGTTATGGGCTTCTGGAACAGAAGCGAGACGGCAGGGCAGATGTCTGATTTCTCCTCCTGGGGCCCCACCGGCAGTCTGACCTGAAGCCGGAGATCACCGGCATCGGCGGCAACGTCCTGTCCGCCTATCGCAACGGGATGGGTATTTCCTCCGGTACCAGCATGTCCTCTCCCCCGCCGTGGCTGCCAGCGCCGCTCTGGTGCGGCAGTATCTGAAGGATACCGATATCCCTGAAGAGGACTATGCCCATGTGACCAACTGTCTGCTGATGTCTACGGCTACCCCCATTTTGGATGAAGAGAACGGTACCCTCCTTCGTCCGCCGCCAGGGCGCCGGTATGGTCAACATCGGTGCGGCCATGGACGCGGAGGCCTACATCCAGGTGGGAGGGCACCAACAAGGCCAAGCTGGAGCTGGGCGACGATCCGGAGCGCACCGGCGTATATGAGATGACCTTTGAGGTGGTGAATTTCTCCGATTCCGACAAAAACCTATACCCTGGACACCACCGTCCTGGGCCAGAAGGCTGTGGGCGGTCTGATGAAGTACGGCCAGGTCACCCATTTGACCTATGAGTATGCCCGGGAGCTGGATACGGACATTACCTACAGCGCCGCCAATGGCAAGGTCACAGTCCCTGCCGGTGAGACGGTGCAGGTCACCGCCACAGTGGCCCTGACAGAGGGGGAAAAGGAATACTATGACGAGCGGTTCCCCTGCGGCGCTTATGTGGAGGGCTTTATTCACCTGAACAGCGAGGATGACGTAAATCTGAGCATCCCCTTCCTGGGCTTCTATGGCGATTTCACCGATGCGCCCACTCCTGGAGACCGGCTCTTATGTGAGCCTCATGGAGAAATATCCCTATACGACCGCTGATCAGGTGCATACTGCCCTGTGGGGCAACATCCCCTCAATTTGGATGATGAAAAGGCGGTCTTGTGAGCCCCAGCGTACCCCACTATTTGGGCGACACCAGAGATCCCCCACTGTAGCAAGATTCCTGCTGAATACGAGTCTCGTGAAAACAGCGCCGCCGGCTATCATGCATTCCAACCTGTGACGGCAGGGTGTCCCCCAATGGCGACCATTCTCTGGATGACTTGAATTTCACGGTTGGCCTGACCCGAAACGCGGCCAATATCCACTACACCGTTACAGATCGCGCCACCGGTGAGATTCTGTGGGAAGAGGATACGGGATACATCTCAAAGACGTATAGTCAGTTAACCTATTTCGTGCCTACGTTGGAGTGGCTGTATCCGATTTATAGTGTTGATCAGGCAACCGGTAATTACATTTATGATACCAATACCTGCCTTCTGGAAGAAAACACCTGGGTCACCATGCGCCTGGAGATTACGCCGGAGGACCTCGACGGCGAGGTGGGAGGTCAGGGAGTTCCCGCTTTATATTGATTGCACCGGTCCCTTCAACAAGAATGATTTCACGGTTCAATATAAGTTCAGCAACTACTTCAATGAATGGCAAGGCGAATATTTTAAGTACATCAGTGAGGACTGGTTCTACGATTACTGTGAGGACTATGTTTTTGGAGTATGCACCCGATCAGGGCGGCTGGCTGGGGGGATGCTTCGTGTACACCTATATGGAGGAAGCGTTGCGAACGCCGGGCTGGCATAAGAGCCGGAATGAGTGTGAGGCAGGTACCTTTACCTTCACCTCCGAGAAGCAGCGCTTCATCTCCACCAGCTTCGACTATGCCGGCAACGTCTCTGCGGTTGTGGTCGAAAGTGGAGACGGCTTTCGGGACTATGTGGACCTGACTGCGGATGCGACCGCCATTCAGGTAGGGGAAACCCTGACGGTCCGAAATTTGGCTGAGGCGGAGCACTTCACCCCCATCCTGCGTTGGACGGTGTCTGACCCCACCGTAGCGGAAATCGTGGAATCCGATCAGGATTTCTGCACCATCCGTGGCATCGCTCATGGCGCCGTAACCGTTACCGGCGACCTCTATGGCCGAGAGGAAAGCTTTGAGATCCAGGTCACCGACCCGGCGTTTGCTGAGTTCGAGGACAAATTCGTGGATATTTCCGGTCACTGGGCGGAAGACGAGATCTTGAACGCTACCTATCGCGGCTGGTTCCGGGGCATGGACGCCACCCATTTTCGTTCCCAATGAGAGCACTACCCGAGCCATGATGGTCACCACCCTGTACCGCCTGGCTGGTTCCCCCGAGGTTACGGAGAAGTCCTCCTTCGCCGATGCGCCCGAGAATGCCTGGTACACCGACGCCGTAGCCTGGGCGGTCCAGAACGGCGTGACCGAGGGCACCTCAGAGGAGACCTTCAGCCCCCATGAAAAGGTGACCCGGGAGCAGGCGGCTACGTTCCTGTACCGCTATGCGACCAATGTGTTGGGCTTCTGGTTTTACACTGGAGGGCGACCTGTCCGGCTATACCGATGAGGACCGGATCAGCGAATTTGCCGCCGAGGCCATCCTCTGGGCTACCGATGCGGGCATCTTCCAGGGCTTCCCGGATGGGACCTTCCAGCCCCAGGGCGCCCTGACCCGGGCGCAGCTTGCCAAGATCCTGACGGTTTTGAACCGGTACGCCGCCAGCTATTCCCCCTGGTAAACGAAACCCGTTGTCTGTCGCTTCCCTTATAAATGGCGGCCCCACAGCCCCGCGCTGTGAGGCCGCCAACTCCATCTGCTGCATGGCTGGGGAAGGGGGTTGATCCGGTGATCGATGGATATTTTTTTGATTTTTCAACTTGAAAGTGGGAGGGTGAAGGATGGAGGTATGGGTCACAGGGCAGCCCCATTTGTTGTATGAGACGGTGGAGCTGCTGTTTGCCTATGTCAACCGGATTCCGGCCGTAGAGCTGACCCAGGAGGGGCCTTACTGTCTGCCAGAGGCGGCAATCCAGCAGATGCTGGATGTGGCCTGTGCCGGTATTTCCCAGGATGACCCAGAGATACAGTATGATTTCGGAAAGTATGTCCTCTCCGAGGACCCGGAGCGCGCTACCTGTGTTGCCCGCAACCTGGTCTATAACTCCATGGAGCCCTCCGGCGGAGACTTGGCCACAGACTGTGCGCGCCTGTGTCAGGCCAGGCAAAGGCAACGAAGAAATCGGGAACGCATGGTGGACATAGACGAATATCGGCTCATTTATTTGGAGCCCGCTGACAGCAGGTTTGTTCCTCTGGCTCAGGAGATTGCCAAGCTGGGCCTCGGCCCGGAGTATGCCCAGAAGTTGCTGGAGCAATTCTCCGGTTTTGGGAGGCGATGGACCGGTTGAAACCATTTTGACCCCGGTGGCGGAAAAGCTGCGGCCGCTGTTGGCGCCCTGGGTCCAGCTTGCAGCCCCCTTGGCTCGGTGCTGGGAGGCCTACTTCCGCCAACCAGAAGCGGAGGCGCTATGGCGCAAAGCGGGTCCGCTATCAGGAGGAAAGGCCGCTGACCTCCCTGACAGTTCAGCTCCGCTATCTTCGGCCCAAACTCGCTTTGGGCGCCGTGGACGGAAGCGATGACAGCGCCTTTTGCCACATGGGTGTGGCGGTCCAGATGGAAAAAACGGAATCTGCCAACTTTGAGCCTTGGGAATTCCAGGCGCTGCGGCTCCTGGGCAGCGAGGCGCGGATGCGGATGCTATGGGCCATGCTGGACAGGCCCATGTCCGCCCGGGAGCTGTCCCAGCGGCTGGAGCTGCACCTGGGTGGGGTGTGCCGGGACATCAGCAACCTGTTTCATTCCAGGCTGATTACCACCGAGCAGGTGAACGGACGGAACCGGTACCGCACGAACCAGGAATCCTTGTGCATTCTGGCCAAGCACCTGACGCAAATGGAAAAATTTCAATTGCCTTAGTAACGTAACAGATCGTCTGCTTTGTGCTCCGGGAGCTGGGCATCGGCCCTGCTTGGTCTGCAGGGCAGCAGCATTTACGTTTTCTTTTGCGAGTGGTAGAAGATTTCTTTTTCTATTTATTTCTGCGGATAGATGGGTGGTGCAAGCAGCGCCGCCAACACGATGATGCAGGAGATTGCGGCCTTTGCCGGTAACTTCTGCGGAGTATGTCCGGTCATCGGGCGGCTGAAGGCGTCCTGTGTGCGCTTGCGTATATCGCCGCAGCGGGGGAACAAGGCCGGCAATGCGTCGGTCTTTTTTCATGAACGCGGAGTGATACGCACGGCGGCGCGGACAGCAAAACGTTCGACCGTACCCAGCGAAGACAACGAAAAACTGAGTACGTTTCACTAAGGAGGAAACAACCACATGGCAAACAAATGATCCGAATTCGCCTCAAGGCGTACGATCACCAGCTCATCGACAGCCACTGCTGAAAAAATCGTTGAAAGTCCGCCAAAGCGCAACGGCGCGACCGTCTCCGGTCCGATCCCCCTTCCCACGAAGAAGGAAGTCGTCACGATCCTGCGTGCCGTCCATAAGTACAAGGATTCCCGCGAGCAGTTCGAGCGCAGAACCCACAAGCGTCTGATCGATATCCTCAACCCGAACCTGCAAAGTGCATGAAGCCCTTCAGGTCCCTCGACCTGCCGGCCGGCGTTGAGATTGAGATAAAGCTGTAATCACCTATTTATAATAGGTATACGGCGAACCCCGACCGTCTGCCGATTGGACGGCCGGGTCATGTTGGTAAACCAATGGCTGCCCAATGGTCAAGTTTGCCAACCAATAACCTAAACAAAAGGAGTAAAAACCATGCAGAAAGCAATCATCGGCAAGAAAGTGGGCATGACCCAGATCTTCGATGAGAGCGGCAGTGATTCCCGGTCACCGTTATCGAGGCCGGCCCGTGCGTCGTTTCCCAGAAGAAGACCGTTGAGAACGATGGCTATGTTTCCGTGCAGCTGGGCTTCGAGAATGTGAAGGAGTCCAAGCTCAGCAAGCCCGAGGCCGGTCACCTGAAGAAGGCTGGCGTTGAGGCCAAGAAACATCTGAAGGAATTCAAGCTGGACGCCGCCGCCGACATGAATGTGGGCGACGTCATCAAGGCCGACACCTTCGCCGCTGGCGACAAGGTGGACGTTGTGGGCACCTCCAAGGGCCATGGCTTCCAGGGCGTTGTGAAGCGCTGGAACGCCGGCCGGACCCCCATGACCCACGGCGGCGGTCCTGTGCACCGTCACGCCGGCTCGATGGGCTCGTCCTCCGATCCTTCCCGTATCTTCAAGGGTAAGATTGGCGCCGGTCAGATGGGCGTGGAGCAGGTCACCATCCAGAACCTGGATGTGGTGAAGGTGGACAGCGAGCTCAACATGCTGGTCATCCGCGGCGCCATCCCCGGCCCCAAGGGCGGTCTGGTCTTTGTGAAGTCCACTGTGAAGAACAACAAGATCAAGCGCGGCGATGCCGGCATCAGCAACAACCCGCAGAAGGCTTCCGGACGGAATCCCCAGAAGGCATCCGCCAGAGGTTAAGGAAAGGAGAGAGCTTAAATCATGCCTAAGACGAATGTTTACGATATGTCCGGCAAGCAGGTCGGCGAGATCGAACTCTCCGAAGCTTTGTTCGGCATTGAGCCCAACCAGTCTGTTGTTCATGACGTTGGTGAAGAACCATCTGGCCAACTGCCGCCAGGGCGCAGTCCGCTCTGACCCGCGCCGAGGTTTTCCGGCGGCGGCAAGAAGCCCTGGAGACAGAAGGGCACCGGCCCGCCCGTCAGGGCAGCACCCGCGCCCCCAGTGGACGCACGGCGGCGTTGTTTTCGCCCCGAAGCCCAGAGACTACAGCTACACCCTCAACAAGAAGGTGAAGCGCCTGGCGCTGAAGTCCGTCCTCAGCGCCAAGGCCGCCTCCCAGGACATCATGGTCATTCATCCATCAAGATGAACGAGATCAAGACCAAGGAATTTGCCAAGTTCCTGTCCGCGGTGAACGCCGAGAGCAAACCCCTGGTGGTTACTGCGGAGCCCGATGCCAACGTGGTCCGCTCCGGTCGGAACATCCCCGGTTGTGAGATCACCTTCGCCAACCTCATCAACGTCTACGACATTTTGAACGCCAAGAAGCTGGTTCTGGATCAGGCCGCACTGGCCAAGATCGAGGAGGTGTTCGCATAATGAAGAACGCTTACGATATCATCAAGAGACCGGTCATCACCGAACAGTCCATGGGAGGCTGTGGCCGATAAGAAGTACGTCTTTTTGGTTGCGCCGGATGCCAACAAAATTGAGATCAAGCAGGCCATCGAAGAGATTTTCAGCGTCAAGGTGGATAAGGTCAACACCATCCGGATGCAGGGCAAGATGAAGCGGACCGGCTCCTATCCCGAGGGCCGCCGCCCTTCCTACAAGAAGGCCGTTGTCAAGCTGACCGCCGATTCCAAGACCATCGAATTCTTCGAGGGTATGGTCTAATCCAAATCTCAATAAAGGAGTGTAACGCAAAATGGCGATTAAAACTTATAAGCCTTATACCCCGGCGCGCAGAAATATGACCGTTTCTGCCTTCGACGGCGTGGATAAAAGGCCAAACCTGAGCGTAGCCTGGTTGAGACCCTGAAGAAGCATTCCGGTCGCAACAGCTACGGCAGAATTACCGTCCGCCATCGCGGCGGCGGCAACAAGCGGAAATACCGCATCATCGACTTCAAGCGGAACAAGACGGTTATGACCGCCGAGGTGCTCCGCCTGGAATATGACCCCAACCGCAGCGCGTTCATCGCCCTGGTCAAGTATGAGGACGGCGAGCTCCGCTACATCCTGGCGCCCAACGGCCTGAAGGCCGGGGACAAGGTTGTCTCCTCCGCCGCTGCGGACATCAAGCCCGGCAACTGCCTGCCCATCGCCAACATCCCTGTTGGTACCGTCATCCACAACGTGGAGCTGAACCCCGGCCGGGGCGCACAGCTGGTCCGGTCCGCCGGTACCGCTGCCCAGCTCTGGGCGGCCAAGGACGGCGATCTGGCTCAGGTCCGTCTGCCCTCTGGCGAGGTCCGGTATGTGCGGATGAACTGCACCGCCTGCATCGGTCAGGTGGGTAACCTGGATCATGAGAACATCCACATCGGTAAGGCCGGCCGCACCCGTCATATGGGTATCCGTCCCACCGTACGCGGCTCCGTAATGAACCCCAACGATCACCCCCATGGCGGCGGCGAAGGCCGCGCCCCGTTGGCCGTCCCGGCCCTGTGACTCCCTGGGGCAAGCCGGCGATGGGTTACAAGACCCGCAAGACGAAGAACCCCACCAATAAGTTCATCGTCAAGGGCAGAAACGCCAAGTAAGGAGGATATGAACGAATGAGCAGAAGTATCAAAAAAGGACCTTTTGTTGCCCCCCGAGCTGCTGAAGCGGGTCGAGGAGCTGAACAAGACCGGTGAAAAGAAAGTGCTGAAGACCTGGTCGAGATCTTCCACCATCTTCCCCTCCTTTGTCGGACATACGATCGCTGTGCATGACGGCCGCCGCCATGTTCCCGTGTATGTGACCGAGGACATGGTCGGTCATAAGCTGGGCGAGTTCGTTCCCACCAGAACGTTCCGGGGCCACTCTGGCAGCAAGACCACCAACTCGAAGTAAGGAGGAACTGGAATGGAAGCGTTAGCACATGTGAAATACGTCCGCATGTCTCCCCGGAAAGTGAAGCTCCTGTGCGACATGATCCGCGGCAAGGACGTGAAAATCGCCACCGCATACCTGATGCAGACCCCAAGGCTGCTTCCGAGCCTATGCTGAAGCTCCTGAAGAGCGCTGTTGCCAATGCCGAGCATAACAACGGGATGGACCGTGGAGAACCTGTACGTCTCCACCGTCGTGGCCAACCCCGGCACCACCCTGCGCGGGCATGCCCCGGGCAAAGGGCAGTTACAATCGGATTCTCAAGAGAACCACTCACATCACCATTGGTGTGAGCGAGAAGGCTTAAGCAGGAGGTAGCTATGGGACAGAAAGTTAATCCCCATGGACTGCGCGTTGGCGTGATCAAGGATTGGGACTCGCTGGTATGCCCGCGAGGATAAAGTGGGTGATCTGGTTGTTGAGGATTATAACATCCGCAAGTACCTCAAGAGCACTCTGTACTCCGCTGGCATTGCCAAGATCGAGGTGGAGCGGAACAACGCGAAGGTCAAAATCAACATTCATTGCTCCCGCCCCGGCGTCGTCATCGGCAAGGCCGGCGCGGAGATTGAGAACCTGCGCAAGGATATGGAAGCCCGCTTGGGCAAGAGCGTGAACCTGAACATCGTGGAGGTTCGCAGCCCCGATCTGAACGCACAGCTGGTGGCCGAGAACATTGCCCAGCAGCTGGAGCGGCGGATTTCCTTCCGCCGGGCTATGAAGAAGGCCATGCAGCAGGCCACCCGTCTGGGCGCGCCAAGGGCATCAAGTGTGCCTGCGGCGGCCGTCTCGGCGGCGCCGAGATCGCGCGCAGCGAGTCCTATCACGATGGCACCATCCCGCTTCAGACCCTCCGTGCGGACATCGAATACGGCTTCGCTGAGGCTGCCACCACCTACGGCCGCATCGGCATCAAGGTATGGATCTACAAGGGCGAGGTCCTGAACACCACTCTCCGCGCAGCTGCCCCGAGCCCGCTCCCGCCCGCCGGGACCGCCGGGACAACCGCCGCGGCGACCGCCGGGATGGCGGCCGGGGCCGCGGAACGACCGGGGCGACCGGAGAGACGGCGGCGCCCGGAGAGATGGCGGTGACCGCAACCGTCGGGAAGGAGGAAACCGCTAATGCTGATGCCGAAAAGAGCAAAGTACCGCAAGGTTCAGCGTGGCCGTATGAAGGGCGCTGCCTCCCGCGGTAACAAGGTTAGCTACGGTGATTTCGGCATTCAGGCTCTTGAGCCCGGCTGGATCACCGGCAACCAGATCGAAGCGGCTCGTATTGCAATGACCCGTTACACCAAGCGTAGCGGTCAGGTTGGATCAAGATTTTCCCTGACAAGCCCGTTTCCAAGAAGGCGCTCGGCGTCCGAATGGGTTCCGGTAAGGGCGCGCCCGGAATACTGGGTCGCCGTTGTCAAGGACCAGAAGGTCATGTTCGAGATCGGCGGCGTGTGACGAGGAAGTGGGGAGGCCCTCCGTCTGGCACAGCACAAGCTGCCCATCAAGACCCGCATCATCGCCCGGGAAGATGCAGTATCTGAGAATGGTGGTGAATAATGATGAAGGCAAAGGAACTGAGAGCCATGTCCGTGGCTGAGCTGGAGCAGAAGGCAAAGGATCTGAAGAAGGATCTCTTCTTCCTGCGGATGCAGCACGCAACGAACCAGTTGGATAACCCCGTCAAGCTCGCGGCTGTCAAGAAGGACATTGCCCGCATCAAGACTATTATTCGTGAGAAAGAGACCGCAATCTGAGGAGGTAAGCGAAAATGACTGAAACTACTAGAGCTTTCCGCAAAACCAGAATTGGTCAGGTCGTCTCCGATAAGATGGACAAGACCATCGTGGTTGCAATTGAGGATAGCGTGCAGCATCCCTGTACAAGAAGATCGTGAAGAGAACCTACAAGCTGAAGGCGCACGACGAGAACAACGAGTGCGGCATCGGCGACACCGTGAAGGTGATGGAGTGCCGCCCCCTGTCCAAGGACAAGAGATGGCGCCTCGTCGAAATCATCAAGAAGGCTGAATAAGGAGGTCGGGAACACATGATTCAACAGGAAAGTTATCTGAAGGTTGCCGACAACACCGGTGCGAAGGAGATCAAGTGCATCCTCGTGCTTGGCGGCTCCAAGCGTAAGTTCGGCAACATCGGCGACGTCATCGTCGCTTCCGTCCGCAAGGCTGCCCCGAACGGCACGGTGAAGAAGGGCGAGGTCGTCCGCGCTGTCATCGTCCGCTCCGCAAAGGGCGTCCGCCGCGCCGACGGCACCTACGTCCGTTTCGACGAGAACGCGGCCGTCCTCATCAAGGAGGACAAGAATCCCCGCGGCACCCGTATTTTTGGGCCGGTGGCAAGAGAGCTTCGTGACAAGGAATACATGAAGATCCTCTCTCTGGCTCCGGAAGTCATTTAATAGGGGGACGTCGAATATGAACATTAAAAAGAACGACACCGTTATTGTCCTGTCCGGCAAGTCCAAGGGCAAGAAGGGCAAGGTCATCACGGCCATGCCCAAGGAGAACAAGGTCATTGTCGAGGGCGTCAATGTTGCGACCTGCCATGTCAAGGCGCGCAAGCAGAACGATGCCTCCGGCATCATCAAGCGCGAGATCCCGATCCGCGTCGACAAGGTGCAGCTCTTCTGCTCCAAGTGCGGCAAGGGCGTGCGCGTCGGCTTCAATGTGGACGGCGACAAGAAGGTTCGCGTCTGCAAGAAGTGCGGCAAGCTGAAATAAGGAGGGAGGAACGAATCAATGGCAAGACTGCAATGAAATACAATGAGATCGCTCCTGCTCTGATGAAGAAATTCCAGTACAAGAGCGTCATGCAGATCCCTCAGATCGCAAGGTCATTGTGAACGTCGGCTGCGGCGACAGCAAGAACAACGCCAAGGAGATCGAAGCAATCTGCAAGGACATCGCTGCGATCACCGGCCAGAAGCCCATCACCACCAAGGCTCGTAAGTCCGTCGCGAACTTCAAGGTTCGTGAGGGCGAGACCGTCGGCGTGAAGGTCACGCTGCGCGGCGCGAAGATGTGGGAATTCCTGGATCGTCTGTTCAACGTGGCGCTGCCCCGTGTCCGCGACTTCCGCGGCATCAACCCCAATGCTTTCGACGGCCGCGGCAACTATGCCATGGGCCTGAAGGAGCAGCTTATCTTCCCCGAAATCGAGTATGACAAGGTCGACAAGATCCGCGGCATGGACATCTGCATCTGCACCACCGCCAATACCGACGAGGAAGCCAAGGAACTGCTGACCATGGTCGGCGCTCCGTTCCACGCTTAAGGAGGAAGACGAAATGGCAAGAAAAGCGATGATTCTCAAGCAGCAGGCCGGGAACAAGTTCTCCAGCCGCCGCTACAACCGCTGCAAGATCTGCGGCAGACCCCATGCTTACCTGCGTGATTTCGGCGTTTGCCGTATCTGCTTCCGCGAGGCCCGGCCTGCGCATTGCCATCGTATTTCCACGTCCAAGGGCGTCATGACCGACA
>VOFG01001862.1_pt1 | contig 44111 bp, 67 predicted proteins | sample 5384171 | NCBI WGS metagenome assembly VOFG01 (sample SAMN12384726, study PRJNA508395) | human gut metagenome | isolation source: healthy gut F | host: Homo sapiens
TTGCTCGGAAATGTCGCGGATGGAGTATTCGCTGTACTCTAATAAATCCTTTGCACGGCGCAGACGTCCTTCGATGACATTGTCCATGCAGGAGGAGCCAAATTTGGCGGTGATAGAGAGCCTGAAGATGACTGGGACTTAAGTGAAGCTTCGCAGCCATCATGTTTATATTCCATGGAAGCTGAGGATTATTGTAGATCATCTTATGCAATGCAACCAGCTCATGATCGTGAATACCCGGGGACTCATTCTGGATTCCTTCTCTTAATTTGGAGAACAGAACCCGCAGCAGGTGAGTAATGTTTGATTCGCTTTCAGAGGAGGAAAAGGCAGACTCCCAGGTTAGTAATTTAAAAAGCTGATGACAGTATTCCGGATCTGTTACGGGAAACGGGGTGTTTGTTAACGGAAACAGCTTCACGAAGGAGTGATCGGAACGAAAACGAATCCAGTCATTCCGGTATTCTTCACCGGCAGCACGGTAATAAATCCTGCTTCCTGGTGTATACAGAATAGCAGAATTGGCGGCTGCCCGCATTAGTCTTCCATCTATGAGCAGCTCCGAGGGAGAGTCAAAAAGAAGCAGAAGATAGCCTGTAAAGCCATTCGGAACATCATATATAAAATCTGAGGGGTGAACGGCACTGTAGCCGACAAATTCAATTTCAGTCATCTGGAATCTCCGTTCTGATACATCAGAGGATATATCAATTTTCTTATAGTATAAATCATTGGAAACTTTATATCAATGCGATATTATCAGATTAATATGGCAATCATTATCAGAGAGCTGCAGATCGTGCAGCGATCAGACATCTGATGCGTGACTGCATAGGAACATGATTTAGAAGAAGGAGATACATGCATGGTAAATTTGGGTGGGGCAACAGAGAATGACAGAAAAAAGATCGTGATTACAAAGGATTCAAAGGCCTTTTTTCACAATAATGTAGATTATTGTGTGGGAACCGGAAGAATGGGGCTTGCATTGACAGAAGAATATCAGGAGGAGCTGCGCTTGGTTCAAAAGGAAATCGGATTTAAGCATATCCGGGGACATGGATTATTCTGTGATGATATGGCGATCTTTCAGACCTATGAGGAGGATGGTAAGGTAAGGGTCGAGTACAACTATACTTATCTGGATAGAGTAATGGATGCCTATAAGAAGGTGGGGCTGAGACCTTTTCTTGAACTGGGTTTTATGCCTAAAAAGTTGGCAAGTGGAAGCCAGACTATCTTTTACTGGCAGGGAAATACCACTCCTCCAAAAGATTATGATATGTGGTGTAATATGGTGCATTCATTGCTGCGGCATCTGATGGAACGCTATGGAGAAGAGGAAGTTATTCAATGGCCCATTGAAGTATGGAACGAGCCCAATCTTTGCGGCTTCTGGGAAAATGCGGATATGCAGGAATATTTTAAGCTGTTCCATAGAACCTTTGATGCCATAAAGGAAGTGAATCCGGGATTCCGTGTAGGAGGCCCTGCTGTTTGTGGAGGAACGGATGAGAAATGGATTCAGGCATTTATGGAATATTGCCATGAGAATCACATACCTGTGGATTTCGTAACCAGACATCATTACACCATTGATCCGCCGGAATGTATTGGACATTATGCATATTCTGAACTGATGAAGGCAGAGGACGGCTTTGCCAATTTAAAAACAACCAGAGATATTATTGACAGTTTCCCGGAATATAAGGGTCTGCAGATTCATATCACGGAGTTCAACAGCTCCTATACTCCTCAGGGCGTCATTCATGATACAAACCTGAATGCGGCCCTAATAGCACAGCAGCTTTCCAGATTGGGAGATGTGAATGAATCCTATTCCTACTGGACATTTGGTGATGTGTTTGAAGAGCAGGGAGTTCCTTTTACACCATTCCACGGCGGCTTTGGACTGGTTGCCAATGGCTGTATTACCAAGCCGACCTTCTGGACATTTGCTTTTTACAAAAAGCTTGAGAAAGTGAAGCCAATTGTGTATATAAGGATGACAATATTGTTGTTTTGAAACGTGCAAACGGTGATTATCTAGGTGTAGCCTGGAATATTGCCCGTAAAAGTGCAGAACAGGGTAAAGAAAAAATGCTGTTGGAGTTTACATTTCCGGCTGAACAGGAGGAGTACTGCTTCCTGACTAAGACGGTAGATGAGGAAACATGTAATCCCTTTGAAGGTATGGCATGATATGGGAGAACCTGCCAATCTGAGTGAGGAACAGACGAAGCTGATTCGGGAATCATCCAGACCTTTTGTAAAAACAGAGCGTAAAAAGCAGGAGGACGGAAATATCTGCATAGAGCTTCCTGTAAACGAAAACGGTGTGGTTTATTTCGAACTGAATGCCGGAAAGGTGAATCCGGATCGAGGATATGACTATGATCGTGTGGTCAGCTTGAAGGCTTAAAAACTAGTAATTTGCTTTATGAAACAATGTACATGTATTAGGCTTGCAAAGGAGGCTATCAAAGTGAAAAAACAAGCGTTTAACCCATATTTACCGTCCTGGGAGTATATTCCGGACGGAGAACCTTATGTTTTTGGCGATCGCGTATATGTTTACGGATCCCATGATTACTTTAACGGATATGTTTTCTGCATGGGAGACTATGTGTGTTGGTCAGCACCGGTCGATGACCTGGGCAACTGGAGATATGAGGGTGTGATTTATCCGAAGACAGCCGATCCGCTGAACCCGGAAGGCAAAATGTGTCTGTATGCCCCGGATGTTACGGTGGGACCGGACGGAAGGTACTATCTTTATTACGTGTTGGACAAGGTTTCGGTAGTTTCAGTTGCTGTATGTGATACTCCGGCAGGAAAGTATGAATTTTATGGCTATGTTCATTATGAAGATGGCACACGTCTGGGCGAAAAGGAAGGTGATGAGCCCCAGTTTGACCCGGGGGTTCTGACGGAAGGAGATGTGACATATCTTTATACCGGAGCTTGCGGAAAAGGTGATAAATCCCGTACCGGAGCTATGGCTACGGTGTTGGGAGCAGATATGCTGACGATCAGGGAAGCTCCGGTGTTTGTGGCCCCCGGCTGTGAATATGGTGCCGGTACCGGATTTGAGGGACATGAGTTTTTTTGAGGCATCTTCCATCCGTAAAGTAGGTGACACCTATTATTTTGTCTATTCATCCATATTAATGCACGAATTATGTTATGCCACCAGCAAGAATCCTACTAAGGACTTTGTCTATGGCGGAGTTATTGTCAGCAATTGTGATCTGCACATCGATACCTACAAGCCGGCAGATATGCCAACAGCTTACGGTGCCAATAATCACGGAAGTATTGTGCAGATCGGAGAAGACTGGTACATTTTTTATCACAGGCATACCAATAATACCTAGTACAGCAGACAGGGATGTGCTGAAAAGCTGCAGATTATGCCGGACGGCAGTATTCCACAGGTAGAAATTACCTCCTGCGGTTTAAATGGAGGTCCGCTTGAGGGTAAAGGCGAATACCCCGCTTATCTTGCATGCAATCTGTTTACCGATACCCCATCAGTTTATGTGGGCGAAGGGAATTTTCCACGAGTAATGCAGGACGGCAGGGATGGAGACGAAGAAGTTGGATATATTGCCAATATTACAGATTCAACTACCATCGGCTTCAAATATTTTGACTGCCATGATATTCGTGAAATCAGTATTTGGGTCCGGGGCTATGCAGATGGCACTTTTGAAGTAAAGACAGCATGGGATGGAGAGGTACTGGCGACATTAGAGGTTCAATATACCAATGTCTGGGAAAAGTATACCGCACCGGTTACGATTCCGGATGGAATACAGGCGCTTTACCTGACCTATCGCGGTAACGGAAATTGCTGCATTAAGATCATTTGAGTTATCATAATCTATGTTATTGCATATACAGGCAGTGATCAAAACTCTTGGAATGTAAACGATTTGAGACAAGCCAGGGGATTTAACGGAATTTTTTTTGAAGATTTATACGGAATCTTTTTTTTGAAGATTAACCGTGCCGGAGACGGAGGCCTTTATCCGGAAATGCTTCGAAACAGAAGCTTCGAAGATTCCGTTTTACCGGAGGGTTATATACAGCAGGAGGATGGCGTCCATGTAAAAACCGTATCCGGATGGCTGGATGAGTTTTGCTACGGAGAAGGCCTATGCCGCTGGGTAAAGGGCAACAATATTCCGGAGACAGAAATACCGGCATGGTATACACACAATGCAAAGATGGAACTGGAACTGACGGATACCCTGAATGAACATCGGGACGCAGCTCTGCGTATGCAGTTTGAAAAGGACGGATCTCTGACTAATACCGGTTACTGCGGTATATCCGTAAAGGCTGGAGAAAGTTACTCTTTGTATTTATTTGCAAAAGCAAAGGAAGAAATAGGACTGGACGTAGCGATCGAATACCAGGGAAAAGTACTGGCTGGAAACAGTCTGGTGGTTTCCGGTCAGGAGTATACAAGATATGACATGAAGCTGACAGCAGCTGAGGATTGTCACGAGGCACAGCTTACTATTTCCTGCAAAGAAGGCGGAGAGATTCTGCTGGGATTTATTTCACTAATGCCTGACAATACCTACATGGGGCATGGACTCAGAACAGATCTTGTAGAAAAGCTTAAGGGAATGAGTCCAAAGTTTATGCGTTTTCCCGGAGGCTGTATTGTGGAAGGAACGACACCGTCCACAGCGATGAGATTTCGGGATACGGTAGGTCCGGCATGGGAAAGACCCAGTAAGCTGTTTGTATGGCATTACAGAAGTACATTAGGACTTGGCTTTCATGAATATCTGCAGCTTTGCGAGGATCTGGGGATGGAGCCCCTGTATGTATGTAACTGCGGAATGACCTGTCAGGGAAGAAAGAGTGTCCTTCTGGAAGGAGAGGCTCTTGATGAAATGGTACAGGATACACTGGATGCCATTGAATATGCTATCGGCTCTAAGGAAAGCAAATGGGGAAGGCTTCGTGCTTCTATGGGGCATCCGGAACCCTTTAAAATGACCCAGAGTCTAAAACAGTTACATGTAGTAATGACAGTTCGGCTGCAACAACCGGTGATACCGGTTGCTGCAGCCTTTTGTATGTATGAAAAGTTTATTGAAGTATGAGGTGAAAAGATATGAATGAAAAATTTGATTTTTTGCCACTTGGGAGCATTGTAGTAGTAAGCGGTGGCATAAAAAAATTTGTGATTGTTGCAAGAGCACTGCAGGTAAATATAAATGGCTGTAAACAGTTCTTTGATTATGCTGCCTGCCCATATCCTGAGGGAATGAATGGTGACAGGCTTATGTATTTTCAGCATACAGATATCAGCAGGGTTGTGTTTGAAGGGTATGTAGATGATGATGAGATAATGATGTGTGACAACATCTTTAATGCCATGGAGAAAACAGAAATAGAGCGCGCAGATGTAAGAAAACTCAAAAGAAGCATGGTGAACTGATATGGCAAAAAAGAATGACAGAAAAGAATACAATAAACTGAAGAAAAAGAAAGCTGACAATAAAAAACAGCAGGAACAGTGCCAGTCAGAGATAGATGTGCTTGATGAGAAAATAGAGAGGCTGAAGGCGGCATACAGGAAGCTGGATGATGCCAAGGAGGCTATTGATGATATCAAGCATAACCAGAGGAATATGATAAATTCAGACCTTTATCAGTGCATGTGGACAGGCAGCAATGCACAGGAATGTTATGATTCATGTGAGAGCGGAAATTTATATACAGCTTATGACGGATATGTGTCAAATATAGATGCAGCTGAGGATGCCATCAACTGGGAAATAAATACACTAAAAGAAAAAGTGAATGAAAAATATGGTGTGCTTTCAGGACTTGTTAACGCATGGGATGATCTGTGCACGAAAATACAGAATTTTTTCAATTAATAAAAGGGAGAGGACAAATACAAAGATGGAAATCAGCCTTGATAATATGCAGGTATCTTTTATGACTGCCGGTATAAAAACAGCTTCTGATTCCGTAAGTCTCACAGCGGCAGAGACAGAAATCAAAAGCAGATCTGAAGCAATGGACAAATTTCAGGAAGAATACAGGCAGCTGAAAGCCTTTGTGAAAGATTACAGAGATACTTTAAAGATCTGGCAAAAATAATGACCTAATAATAAATGCAATAAATGAAAATGACAGAAAACAGGGAGATTATATTAAAAATGGTATTGGACTATCAGATACAGCTGTGATACCATAAAACTAGGAGATGAAAATGGAAGGGTTTCAGATAAATTATACGGATCTCAGTGATCTGTTCTGGGAATATAAGCGAAAAATTGAAAATCTAATTGAAAATATTGATAACTGCATAGAAAGAATCAATATGTTTACGGAAAATGCAGTATTTACAGGAAAAACCGGAGACGCAGTAAAGAGTTATCTTGGTGAAGCACATATAACAATCCTGTCAGGCATTAAAGTAACTGCACAGACACTGCTTGACAATATGGCAGCATACAAGGATGGATACCGTGCCATTGATAGCTCGACGAACTTCAAACTGGATGAAGAAGCAATACAGGAATTCAGGAAAAAACTGGCATCAAACTATGAGGATACTGATGAGTATACGGGCGAAATAAGAAGTGCACTTTCAGAAGTATCGGACATATCTGATGTGGGCATGCCGGACAGTAACGGAGTATTTGATATCCATGAGCAGATGGACAGCGACCTTATAAAGCTTGTCTCAAATGTAAACAGCTACGAGAGAGAAAATGTGGTACGGCTTGAAAATTCAGTAGAGCTGCTTCTGGAAAATCTGCAGTCATGTCTTTCAAAAATAGGCCTTAGCCAGGGTGCGATTGAGATCTATGAAACAGGCAGTTTTATCACAGGTAAAGATGCAGGTACCTTGAACACGGGCATTAAAATATTTGGAGACCTGCATGAGAAGAATAAAGAAGCATACGATGAAATCTATGAGACAGAACAGAAGATAAAGGATGAAGCCGAAAAGAGAAAGACACAGGGAATCTGGAGGACGGTTGGAGGAGCAGTACTAATTGCAACGGGTGTAGCATGCATAGTGCTGACAGGAGGTGCTGCAATACCAATAGTAGCTGACGTTGCAGTAGCAGTAGGAAGCGGAACAGCAGTATTCGGAGCTGCAGATGCCATAGAGGGCACTCAGGATATTTATTATGGAAGCACAGGTGACATTGACAGCACGGCAGTAAACGGCATAAAGGATGACCTGTTTCAGGGAAACGAGGACGCATATTATCTGACAGAAAATGCATTTGCATTTGCATCATCCGCAATGATTCCAATCGGACAGGCATCCACAGCGGGAAATCTGACATTCAAAAGCACAGCAACAATAGTCGCCAAAGAAGGCATCTCAATGGGAGCCGGAGCCGGTGCGCAGAAGATAACCACAGATGTGACAGGAAATGATACAGCAGGAATGGTTGCCGGTATGGTTGCGAGTGGAATGACAGCAAAAGGGCTGAATTATTAGACGCAGAGGGAAATATAAAAACTAGACGATGGTATGATTCTGAGGGTAAAGCATATAGAGATGTTGATATGAGTGACCATGGAAATCCCAAAGAACATCCAGAAGTCCCACATGAACATACATGGGAATATAACAATGGAAAACCAAAAAGAAATTAAGGAGAAGAGATGAAAGGTTGTATAATAAAAAATGATGAGATTTCTATAAAAGATATTTGCAATATTATTGGAGATGTGGACAACTATAATTGGCTTATTACAAATATTGAATGTTATCCAAGTGACGAAGAGATAGTAAAAATTTTGGATAATGAATACTGTTGGATTGAAGGAAGAAGCTTGTTAGATTTACTAGCTAAAGAGGAGTTCAATGGATATGGGGGGTCTTCTCTGCTTTCCCTAAAGAAATAAGACTTGAAGAAGTATTAAAATATGATTATCCGTATGCTGATGGATATAAAGGATTTTGGGAAAATCCAATAGCATTGCAACATCCATTAGCAGTTTCAGAAATTGTGGTTTGGGATGGTTCATTAATATTAGTAATATCAAAAAAAAGAGTGAAGTTGTTAATGCTCTTATCGAAAACAATACATTTGCACAGGATTTAGAAAAATATAATATGGAATAATTTTAATTATGGTTATACTTTCAGACATCTAATAGCATCACTACAACCCATGCATATCTATTAATTAACCATCATGGTTGCCCAAAAGCAATTAAGTATCCATGGTGTTATAAATGACACTAAAACTTTGTTGAGTTAGGCATACGAATGAATATTGCAAAATGAATATGTTGATGTAACGCACTTTTAGCAACAGAATGTTGCAAAAGGGTGCGTGTTTCTGTGAAAGTTTTACTATAAACGATAAGGGCTTTTTTATAAATTCGGGAGTAGCTAATAATGGTATGAAAATAGATATGTTTTTAGATCAAAGTGGTAAAATTATTTCAGCATTTCCGGAGGAATAGAAATGAAATACAGAATAGAAGAATATAAATTAAAAAATGGTATTGAGGATATAAGTATCATATTTGATGAGAAATATCAGTTGTTGACAACTTTTATGTCATGCGATGTATTGCCCTTTGAAAAATGGATTAAATCAGGTTTTGATAGAGTACTGTCAGGGAAAAGTGAATATGAAGAAGTAAATGGAAATGTATGTTGTGCGGAAATAAGTCCTAAAACGACTAAAGTATATGATAATCTGGCAGAGGATGCTATGGGGAATTGGTGTGAAGTTGATACAAAAGAACTTCGTCAATTAATTGATGAGTGGTGTGATAAAGTTCAAAAATTTAAAATGAGCATCACAACTAAGCCTCCCACCGGCAAGCTTAATTCGTAGTCTCACTACCATATATTAACAGAATTTCTTAGGTTCATAAGTCTTACCATCCCGAAATACGGCGTAGATTATGGTGGTAAACTGACCGAAGCGAATGTCCGATTTGTTTCCCTTCAGGAGAAACAATGGAAGCTTCGTGATGATTTTTACCAATATCAATTCCGATAATGTACATAAGAAAACTCCTTTTGTGTAAATGGTATGTAACAGGTAGAATCCTCGCTTCAATGCGGGTTACAATCTGGTTAGATATACGAAGTACAGCACATATGCTGCCAACATCCAGCTAATACGCAAAATCCTGCAAAGCAGAGGGAGCAGTCTCAATGAACGAAGTCACAAGTGCTTCAAGAGTGGTGACGCACACCTCTATCTATTACAGGATAATTGTGGTATAGGAATGAAATAAAAGCAATAGATAGAAAAAAGACTGCTCAGATTCCTATGTGTATAGCATACCAGAGTGGTAGTACATCTATAAATCCTAATGAAATAAGATATAGTCAGTCATCTGCAAATGGTTCAAGCGATATTATACAGAGTATGAAAGCAAATGGTTGGCAGGGGACCCCATTGATGTTGTAGAAATGCCTGATGGAATATATACAACAATTGATAATACTCGCGTTGTTTCGGCAAGAGAAGCAGGAATAAATGTTGAAGCTAATGTACATGGATATAATGACCCATTGCCTAGTGAATATATTGAGAGATTTACAACAAAAAAGGTGTTCCTAAGACGTGGGGTGAAGCAATTGAGTTAAGGGTTAGCAAACAAAAAGCATCCTTTAGAAATGGAAATCCATATGGTAAATTGGAAATGGAAACAATAAATAGGATAGGAGTTTAGTATTATGGAAATATTTAATGCAAAAGAAATATATGAGAATTATAGTTATCCAGAAGAATTTATAAAAATTGTAGATTTGAATTTAGTGGATTTAGATTTATGGTATTTGATGAACAAGGAAAAGGTTGAAATTAGAATTAAGGGATTGAAAGATAGATACCCTCAAAGAAAGTTGATTCCTTTTGCAAGGAGAGATGATGGAGATGATATAGCTTGTTTTGAAGTTGGAAAAGAAAATAGAGTGCAAATTATTCATGATTTTGCTAGTGCTGGTTATGAACAAAGAAAAGAATATGAATGCTTTTGGGATTGGTTCAGGGATGCTGTTGAAGAAATGATTAATAAGGATGAATGTGATGGATAGATTAACAGAATTAAGTAAAGAAATATCATATGCACTTCGTCATGCTCCATGGGAATATGAGTTGGAAATGGATGAAGAAGGCTGGGTTTATTGAACAGTTACTGGATGAAATTGCATAGAAAGAATGATTGGAACCAAGTATTACTCAAGAAGATATACAACAAATGATTGATATATCAGAGAAAAAAAAAGACATGAAATTGTTGGAAGTAGAATTCGAGCATTTTATGGTCATTCAATTCCCATGAAAATTTCTAAAATTCAAATGTAAACCACCAGAGATTTTGTATCATGGAACTGCTAGAGAGATTCATGGAATCAATCATGAAGAATGGTTTATCTCCGCAGAGTAGACAGTATGTTCATCTTTCAAAAGATGTTGAAACCGCCCAAAATGTAGGAAAGAGACATGATGATAAACCATATATTTTGCGTATTGATTCATTGAGAGCATGGAATGATGGAATATGCGCAGAAGATAACCACAGATGTGACAGGAAATGATACAGCAGGAATGGTTGCCGGTATGGTTGCAAGTGGAGTGACTGCAAAGGGGCTGAATGGAATTGAAGCAGGGGCGAACAAGCTGGCGAAAGCCCCAAAAGGGATTGATGGAGTAACCGAGGGCGCTGGAAATGTAGCGGAAGATGTTGGTTTTATACAGATAAAGCCACAATAGATAAAATTGGACAGGTTGAAGCTAGAGGAGAAGATTTTTCACTGTTGAATAAAAAGGATAATGAGTTCCCGTGCATCTACTGAAGGAGGAATTTCTGTTGTATATAAATATAGTGATGAATTAGGAACAAAATATTTGATTCATGAAGTTACAGATGCCAGGGGATATATTATTCACAGAGACTTTGATGCTGTAAGAATTTCATCGGGACAATTGATAAACAAGGGACATTAGTTAGAGGTTAATATGTATCATAATGAAATGGAAAAAATAATAGAAAAAGTATAAAAGGTGATATAGATAAAAATGTATTAATGGAATATTTAATTGACGATTTTGATTGTGAAAAAATATATGACTCAGATGAGGAACTGATAACAGATGCTTTTTTTTACATTAAAACATTATGCCAGTGGCGAAGAAGAGGTTAGCAAAGATGAGTGGATGTATTTCTTAGAGTGTTTAGCAGGAAAACGTGAATATAATATGGAAAAGTCCGAGAAAAAATGAGCATCACAACTAAGCCTCCCCACAGGCAGGCATAAATCCTAGTCTCACTACCAGACATTAACAGAACCTCTTAGGTTCATAAGGCTTACCATCCCGTAACACGGCATAAATTACGGTGGTAAGCTTTCTTGCCACGGCACCGGTGGCAATTAAGTGGTGCTTTCCCTGCTCCCGTTTCTTTTTATAATAGGCATTTAAATGGCTATTGTGAAAAGAGCAGGTGGTAGCCGCAAGAAAAATGGCATGTCTTAAGTAAGGTGAACCACGTTTTGACATATGGTTATGTGTGCTGTTAAATTCACCCGACTGACGTACAGTTGGATCAATACCTGCAAAGGCAACTAAGGCAGATGAACTTTAAATCTGTTTATATCACCGATTTCAGCAAGAATGGTTGCAGCAGCAATCATGCCTATTCCGGGAATGGTATGAAGATAACAATCAAACTTCTCGTAGTACTCAAGAATCTGGCAGTCAAGAGCTTCAATCTGCTTATCAAGAAAATTCATTCTGTCAATGAGCTGTTTTAACTGGAAAGAGAAAGCATCCTGTGCTATCTTAATACCAAAGGTATCAGCTGCAGCTTCTTTGATGGAAATGGCTTTAGCTCTGGTAAGTCGGTTGTGGCTCTTATCTTTTATGATTTCAAAGAGCTCATCTATTGGTGCATTCTCAATATTCTCAGGGGTGAGATACTTTTCCAGAATGCCCATGGATGTGCTCACACAAAGAGAAGAAAACTGTTTTTCGTACTCTGGGAAGATCTGCTCCATAATTGTGCTGATGCGGAGTTTTATTTCGGTTCTGGAAGAAATCACAGAATCACGGTAACGGCATAACTGACGCATGGCAAGAATGTTTTCATCAGCCATGGAAGTAGTCCCAAACTGACCGAAACGTATCACTTCTGCAATTCAAAAAAGAGTCAATTGAATCGTTTTTGGTTTGTCGTATATACATTTTTCTCAAAGAATCAGACTGGATAGGATTGATTACATAGATGGTATATCCTTTTGCTTTTAGAAATGAATAAATGGGATACCAGTAATGACCTGTAGCTTCCATGCCAAATACACAAGGGGAATTACCGATGTTTTTGAAGATAAAGCTCATAAGAGAATCTGCACCTTTGTGTGTAGTTGCAAAGCGAAGAGAACGGCCGATTTGTTTGCCTTTAGGTGAAACAATGGATGCTTCATGATGATTTTTGCCAATATCAATGCCTACGATGTACATAATTGAAATCCTTTCTAATGTGAATTGTAAGTAGATAGAATCCTCACTTCAATGCGGGTTACAATCTGGTTAGATATACGAAGTACAGCACAAATGCTGCCAACATCCAGCTAATACGCAAAATCCTGCAAAGCAGAGGGAGCAGTCTCAATGAACGAAGTCACAAGTGCTTCAAAAATGAAATTCCATTTGAAATTGATTTCGCGGATTGCATTCCTTGTCTTTTGAAGAAAAAAAAAATGAATTCATGAATGAGATGAAAAATTACAATCAAAATGGGTTTGATAAGTATAGAGAAAATATATGGGATAACATTGAAAAAATATGTAGAAAATCAACATTGATTCAGCAGTGTAATATGTAGAAAATCAAAGATTGGTATCAGAATAAAATACCTTTGCATTTGCGGTATCCGCAATGATTCCAATCGGCCGGGCATCCATAGCGGGAAAACTGACATTCAAAAGCACCACAAGAATATCAGCCAAAGAAGGCATCTCAATGGGATCCGGTGCGCAGAAGATAACCACAGATGTGACCGGCAATAGTAAAATAAGTGAAAAAAGCAGCAATGTTTGACTACAATTCATTGCTGCTTTTTTCTATTTTATGGTGCCCGTGAGCACCGAAATCGGATGAATTTTATAATTTGAGGCACCGAAAAGGCAAACGGGCACCGAAAGGAAAAATTGGTTCGGGCATCGTGAGGAACTAACCATGGTGTAGCATGAAATTAAGGTTGTCAATGAATGTAAATATGGTATTCTTGCCGGATAAAAAAAAGGCCTGACGATGAGTCGCTCAGATTAGATTAAGAATCTAGTCTGGGAGATGCAGCGCATCAGGGAATGAACGATAGAATGACGGAATACAGCAAAACAGCCGGAGAAATGTGACTTCCGGCTGTTTTGCTGTATTTTATAGTTACGATAGTGTCTGTGTATGAATTTGTTGTAACTCTACATATACATTGCTAATTCAATGCTGTCCATATACTGTCCGAGTGACATATTAAATTTCTGGTAATCGGCATCCTTAAATTCATCTGTCATGCATGGGACCGTGACATCGGCAAACTGCATCTGATTGTAAAAAGTTATCATTACCGGACATTTAACAATAGTAGACATTCCACGGATAGTGATGGAACTGCCTTCATCAAGTTTTAAAATGTCATCTGCCTTTGATATGTTTACCAGCATGCCGTCAGTTAATAATTCGGGATTGCTGTAATACTGATAAACTGAATTAACAGCCCTGCATATCTTTTCCCAGCCTGCGCTGTAAGTTAAGTTCCATCTGGAACTGAGCCATCCATTATTTTCTTTTACACCTAATAAAACCATAATATTCCTCCTGACATAATACCTTTTTATTAATTTTTAGTTCACATGAATTATATCAGAACTGCAGATTGTAAACAATGGCACATAAATACCATAAAAATTATAGAATACACCGTATAATGAAGGTGTGATTTGTATATACAGGAGTATTGCTATAGTAATACATATGTATATCAAACTGCTAAAAGAATGAATATACTAACCATAGCAATCAAAATAACATTGACAGATTTTAAAAACAGGAATAGAATATTATTAACAAAAGTAACCATTATAGTTACAAAAATTTAGGGAAAGGAATGAGGTTTATGTTATATGAATTCTTGAAAAATAATTATAAGGAAGCAGAGCCTATATTCTTTTCTGATATAGTGATTGAGGGAATTACAAAATCTGCAGTAAACCAGCAGCTAAAAAAAGCTGTGCGATGAGGGAAAACTACAAAAATATGAGAACGGCATTTATTATTTGCCTAAGAAATCACGATTAAAAACAAATGTAGGTGTAAATGCAGATATGGTTGCCAGGTACAAGTATGTTTCCAGAGGTGGAAAAGTAAATGGTTTCTATTCTGGTAATACATTTGCCAATCAGCTGGGAATTTCAACACAGGTTCCAAATAAAGTTGAGATTGTTAGCAATAACATGGCAGCAAAAATACGAGAAATTTCAATTGGAAAGAGAACATTCATTGTAAGAAGACCAGTGGTTCCGGTAAATGATGAAAATGTTTATGTGCTGCAGCTACTTGACTTATTAAAAAATCTGGATATGTATCTGGATGAAAGCTATGATGTGGCTCATGACAAAGTATCTCAATTTGTGCAGATACATGGCATCACAAAAAATGATGTGGATAGTTATATAAGAGAGTTTCCGATTGCAATATTTAAATATTATTAGGAATTGAGGTTGGACGATGTATTTGCATAAAGATGATAAAGAATTGTTGAGAGATATTATTGTAACGGTATCAGAAAGAACGGGCATAGATGAAAGAATCGTTGAAAAAAGATTACTATGTGACAATGATATTAAAAGAACTGGTACAGAGAAATCCCAATGTGGTGTTTAAGGGTGGAACATCCCTTTCCAAGGCTTATCATGTAATAGACCGTTTTTCAGAGGACATTGATATCACATTTGAAGAGCATTTGGGAGAAGCCAGAAGGAAGAAAATCAAATATCAGTTACTACAACCAATCAGCGAAGACTTAGACTTAGCAATTGATAATTGGAAGTCTATCGAAAGCGATAAGGATTATAATCACTATGATTTCGTATATGACTCGGTTTGCTCAGAAGATAAAAAGGGTCTGCGGCCATATGTGAAGCTGGAGACCGCGTTAATGTCATATTCTTATCCAACAGAAGAAAAGGAAATTACGAGTATAATATTTGATTTTCTTGCAACAGAAGAATCTGAGATTTTGAGAGATTATGGATTAGAACCATTTAAAATGAAGACACAGACACTATCCAGAACAATTATAGATAAAATTTTTGCTGTATGTGATTATTATATGGTAGGAAGGGCAACGAGAAATTCCAGACACTTATATGATATCTTTAAACTGAAAAATTATATTTCAATAGATGATGATTTCAAGAGGCTCTTTACAGATGTTAGAAAGCATAGAGCAGAAATGGATATTAAAATAACTCCATCCGCAAGGGAGGATGTTGATCTGCTGGCTGTAGCAGAAGAACTCATACAAGAAGATTTTTTATGCTGACGATTATGTTGATTCAACTATGAAACTGATTTCTGACAATATTTTTTATGAAACTGTAAAATTGAACTATATTGAACTGGTCAGAAGTATATTACGATAAGAGATAATTTACCCACAGACAAGCCAGAATTATCGCGTTAAGATAAAGAAAAACGAAGGAGATAGTCTTATGGCAATTACAGTTAATGAAGTAGAAAAAAGATGCTATTCGTTTGATTTTAAAAGAAATAATGTGGAGGAATGAGTAATGAATATAGTTGGATGTATTCTATTTGTAATTGCTGGAATTATAGCTATAAAAGTTTCTGGAGTTACAAAGAAGCAGGGATTAAGCGATTAGTCAAAATGTAATACTGCAATCGGAAAGGTTACACATACGGAAGATTGTTGTGGGGACAGATGGATAGTCTACTTTACGGATGATAGTGGAAGAAAGCAAGTTGGAATGGATGATATAATTGCAGCTTCATCCTTTTCAAATAAATACAAAAGACCGATTTCAGGAACAGATGAACAGGTTTATTATTATCCGAGGACAGACAACAGCATTTTACAGACCTTTACAGACTGTATAACACCAAAGTTTTAATGACTAAGGATGAATGGTACAGGCAGTTGTTCGAGAGACTGGACAATTCCAAATTTCGAAGCAGCTTTCATTTGAAGCAGAAAGACATAGATTACATAAACCAAAAGGGACTTGATACGATCAGACAACATGCAAAGGATTTTATTGCAAAGAGAGAAGCTCCGGCATATATAGCAAATGATGGCAAACAGACTCCTATGAGAGGGCATCCGGTATTTATTGCCCAACATGCAACTGCAACATGCTGCAGGAGTGTATCCGGAAGTGGCACAAAATGCAGCCGGGCAGGGAACTGAGTCAGGTGCAGCAGGATTATCTTGTAGATATAATTATGACATGGATTCAAAAAGAAATCGAGGGGCAGGAACATAAAATATGAGTTTTGTCAATACATGCTGGATAATGACATTGATAATTGGATACATCATTATGCTTATAAGCTTGCTGTTGGGAGTAGTATTACTGTAATGGTGTTCATATAGAGGTGTATTATGGGAAACGAATCAGGTGAATGGATTATGCATGGCATGAAGAGTGACAACCCGGAATGCATCCATTCTGTAGATGAAGCAATCAAGTATATAAATGAATTTGGCTTTTTACCATTATTTAAGAATGAAATAGATGGGTTTTCACTTGAAGAAAGAACTGTTCCGGAGTACTGGTGGAGTGATAATCCGGAGATTGATCCATGGATGTGGCGGGCTATTATAGCAAGGCGGCATGATATCGTCTATGGAAAGTTCTTTGATAAGAAGGCGGGCTTTATATCAAAAAAGTGGTTTCCAGTATTTGCTAATTATCGCCGGGATGGATATGATTTTGATGCATTATATGATGATGGAAAAGCGCCTAATAAGCATAAAAAGATAATGGTCAATTTTATGGAAGATAATGCTGATTCAGAGATTTATTCAAATGAATTGAAAAAACAAGCTGGATTTGGTAAGGATGGAGAAAAGGGATTTGATGGTGCAATAACGAATCTTATGATGCAGACATATCTGTGCAACTGCGATTTTAAGAAGAGAGTGAATAAAAGAGGTATTGAATATGGATGGGATGTGGCAGTATATTCATCTATTGAGCATATCTATGGATACGATTATGTGACTTCCTGCTACAAGGATAATCCACAGGATTCATGGAAGCAGATTGTAGATTATATGCATGAGATGTATCGGAGGCAACGGATAAGCAGATAAGGAAGCTGTTAAGTAATACAGGCATGGATAAGGAGGTGCCACAATGCCATTTAAGATTGTTCGCAACGATATAACAAAGGTAAAAGCAGATGTAATCGTAAATACTGCTAAAGGATAAGGCATTACAGATTGCTGTGTCAGTATTCAGCCAGTTTCTTACCGAAAATGAAATTGAAATTATATTGGTATTTTTTTGATAAAAGGTCTTTTCAGCTTTCCGTTCAGATTGTAGGTGATATTGATTCTTACATCGGAAGCTTCAGAATTGGTTAATCGCCATACGGAAGATGGAAATGGTTCAGCCATGAGAGTGTCAGGCAGGTTGGCTTTATGATTCAATTGAAAGAACAATAGAGGTAGCAAGAGCGACAGCAAATGTGACACATAATCATCCGGAAGGTATAAAGGGGCAGAAGCAACAGCAAGTGCAATATACATGGCAAGGAATGGCTCTTCAAAAGAAGAAATCAAAGAGTATATAGAGAGGGAGTTTCATTATGATCTGAGTAGAACATTGGATAATATCCGACCTTACTCAGAATAGTGATATTTGTTGTAATTTAATATTCACTTTTTATGAATTAGTGCTAAAATAATATAGTACTAAAGTTTGGCAGTAATGCATTAATAAGGGAGATATTATTTTATATGGACAAATATAATTTAACATTATATATTGAGAAAATATATGAACTAGAAACATCATTATATTCATAGAAAAAATACGTCAAAATATGTTAGATAAAATCTATAATATACAAACTATGGAATATCAAAAATATAATAATATATCATTAAAGAAAAAAACTTATATGGGATCGAATAAAAATAAAGGTTACGAATATGATGCAGAGCATAGTTTCAGTATTGAGAAGAGGAAAATTGACGGTGTGACTTATTTGCTGGTTCCGTTGTCTGCTACTTCAGATATTGAGATAGATGGTATAAGATTAAGATAATTTAGGAGGACTTTATGAAGAAGAAAAATATTTTTGCAAAAAAAATAATCGTAGCTATTTTGATAATGCAGATGATAGTTATGACCTGTTTATCAGTGATGGTAATAATGGAAATTACTAAAAATAGCAAAAATACTGCAATCAACAATCTGCAGACAATCGTACAGGAGAGAAGCCAGATTGTGGATAATTATATACAGGAATCCGAGGTGATTCTGTCAGCATACAGTAAGGCAGGAGAAATTTTGAATGTCCTCAAAAATCCGGAAAATAAATCAGCAATTGATGCGGCACAGAAATATACGGAATCCTTTTCTGCGGATATAAACAATCTGGAGGGACTGTATGTAAGTGAATGGAATACCCATGTACTTGCCCATACCAATGCCGAGGTGGTTGGCATTACTACAAGAGAGGGTGATTCGCTGCAAGCATTACAGGATATACTGCTTGCTACGGATGGGGTATATAATACAGGAATCATTAAATCACCGGCAAGCGGCAATCAGATTGTCTCCATGTATCGGGCGATCTATGATGAAAGTGGGAATCCTGCAGGACTTGTTGGGGGTGGAATTTATACTAAGGGGCTTGTGAATAAGCTGGACAGCCTTGGAATGAATGGAATGAAGCATGCGACTTACTGCATGATTAATGTAAAGGATCATAAATATATTTTTCACAATCAGCCGGAAATGGTTGCTACAGAAACAGAGGAAGAGTATCTGCTGCAGTTATGTGAGAAATATAAGGATACTGCGAAGAGTGCCGGTGGTTATGTAGAGCACAAAGAGAATGGAAAAGACTATATTGACTCTTATTATTATATGGCAGACCGTGGATGGCTGTTTATGATTAATGATGATGAAGATGAATTATTTGCGGCTGTTGTTTCTGTAAGAAATCAGTTGTTGATTATGTGTGCAATCATATTACTGATTCTTGGTATAGTATCGGCTGTAATTATCACCAGAATGATGCGTCCTATGATGCCGATTGAAAAAGGTATAATAAAGTTACAACAGTTGGATTTAACATTTAACGATGATATTAAACAGCATGAGATACATAAGGACGAACTTGGAAATATTTCAAAAGCTATAGGTAATTTAATTACATCATTAAGAGGTATGGTACAGACTTTGATGGAGTGTTGTGGCACTTTAGAAGAAAATGCTCACAATCTTCATGGTTCTGCAATTGAAATGGTAGATAGCACAACAGACCAAAATGCTGCTACACAACAATTATCGGAATCACTAGAAAATACCAATAAAACTGTAGATAATATATATAAAGAGGTAAAACATATTAATGATATTGTAGAAGCCATCACTTTACAAATTAAAGAAACATTGCAGATGAGCAAAAAGGTAAAACTGGATGCGGACGATATGTGTAATAATGCACAGCAGGCATATGAAAATGGAAAACAAGAACTTGATAGCACCAAATTATCCGTAGAACATGCTATTGATAGTTTGAATGAATTATCTAAAATTAATCAATTAGCAACTGAAATCCTAAGCATCGCCAATAAAACGAATCTTCTTTCCCTGAATGCTTCGATTGAAGCAGCAAGAGCAGGAGAAGCCGGAAAAGGCTTTGCGGTTGTAGCAGATGAGATCGGTGCATTGGCAGATACTTCAAAAATGACCGCAATAAATATTCAAACGATATGCAATGAAGCAAACAATAGTATTGAGGTGGTAAACAATTGTTTTGGTAAGATTATAACTTATATGCAAAACAGTGTTGTAGGACAGTTTGAAAGTTATGCAAAACAGTCTGATAACAACAGTGCAATAGCAGAAAATATCCAAAACTTAATGGAAGAAATTACAAAATCCATTGAAACAATGAATACTTCTACATCCCAGATTAACGATCATATGGAAGAAATTCATGATATTACAGCACAAAATCAGAATGCAATCGATAGTATTGTAGAAAAAAGCGAAAAACTCTCTGATGTTTCTGATACAATTCAGCATCAGGTAACACAGAATCAAACAATTGCAAAACGAATTTCTGATATTGTAAATAAATTTACAATAAATTAACAAGCAATAATAATTGAGCTACTTAAATAGACCTCAGAAAATATAGAGATGTCGTGGTAATTATCATTTTAGGAAACACACTATGCAGAAAGTAATAACTTCCAGTTTGCAAAACTGACCAAAAATACAACCAGTTCGTAAAAGTATGATTTTACGAACTGGTTTTTTGTGTATTTACAGCATTCTTTTTTGTATACGAACTTATCTGCCTGGCCGCAGCGGTTGGAGTTTTTAATGAGTTATTGGGCGTTATTATTCTCATTGTGTTTGCATTTATTATTTGGACAAAAAAATTAAGAAGAAAGGTATAACAGGAAGTAAATAATGGTAAAGAAGACCATGCACAAGATATAAAGAGATTGAAGTGGATTATCTCGACCAGAATTTCAAAAAGAAACTACAAAACATAGTGAAAATAGGCTTTATGTTCTATTGAAAACTTTAGCGCGTTAATGTAAAATGTTTTTGTTTTGAAATATAATAATTTATGGGAATATTAAGTACAAAGGAGAAAAGTTATGTTAGTTGTAGTATTGCTTTTACTTGCATGGTTATTTGATTCGTGGGACATTATATTGTTTAGAAATCTTGCCCTTTTAATAATTGTGATTTTAGCTATTTTTGATTTCGTAAGAAGCAGGATTTATAAGAAAAAAAAAATTACACCTACCATGGATTTTATTATTTCATGCTGTTTTCTGACAAATCGTTACTCAGGGATAGATGGATATGAAATAGGTGCAGTTGGTAAAAATCTAAGAAACAGATTCAGAATGAGACGCGCGCTTAGAGGTCCATGGGGGATTAAGAATAAAAAGGGATTCTATAATACCATTAAGTGGCTTCAGGAAGAGGGACATAACAAGGAATGCATGCAGCAGATACAGCAGTTTCATGAGAATCCGGAAGGATTGACTAATAAGGGAATACTTGGAAAGAATAGATGAGAGATATCAGGGGATTGGAATAATTGCATGGGATTTGTGCCGTCTTTGTAATATCGTTACATGGGGAACTGTTGCAGGATATATTAAGTATAAAGATGCAATAAGTATATGTGTTAAAGCAGGCAGGATTCTTCAGGCGAACTTTAATTCGTGGGATGATATGATAAACAATTATCTTCTTGGATACCGTTATTGGTGTGGAGAAGAGAGTAAAATGAAAGAAAGAAAGAAGATGTACGAAGCATTGAAGGAAAATCCAAAGTCTTGAGCAAAATTGGCATTGAAGAAAATAAAATAGCAGCTGGAATTTTTAGCCCATGCAACATATGAAAACCCTGTCTGGGCGGATTGATACGTTTTGTGGAGCTGGACCTTTTTGCAGGAAGAGTGTCATTCCTTGTCAGGTTGCTGATTGGCATTGAAGAACGAGATAATTGATGAGATGGTTAGATAGGTGGCTCCACAGTATGAGGCGGATATCAGGAGATTTTTTAAAGAGGGAAAGGCTTTTGTTGTAAAGGCATTCGACTATGCAGCAGACTGGATTAAGGAGTTAAAGCAGCAGAGGCTATAAAGTGTATTTGTTATCGAATTATCCAAAGGACTTCTTCGAGCTTCATACGCACAGTGAACTTAGTTTTGTGTCACTTGTTAACGGCAAAGTCATTTCAGCTATGGTTGGGATGATAAAGCCTGATGCCGGTATCTATCAGTGCCTGTTTGATAAATACAATCTGAATCCGAAAGAATGTGTGTTCATAGATGACAGACCGGAGAATATCGAAGGTGGCAGAAAGCTTGGTATGGAGGGAATTGTGTTTACAGACTATGAGACCGGAAAGAAAAAGCTGGAGCAGATGCTGATGGCAAAATCAAAGGAAGACTAATAAAGGATTGGAGCATTAAAGATGAAGACAGCAATAGTATATGCATCAGTGCATCATGGAAACACAAAAAGATAATTGACGAGATAGCAAAGACAAACGATGTCGAGCTGATAGATGCGACACAGACGGCAGAGAAAGACCTGTCGGAATATGATTTAATCGGTTTTGCATCAGGAGTATACGGCGGAAAGTTCCATCAGTCGGTGCTTAAGTTTGCATCAGTCAATCTCACAGACAATAAAAATGTATTTCTTATCTGCACATATGGCGGCAGACCTGTCTTTAAGTCAATTGAGCAGGTGATAGCATACAAACATGACAACAGGGATTTGGAACCGTTCAAGCTGATTTATCAAAGGGACATCCGGATGAGAAGGATATTGCGGCGGCAGTAGAGTTTTTACAACGGACTAACAGAACAGCCAGTGTTTCTGAAATAGGACCTGTTGTTTAGAGTGACATAGTTATTCTTGCCGGTCTTTTGCTCGTTGATAAGAAAATGAGAGCGAAATACATGGTGTTCGAAATTGTAAACGTTATCCCACTTTAATTTAAGCAGGTCACTGATTCTTAGTGCAGTGTTTAATCCCATAACAATTAAACAGTAATTGCGGCGGTTTGGATGGATATCTTTATAGTACATCCTGAAAGCCGTGAGTTCGTCCTTATTTCGGATTGGCTGTGTAGTTCCCATTGAATACTCCTTTATAGTAGAAAATATTATCAGGCACGTACAATATGACAGACTTTCCCTCAGAATATCCAAAATCCACAACAAAATAATGGTAAGTTCAAAATAGAAAAAATGCAACATTTTATAGTAAAATGTTGCATTTTTTGCTTTACACCTACTATATCGGACGCCATTTTCAGAACTTAACCCCTGAAAAATAATTTTTTCAATAATTTTCTTTTCATTTTTCTATCATTTTTTGTTAGTCTTACCGGATTTAATCATATCTGTATCAAAGATAAAGTAATTCTTGATGAAATATGACTAAATTGGCGTATACATTTGATGTTTTTTAATCCACTTCTTTTTTGACCCATTATCAATCCAAAAAAATGCAACATTTTACTACAAAATGTTACATTATTCGGAAAAGCATGGACAAAGCTATTCCCTAGTGCATGGAGGTAGAAAATGCTCAAATTATCATTAAAGGAAGGGCAATATGTGAACATCGGAGACGATATCCGAATCGTGTTCGCAGGGGGAACCGGAAAGCACTGTCGATTACTGATAGATGCCCCAAAAGAACTGAATATCGCAAGATCCAACAACGAACCGGACCCGGCGAAGCGAAAAGATACATATTATCCCGACCCTGAGATTTCCAATGAGGCAAAAAAGAAATACAGCGCATCATCTGGAAGGAAAAAGCGCGTCAGAAAAAGACGCAAAGCAACTAACCATGTTAATGGGCGGCTGTGACATTTGCCACACCCGGGAAGCCGCTTGTTATAGAAAACCGCAACTGCTTAAATAAAAATATACACAAAGCAGCTGCAAAAACCCTCGGGAAAAGGATTTCCAGAGGTCAAACATAATAACCCACAGTGTGGGACAAGGAGGATTATATTATGGTAGTACAACACAACATGCAGGCAGCAAATGCCAACAGAATGCTCAACGTAACAACAGGTCAGCAGGCTAAATCTACAGAGAAGCTTTCATCAGGTTACAGAATCAATCGTGCAGCAGATGATGCAGCCGGACTTACAATTTCTGAGAAGATGAGAAAGCAGATTAAGGGACTCGACCGTGCTTCAACAAATGCTCAGGACGGTGTTTCAGCAGTACAGACAGCAGAAGGTGCCCTCACAGAGGTTCACTCAATGCTTCAGCGTATGAAGAGCTTGCAACACAGTCTGCAAACGGAACAAACTCTAACACAGACCGTAAAGCAATTCAGGATGAGGTTGACCAGCTTTCTACAGAGATTGATCGTGTATCTGAGACAACAAAGTTTAACGAGACATATCTCCTTAAAGGTGATCAGGGAACAAAGACAATTAATCTTGAAGCTCATGATGCTGGTTTAAAGGGAACTCTAACAAACAACGGAGATGGAACAGCTACATTTACAATGGATGCATTAAAGGGTGGCGATAAAATCTCTATTGGTGGTAAGCAGTATACTATCGGTGGAACTACAGAGCAGGATGTGAAAGACTTCCTGAAGAAGAATGGCGTTGAAGATAAAGCAGATAGCACATTTTCAATTACTTCTGGTAATAAGACAGTAACATATAAATACTATGCGGCTAAAGCTGATGTTGCAACTGGTGGTAACACAATATATGGATATGATGCTGGATGGTACAATGAAGCTGATGCTCCAACTACTTCAACGACTACTGGAGATCAGGCTACAGTAAATGCTAAGAAAAAAGATTCATATGAAGCTTTTTGCTACACAAAGTGGAACATTTACAGCTGCTGGAAAGACTTTAGAGAAAGCTACTATTACAGATGCTAACCCAACTGATGGAGTAGATGATAAAGATTCAACTGTAATTTCTGTTCAGAAAGCATATGAGTTAGCTGGAAAAGAGCTTTTAAAGGCTAATCAGATTGGAGACACAGAGGGACACGCTTCTGTAAAAAATGCAGATGATTCTGATCTTGCATATAATGCTGGAAATGGTAGTTTTAAAATTAATCTTGCACAGGCTAAAGTAGCAAGTACATTAAGCTTCAACCTTCATGTAGGTGCTGATGCAGATTTGACTAACAAGATTCAGGTCAACATTGATGCAATGGATTCTGCAAGTCTTGGTATTAAAGGATTGAACGTAAATGACAAGAACGGAACAGCTGGAACATATGCAATCGATGCTATTTCAGATGCAAAAGCAAAGGCTTTGAGTTCTTGAAACATCCCGGTTCCAAAGAAACAGGTTGACACAGATTTTATATATTAAGAAGGAGAGATGACTTATGATGATGATGCCTAGTATTTTTGGAGGAAACTTATTTAACGACGACTGGATGGATTTTTCTTTCCCAGATATTGATAAAGAACTGTATGGTAAACATGCAAAGAACTTGATGAAGACTGATGTAAAGGAAACAGACAATAGCTACGAAGTAGATATAGATCTTCCGGGTTTCAAGAAAGACGAAATAGAAGCTAAGCTGGAAAATGGTTACTTAACTATCAGCGCAGCCAAAGGGCTTGACAAGGAAGAGAAGGATGAAAAGGATGGCAAGTACATCCGCAAGGAGCGCTATTCCGGTGCTATGAGCAGGTCTTTCTATGTAGGTGATGAGCTGAAACAGGAAGATATCAAGGCAAAGTATGAGGACGGTATTCTTAAACTTTCAGTTCCGAAGGAGGAACCAAAGAAAGTTGAAACCACAATGTATTAATGCTGTTTTAGAACCACAGCATCTTATATATCATAGCCGAACCTACAGAAGAGGTAAAGAATGGACTATGACCTAATAGTTGTAAAGACATTGGAGAGGGGGCTATAAAACTACTACTATATAATACGAGGAGAATAGAAATTATGGTAAGTATGGTAAGTACAGCAGCATTTAGTAGAATAAAGGCACCGATCGCATGTGCGATCGTAGTGGGAGGGATATTTGGATGGGGGATGGCGAATATTCCGGATTATGGAAGAGAAATTTATAACAATACTGCACACGTAGATTATGACAAGTACATGGATCAGACTGGTTTTCCAGCAGGAAATGGATATAAAGAGTTATCCAATAGAACAGATATTATAGAGGCAAAGGAGAATTATGTTGTAACAGTGGATGTGGAAGATTTGGAGTCTGCAAATCTGTATAAATCAATTTTGAAGTCAGACTATTATTATGGCAAATTCGCAAAATACAACGATGCCAATTTAGAAGGTGGTGTGGGCACTTTTTATGTTTCAAAGTTAAAAAGTGGAGATAAAGTGACTGTTCTTATAGATGACAGAACATTTACAATCCCAAAGAGTGGAACTGTGAAACTTCCGTGGCCAAGTACAAAGGAGATGGAAAGTACAGGTTTCATAGAAAAATTAGAAGAGCTCACAGGCCTTGCAGAGGATGATTTAAATTATTATGTAGATACAACAGAAGTCTGGAGAAAAAGTGAGGAAGGAGAGAAAATAGAAAGGAAGGCTTCAACGGTATGTGCAATTGTTTATGTGGGTGTTGCAATTATATGTTCGTTTTTATTTACATATTTAGAAAAAATAGGAAAAAAGAAAAATTAATGTGGAGCTACAAAAGGAAAATAGAAATTATGGCAAGTATGGCAACGTTTAGCAGAATAAAGGCACCGATTGCATGTGCGATTATATTAGCATTTTTGGTGGCAGGAGCAGTTATGTATTTCCCGGATTATGGAAAAGCCATATATAAAAGTGCAGAAGCAGTAGATTATGATGAGTATAAGGATCAGACGGGATTTCCAGCAGGAAAGTGGAGAGAAAGTGAAGATGGACAAAAAATTCAAGACAGAGCTACAACAAGGGGAATGCTGACATTTCTTATTGTCGTAATTCCATGTGGATTCCTGTTTACATATACAGAAAAATTAGGAGCAAAGAAAAAGAATGAGTAAATATACTACCATTGCACAAATTAAAGCGGATATAAAACTTTCCTATGCAAAAATTCTGGATTTCATCCGTTACAAGAGAGTTTCAGGTTCAGATTAACCGTTACGACGGAGACGGACTGAATTTGTATCAGTACTGTCAGGCAAATCCGGTTGGGTATGTGGATCCGAGAAGAACTTGGATTAAAAACCAAATCTGGTTATAATGACAGTGGAGTTGGAAGGCAATGCGTTTATGGACAATTGGGAGTGGACATTATGAGGTGCATAAAAACATAGAAGCTTTTTGGAATCAATATAGAAAAGGTGGTAATTTATATGGTGAAAGACCAACAATTGGTGCATATAATAGAGCGTTGTATAATTCGTTAAAGGCAGCTGGATTGGAAAATAAAAAAGCGGAGTATGCAGTAAGAAGAGCATATAGTCAACAGCAGAGTTATGGATTATCAAATAGAGACTTGGTTCCAAGAATTCCGGGAAGAATAAATCAAAGAAAGTAGGATGAAAATGAATATATTATCAATATTTATGTTAGAGTACTACGCAAAATATTATTCGAGTGATTTTTACACTAAAATGTTTAAAATTTATTTGGCAGGTCATTTGCCATGTGGTTGGTTTGGAGAATATCCAAATGGACGTATTAGTTCAATATTTCCCGATGCTGCGTCGCAACCATAAAATATAAGGAAGCATATAATGATTAAGGATATAATGGATGATATAATTTCAGAAAGAAAGAGTAAAAATATTGAAGATGATTATGGTATTCAGAACTGTTGGAATAAAATGATAGATATTTTATCTAAAGATATTAATGAAACAGTTGCATATTTAGAAAATTGTTCTGAAGAAGATATTTATTTTATTAGTGAAGTTTTTGAAGATGTGTCTGAACAGTTGCAAAGTAAAGAATATATTGAATGTTTAAGGAAGTTGGATGATAAATTTCCTAATTTGGACATGACAAAAGATATCGATTTGGCAGAAGAGTATATTTAATCATGCTTATACTTTAGGGAGACTTAGGACATCCGAAATCAAAACTTAATATTGTTTCATCAAAGATGCAAAACGCATTGTTTTCATGGCACTTGGTGCTGTGGAGATGATGTGTTTTTGCATTCAATAGAGATATATCTATTAAAAAGCAATAATTCAGTTTCAGATTTATTTCATTTTGGCAGTATTGGTAGGAAAATGATTTTGGCATAGTCAAGTTTATTCTTTAGGAATGGGAAGATATATATGGTGTCTTTGATATGTTGTGATAAAGAGTTTTCGGAAAAAGATGAGGATAAAAGAAAAATATTACACGATGATATATTAAATGAATTAGGTATTAATCAGCAGATGGAATATTGCTGGCAAAGAACAGATAGTAAGATTAAAGAGGCAGGAAATTATGTTACCAATTTACCGGATAATAAGAACTTGCCAGATGGTGATTTACAACCATAAAGGAGAAATATATATGTAAAAAAAAAGTAAAAGAAATATTAGACAAGAGGTCGAAAATAAATGACGAAGATGATTATAGAATTGAAAAGTGTAGAGATGAATTAATAGATGCATTAAGTCAAGATGAGTTGCTTACTATTGATATACTTAATCAATTAAATGAGAAAGAGATTTTGTATACAAGTGAAGTGTTTGAGGAAATTGCATATAATTTGCAAAGTGTTAACTATATTAATTGTTTGAAATATATAGAAAAAAAATATCCTTCTTTAGATATAAAAGATGCTATTGAAGTGGCAACGGAATTTATTTAATTAGGGTTATACTTTAGGATTCAAAAAACTCTTAAATCTGTTATAGAAATTATTGCTGAAAAAAATTAATATTAATGTGATTCAAGTATGATACAAGTCTGTAGAGGAATTGATTACTGATGGCGAAATTTGCCCTCAGGTAAACGAAAGAAAAAAACTTGATATGAATTTCCAATAGGCTGATATAAACGCACCCTTAGCAACAAGAAAAATGTTGCGAAAGTATGAGTTTTGAATAAAAGGGATTTACACACAATGAAACGAGACTTAAAATTAAATATGAGCCATTTGGATGCAATTTCCCGAAAGGTTCAAAGTTACATAGCAGTCAGGGATTTCCTGAATAATTCAGAACTGCAGGGACAGGCATTTGACAATCTGCGAATGCAAATGGAAGATTATTTGATGATCTTGCGAACGATGCGGGCGGCCAACTGCTCTGATATTTCAGATTTCAATACATTATCCGGTTCGGTAGGGGATGAGGGTACCCTTTATTTAAAATATCATTATTCCAAATGTGAGCAGCAAAATTTGGATTTGGCATTGGTGCAGGGGCTACTATATGAGGCATGGAATAAAATTAAGTACAAAGTTATAGGAAAAAGGCACCAATAGAAATTCCTGATACTGCAAAGTATAAAGCAAAATCTATGGCGGATGGATATGAACAGATTTCTTACAAATGGAATGATGGAACATATAAGTACGAAGTGAGATGGCATACCCGTACTTCAGGGGGCACCGGAAGGACAAGGCAATACTTGGGTAATTCAAAGAATAATTCTAGAAAATGGAGGACATTGGAAGGAGTAAGCATATGTTGGATACAAGGTATTTAGGATGAAGGATATGAAGGCGAAGGGAAGTAAAAGTATGGAGTGAAGAAAACGGCAATGAGGATGGTATAGTTATTTGGATTGGCTTTTTTAAACAATTTTGAAGAGTTTTAGTTCTGAATTCCAGAAAAATGGAATTATCTAAGTGCTATTTTAAAATAGTTCTATGAGGAAAATGGGAAATGAAGCGTGTGGATATTTATGATATTTTAAAGAATAGTCATATAAGTAGGAAAAACTTTTTCTAGAGGAGGAATTATGATGGTGGAAACATTAAAAGAAATTTCGGAATTGACGCGGTCGAATCGCATTGCGATGCTGGCACATATCAGTACGGTAACGGTTATGGTGGTTTTTTTATGATATGGGAAAGCGTAAGAGGACAACTGTCTCCGGTATATATGACAATCGCTACGGTTGTTGGTGTCATACCTTTGATTGGCGAGGTGATTTGTTGGAAAGGTAATACGGAACATGCGATGATCAAACATCTGGTTTCCTATGGATTTGCATTGTTTTACACAATATGTTTTTACCTCACCGACAAATCTGATTTATGTATTTGTAATTCCGATGATTTTTGTTGTCACCATTTACAGTGACACACGTTATCTTCTTCTGATTAATACAGGTACCATATTAGAGAGTATCATTGTTGTTGTGATTGGTGCGACAAAAGGCGGTTTTGGGTATCATGGAATCGAAGCAGCAGTTGTACAGATTGTTGTTATGATCATGGTTGGGGCGAATTCTGTTTTGACTACAAAAGTGATTCGCGAAAACGCAAGAAAGAGATTTACAGAAGTGGCGCAGGCAAAAGCAGAGGCTGAAAATCTTCTGGAAAGAAATGAGGAACTTGATCAGCAGCTTTCCGGCAATATTGCAGATATCAATGTACGTTTCGAAAAGCTGACAGCGGCATCTAAGACAACGACTGAGGCAATGCAGGAAGTATCTGCAGGTGCTACTGATACCGCAGAACATGTGCAGAATCAGTTGGAACAGACACATGCAATTCAGGATAAGGTGGATGAAGTTGCAGCCGCTGTGGAAGAAATCGGAAACAGCATGACGCTTACTCTGAAAGCGTTAGCGGAAGGCAAACAGGATATCGAGCACCTGGCATCGGCAGTTGAAGCTTCTGTTGATAATGGAACCGAGGTTACAGAAAAACTGGAAAATCTGAACAAGTATATGGATGAAATGAATTCCATTGTAGAACTGATTGGAGGAATTACGAACCAAACAAGTCTTCTTGCATTGAATGCGAGCATTGAAGCAGCCCGTGCCGGAGAGGCAGGAAGAGGATTTTCTGTCGTTGCAACGGAAATTTCCGGCATGGCAACGAGAACCAAAGAAGCAACCGTACATATTACAGAGTTGATCAGCAACGTGTCCAATGCAATCATGGAGGTGGTCGGTGTTGTCTCCAATATGATAAATGGAATTAACGTAGAGAAGACTGGTGCATCAAATGCAGAAGAAAGCTTTGAGAGTATCGAGGACAATACGCGGGCAATTCAGAAAAATGCAGATACTCTTTCAAGAAGCATTTCCGAGTTGCAGAATGCAAATAAGGAAATTATAGATTCCATTCAGACAATCTCAGCGATTTCCCAGCAGGTATCGGCGCACGCAGGCGAGACGATGCAGGCAGAGGAAGAAAATTTGAAGCAACACTGGCTGCCCATTCATAAAGGAAAAAGGCCCGTATCCGTTTTTGGATATGAGTCTTGAAGAATTGGAGAATTGTAATCCTTAGGTAAAATCTTTCCAGTTTTGTTTTAAAAATTGAATTAATGGACCGTTGAAGCAGGCATTTATAATTGTACCAATCCCTACTACCGACCAGATACCTGCCCCGGATGCAATGGCAAATATGATTCCGATAATCACAACAACAACATCTGAAAGAACCCTTGCTTTATGGAATGGAATTTTCTGATGTGTCAGTTTCTCGATTATAATTGCGACGCTGTCATATGGAGCGATTCCCATATTTGCGACCATATATAATGCCACTCCCATAGATGCCATCAGCTGAGCAAGCAGCAGTGCAATGATACGCAGTGGCAGATTCATCTGAATCTGCACTACATCATTCGCTACATAACAAATAAAGTCTGCAATGTATCCGACAAATATCATATTGATAATGGTACCCGCACCAATGCAGGATCTTGCCTGAAAGAATACAACTACAAGAATGATCGCATTGATAAGCAGCTGCCACGTTCCAAAACTCCATCCGATAAACCCGCTGATTCCAAGATTCATCGCACTGAACGGATCCACACCAAATTGTGAAAGTCGTAAGAAAGATACACATAATCCTATGAACAATATTCCCAGTACCATTCCGATGATTCTTTTTTTTTGTCTTCGTCATTTTCTATCTTACCTCCTGAACTTTTTTGCCTTTCAGCATATATATTCTAGATTCAAAATCGGTACAAGGAGTCACATTCCCTGGCACTTCACCGGCTGTCACATCGGATGTGATCAATCCATAATTCATCAATTCGTCTCCGTAATTTTCTGTATGGTTCCATACATTTTCATAAATCATATCCGGGTTCAATCCCTGTAACCTGACACGGCTATACGGCTGATTCACTCCAGTTAAAACACGATAGTAGCCTACGATTGCAAGCGTGCGGTCTTCATTTGTCACCATCCATACCGTCTCATTTCCTTCGAATGGACTTTTTAGACGATAAAATGTTCCAAACTGTAACACTTCCCTGTATTCTTTCATAAATGTGATCTGTTCTTTTACTTCTTTGATCTCTTCTTCTGTCAATTTGTTGAGATCCAGTTCGTATCCAAAAGTTCCAAAGTATGCTACATTCGCTCTTGTATGTAATGGGGTATTGCGAAATACCTGGTGATTCGGAACAACAGACACATGGCTTCCCATACTGCTGAGCGGATAACACATAGAAGTTCCATACTGAATCTTCAGACGTTCAATTGCATCCGAATCATCACTTGTCCATCCCTGTGGTGCATAATAAAGCATTCCTGGATCAAATCTTCCGCCACCGCTGGCGCAGGATTCGAATAATACTTCTGGAAACTCATTTGTCAAACGTTCATACAGATCATATACACCTAAAATATAACGATGGAACACTTCTCCCTGTCTGTCTGAAGGAAGTTTGCTGCTGTAGCATTCTGTAATGCTTCGGTTCATATCCCATTTAATATATGAGATTTTCGACTCCGATAATAACTTTGCCATCATTCCGTAAATATGATCTACTACTTCTTTTCTTGAAAAATCGAGTACATACTGGTATCTGCCGTGTGATGTATTTCTTCCCGGTGTCTGTAAGATCCAGTCTGGATGTGCTCGATAAAGATCAGAGTCTTTATTTACCATCTCCGGCTCAAACCAAAGACCGAATTTTAAGCCTAGTGCTTCAATTCTTTCTGACAGGCCTTTGATGCCATTTGGCAGAAGCTCTTCATTTGCCACCCAATCACCAAGACCGGCTCTGTCATTTCTTCTTGCGCCAAACCATCCGTCATCTAAGACAAACAGTTCTACTCCACCGTCTTTTGCTTTCTTTGCAATCTCTACAAGGCGATCTTCTGTAAAGTCAACATAAGTTGCTTCCCAGTTGTTATTTAAAATCGGTCTTGCCTTATCACGCCAGTACCCTCTTGCGAGTCTCTTAGCATACAACTTCTGGAACGTCTGACTCATGCCATTTAATCCATTTTCACTGTAAACCAGAACTGCTTCCGGTGTCTGAAAGCTTTCTTCCGGTTCTAATTTCCAATCGAATCCTTCCGGATTGATCCCGGCTGTAATTCGTGTCACATCATGTGTATCTACCTCTGCCTGCATACGGAAATTTCCACTATATACAAGGCTTATTCCGATTGCTTCTCCTGCATTTTCATCTGTGTTGTGACGTTTTAAAGCAAGGAACGGATTATGTTCGTGAGACGAATTTCCGCGCATGCTGTCGATAGCTGTTATGCCCTGCTCCAATGTTCGATTCTTGATATAGCGTTCTCTGGACCACGCACCGGACAACTGCATCCATTCATAATCCTTATCCGGAAGATCCAGGCTTAAGCTCATCATATTTAATACATGCAGATTTTTCTCACCGGCATTTTCAATATAAGCACTTCTTGCAATTGCACTATATTCATCAAAAATCGTATATAAAAGCGCCAGTTTTGCACCAGTCAAAGCGTCTTTCAGGAAGATGCGCAATGTCTGCGCTTCCTCCTCGGACTCTGTGTAAGTTGCCGGCAATCCGGAGAGCTTCGGTTTTCCGTCAGTAATCTCATAGCTGTCATATTGGAACTCACTGATCCTGCTGCCATTTTCCTGCAACAATTCAATTGCCGGGTGTCTGTAGTCTGTCGTACCGTAAACAGGATATTCCTGTCGGATATGTTCCAATGAAAAGTACGATCCCATTCATATATATATGATGTCATTGGGCGTCCACATTTTTCAACCAGATAAGAAAAATCTGCTTTATCATGAAGTCGTTTTCCAAAATATAATTGTCCCAGATGTCCATTTTCTAATATACATAAGATATAACTGATTTTTTCATTGTATAAATGAAAAGTTTTCGTTTCCTCGTGAAAAATAATCTGTCTCATATACTACCTCTTTTACAATTGAATTGTTGTCTCTTAAGCTGTGTGCTTTTTCGCATGCATTTCATTTACTTTTCTTGTGATTTCTTCCATCTTCTCACCTTTTAAAGTGTAGTATTTTTTGTAAATACCAAAGCTGGCAAATGCAAGAATGATTGGAATTACAATCATTAATACGCGAATACCCATTACGGTTGCTGCGCTCTGAGTTACCGCTTTTGCGTTGTATCCTACAATCTGAAGACCAATTCCTGTTAATCCACCTGCTGCTGCCATAGCTGCCTTCATAAGGAATGTCTGTGCAGAGCATGTTACACTTTCATTTCGTACACCAAATTTCACTTCTCCATAGTCGATAACATCTGCCATACAGCATGTTGTTACTCCAAGTGAAAGACCTGATCCAAAGAAAAGAAGTGCACAACATACAATAACTAATACTTTGTTCTGTGGTGCTACATATCCTGCTGCACCGAGCAGTACAAATCCAACAATCGGAAGTCCGCATGCAAATGCGTATACTTTTTCACGGCTGATTTTTTTCTGCGATTTTCGGGAAGAATACAAGTCCTGCCATCTCAGCAATAATCGCAAATCCAAAAATAGAATACAGATATTCATCATGGCATACACATTTGAAATAATATACAGCAAAGCTTTTTGCAAGCTGTGTACAAAGGTTAAATGTCAAAAGTAGTCCGATAAATGCAAGTAGCTGATCATTTTTACAATTACTTGAAATGCCTGTTTCAGACTTGTCTTTTCTGATGATACCCCTAATGTTGATTCCTCTTTTACATTAAATACAGTAATGCCGATTGTAACGATGAAAATAACTGCGATAATGATTGCGAAAAGTGTATATCCTTTTTCTGCATAAAGATTGCTCTCGCCTGCAACTTTGTTCAGGTAATTGATAATGTAAAGTCTAAATGTTGCTACTGAAAATCCTGCAAGACTTGCGAAAAATCTTGGAATTACGGATACTTTCTCACGTTCGTGAGGATCATTTGTCAAGTTCGGAAGCCATGACCAGTAAAGGGACATCCATGATTGTATAAGTCATTCCATATAAGATGTACATAACGGATACATATACGTATAATGCTGTTCCTGACAGGTTAAAACTGTGGAATAACAAAACAAATACAACTGAGTTTACCAATGTTCCGATTACTAGCCAGATTCTGAATTTACCAAAACGTGTATGTGTATTGTCAACGATCATTCCCATCATCGGATCATTAATCGCATCCCATATTCTTGCTACAAAAACAGTACGCCGACAAATGCCGGTGCCAGATACAAAGTATCTGTAAAATAAAGCATTAAAAATGCCCCTACTAAATTGCAAATTGCATCTTTACCGATTGCTCCAATTCCAAAACATAATTTTTTCTCTTGTGGACGCATATTTATATTGCGGATTTTTCTGAGTTTCATTTTGATTTTCCATGATTCTCCTCCTCTAACATTCCTTTTTTTATTTGTTATCTGAGTGAAGAAACCTGTGCACTTGTTCCTTATGTTCGTTAATACAAGTATAGCGTACAAAAAAAGCATCCGTTATACCTTTTTGTTAAGATTTATATCTCAAATGTTAGGTATCAGATGCTTTTTTAACATTTTATCTATTCTTTTTCGGTCTATTCTTTTTCGATGTTTCCAACATAAATTGTTTTATGCTTCTTGTATTCTTTCAGTTCATTTTGTGCACGGATCAATCGTTCTCGGGCATCCTTTCTGTTGTCATTACGATATTGGGTCGGCGTTATTCCCACTTTCTGCTTGAATACTTTACCGAAAGCAAAGGGAATTACGATAGCCGCAGGAAACTGCAATTTCCTCCACAGACAGATTTGTAAGTGCGAGCTGCTCCTTTCCTCTGGAAATTCGAAATTCCGTCAAAAAATCTTTCGGAGAGATTCCAAGACTGTTCATAAATATTGTATATAAATAGCTTCGATTTAGTGCCAAATAATTTGCTATATCTTCCACTGTGATTTTCTGTGAATAGTAATTCTTTATATAGGCAATTGCTTCCTGCACATGTATGCTTTCTTTTTGTATCATTCGAATATTGCTGAATTTCAATCCCACGAGCCAGTACTGAGAAAAACTGATAGAGCTTTCCCTGGAGATAGTAAAGATTTTCTGCAGTTGAACGCGTATGATGAAGCATTTCAAATACAATTTCTTTCAGTTCTTCTCCATATTCACACTCGCATGTAAGCTGACGACTGTTCAGTCCGAGATCTCTGACAAATCTCTGTGCTTCCGTACCACCAAATCCCACCCAAAGGTAAGACCATGGATCCGTTTTATCTGCCTGATAAAAGGTAAGGCTTTCCGGCTCGATCAAAAAGGCCTGTCCTTCTTTCAGCTGATACTTCGTTTCACCTACCTGATAGATACCTTTGCCCTTCATTACATAATGCAAAATATAATTGGGTCTTGCGGCCGGTCCATAGCTATGTAATGGCTTGCATTCTGCAAATCCGCAGAAACACAAATGAAAATCTTTAAACTTTGGTTTTAATAGTTGTAATACGTAAGAATCTTCCATAATCTGTATCCTCTCTTAATCCTGCTTACGTGCTTTTCATGACTGGAAAGTGTAGTGCACTGTACCACACTTTCCAGTCATGCTTATTTTGCTGTTACTCACTCAGCAATAGTTAGTTCAACCGTTTTCCTTATTCTATCACAGTATCGTGTTATTATTCCATCAGTTTTCAAACCAGGTATTAAAATGTAACTTCCTTTATGGTATAATAGAGACATACAATCGGAAGTTGGAGGATACACACATGAAAATTGTAATCATTAATGGAAGTGCCAGAAAAGGAAACACGCTGACAGGCAATCAATGCATTTATAAAAGGAGCATCAGAAAAGAATGAAATTGAAATCATTGAACCTGACAAACTCAACATTGCACCATGCAGGGGATGTGGTGTCTGTCAATGCTCTAAGGGATGCGTCGATAAGGATGATACAAATCCTACAATTGATAAAATTGCTGCCGCAGATATGATTCTTTTTGCTACACCAGTTTATTGGTGGGGAATGTCAGCACAATTGAAACTTATCATTGATAAGTGCTACTGCCGTGGATTGCAGTTAAAAATAAAAAAGTGGGCACGATTGTTGTAGGCGGTTCTCCCGTAGACAGTATCCAGTATGAGCTGATTGATAAGCAGTTTGACTGTATGGCAAAATATCTTTCATGGGATATGCTTTTCAAAAAATCATATTATGCAACAGCCAGAGATGAACTTGAAAAAAATAAGAATTCCATGAACGAACTTGAGGGAATCGGAAAAAATTTATAAAGCACGCTCCAAATTCCAGTTTGGAGAATTGAGAAAATCGGTATTTTGGAGGTTATTATGGCTTTTGATTTTAAAAAAGAGTATAAAGAATTCTATATGCCGAAGAACAAACCAGAGATTGTAAATGTACCTAAGGCAAATTATATTGCAGTTAGAGGAAAAGGCAATCCAAATGAAGAAGGCGGGGCATATCAACAAGCAATCAGTATTCTATATGCTGTTGCATACACATTAAAAATGAGTTACAAGACCGATTATAAAATTAAAGGCTTTTTTGAATATGTTGTTCCGCCATTGGAAGGCTTTTGGTGGCAGGATGATTTTGTGGGTGTAGATTATACAAATAAATCTGCTTTTAACTGGATTTCTGTTATTCGTTTGCCTGATTTCATATCTAAAGCTGATTTTGACTGGGCGATAGAAACAGCAACGAAAAAGAAGAAAATTGATTGTTCGTCAGCAGAATATCTTACGATTGATGAAGGATTATGCGTTCAAATTATGCACATAGGTTCTTTTGATAATGAGCCAGCAACCGTTGCTCTTATGGATACTTATATAGAACAAAATGGGTATCTCAATGATATTAACAAAGATAGATTGCACCACGAGATTTATATGTCTGATGCAAGAAAGGTTGCTCCAGAGAAATGGAAAACTGTAATTAGACATCCGATTAAGAAAGCGTAAAATTCAAGCTTGTAGAATTAAGAAAATCGGAGTTTTTAGGGCTAAAGTCAATATAAATAATACTAGACAGGTTTGTCCAATAGCGTAAATACGGCATTTTCTCGCTTTGTGTCGTGTTATGTTTAGTAGAATAATATTACTCTGTCAATGAAAGCCTGCTAATAAAAAAGTCAATAGTAAAATGAATTATTTTTATGATTGTGATTTGGCACAAGTTTTGAACCGCCATATTTGCCGGTTTGAAGAAAAATGAGTTTAGACTTGGTTATTGCTCTAAATTACGGATGCATTCCTTGACCTTGCCGTAATAGATACGCAGGAACTTATTAGCCCCAGCAGTCATGTAAACATAGTAAGGCTTTCCTTCTGCACGCTTCTTGACAAGAAATTGATATACCTTATCATCTTCAGGAGCTGTTTGAAGCAGTGTAGACATGATTTGAAACAAAGTCTTTCTTAGACGGTTGGAACCGCATTTAGATGCTTTATTACTCTTTGAATTGTGGGTGCCTGACTGATCCACACCTGGGTCTACTCCGGCAAAAGCAGTCAATGCTTCACGATGTGAGAAATTGGAAATATCACCTATTTCTGCTATAAGCTGGGGACCAAAAGTTTTTCCCACGCCATACATGCCCATTACCGTTGCGTATTCGGGCAGAGTAGAAGCAAGTTCATTCATCTTTGAACGTAGTTCTTCTACATGGGAAGAAGCAAGATTAAGCTGCTGAATGCTTTGCTGAATAAGCAGTTTATAAGACGCTTCTTTTGGAAAGACAGCAATAAGGTCTTTGGATGCAAGAAATAGTTCCGCTGGTTTTGCTGGTTGGAAATTATAGTGATGCTTTTTACAGAATGCTTGATAGCGTTCCGTGAATGTTTTTAATCCAATTTTGCGGACACAATCCACATGCCAGAATGAGTAAGCATAATCCACCCATTTTTCACTGCCATCATCGCGGACAGGGCTGTCAAAGAGTTTATTGACACCAGGATAGGTATTATCCAATAGTGCAATCAGGTTAGCCTTAGCGGCAACCTTTTGCTTCATGAAGAAGCTGAATTGAGAATTTAAAGTTTTTAACTGAGTGCGTGTATTATCCATACCTGAATACTGACGTAGTTCAGCCCAGTTGTCAAGAGTATAGCGGGCAATCTTCTTCGCATCAGCAGGGTCGGATTTGACTTTGCGGATGGAGTTGTTGCCAAAGTTCTTAATCAGATGTGGATTGACAGCACTGACAAACAAACCGGCTTCAGAAAGAGTTTTTACCACTGGTTCATGGTAACGCCCGGTGCATTCCAAAACAACACGGGTTTCACCTTCCAGACTGCCAATATATTTGGCAAGCTCATCCAGGTTCACTGGATGTGTGATTAACATTAAAAGGCTTACGAATAATAACACCTGCTGGTTGCAGGACAGCGACGGTGCTCTTTCCCTTTGAAACATCAATACCTACTGCATTGTACATTCTCGTACCTCCGAAAGTGAATTTGTATGGTGTCCAGCTATTTCTCATTGCTTATTCAATCTCCTGGGGTATCAAACGGACGTGCACAGGGCAGTCCAACCTGCATAAATCGAACGGCTGCAAATGACAGGCTGGCTGACAGGCTTTCGTACGGACGTCTATTGAGTCCAAGGAGAATACTGTCAGACCGATACCTCATCATTGTACAGCTTTAGCAATAAGAGGGATAGAACCCAACTGGCTGTTGGGGTATCTAAACCCTACACTTATATATTAGGAGGAGGAAACAGTATGGATCAGAAAAAAGATTGGACGTTTCTTAAAAGAACTTAGGAAAGAAAAGGATATTACATAGGAACAGCTTGCCGAAAAGATAAAAGTTTCAGGCCGATCGGTTTCTAGATGGGAAACAGGTTCTAATATGCCTGATATTAGTTTGTTGGCTGATTTGGCTGATTTTTATGGTGTTAGTATACCTGAAATCATTGTTGGAGAAAGGAAAAGCGATAATATGAAAGAAGAAGTAAAAGAAACAGTATTGAAATGATCTGATTATACAGAGACAATTAATCAAAAAATTAAAGGAAGGTTATTTGTACTTACGGTTATTGCAATAATAGGAATGATTGCGTTTGTGATTATTGAATTTACAGGACTAGATACACCTGGAAGTGTCTATGAAAGAGTAGCAAGTGCAGGTCTTGGGTTAGATTGTGGTATGTTAATAGTCCTTGCAATGTATCTTTCTGGGCTTTTAGGAAAGATTAAGGCAAGACGAGAAATGAAACGAAAGTACAACTGTAAATAAAAGTCTAATAGACCGTAAAATTTGAATTTTGCGGAGACCAACTATGAATAAAATAATTGAAAAATATAAGTGTCCATGTTGTGGATTTTATACTTTTGATGAAAAGCCTAATGGTAATTACGATATATGCCCGGTGTGTTTTTGGGAGGATGATCCAATACAATTAGAGGATAAGTAACTTGACCATTGCAACCAATCAAAAGGATCCAGAAACTTTTTGGGAACGTAATCAGTATGGTTCAATTGTTAATAAACTACATCTAAATGCCTTTTATGATGTTTTGAATCGTATATACACCGATGTTTTAGTGCAAACAGCAGCGGATTACAACGAGTTTAGAGCATGTGCAACAATGATTGACAGATCGAAACTAGAGAATGTTATTCTTGTTGCTGATAGAGGATATGAAAACTATAACATTTTTGCACATGCAATTGAAAAAGGATGGAAATTCGCTATACGTGTCAAAGATAAAAATAGTAATGGAATTGCATCTAGGTTAAATTTTCCTCCAAATGATGAGTTTGATATAGATATCACTCAGATTTTTTCGAGGGAAAATACAAAGACCACAAAAAAATGCAGGCTATAAGTGGATGCCTGCAAATCAAGTGTTTGATTATCTTCCTCGAAAAAGTGATAAAACATACGAATTATCATTTCGTATTATTAGATTTCCTATAGGGTCTAATTCTTATGAAATAATAATTACAAATCTTGATAGAAATATTTTTGATGTAAAAAAAAATAAAGGAAATCTATCATTTGAGATGGGGAATAGAAACCTCATTCAGAGAATTAAAATATGCCATAGGATTAACAAGTTTCCATGCACGAAAACCAGATTTTATTAAACAAGAAATATATGCGCGATTACTTTTGTATAACTATTGTGAATTGATAACAACACATGTAATAAAACAACGAAAGACAATGATAAAACAAAACAGGTGAACTTTACAATCGCCATTTATATTTGTAGAGAATATCTCCGTAATAAACGCAATCTTAGTCCACCTGATGTGATTAACCTAATAGAAAAGCATGTATTACCAGTAAGACCTGGTCGAAAAGACCCTCGCAAAGTCAAACCCCAGGCATCTGTAAGCTTTCCATATAGAGTGGCTTAATCATAGATAATTATAAGTTTTTTTGACAGATAAACAATCTGTCTTTTTGTTGTACTGCAAAATAGACAAAAAGAAAAAAACACATCATATTTATCAAACAATTGCAAATATGATGTGTTTTATAATTATGTCAAAATTCTTAACTTAATGACATTGCTCGAAGGAACTCTTTTTCCTTTTTTATAATAGTATTATTATGGTATAATAGAGACATTAGAATCGGGATTTGTAGAATTAGTAAATCTCGATTTTGGGAAATACAAGAATGTGTCTCATTATGGTTTTAATGCGGTTTGTAAGGAGAAACAATATGATTGGGTTTGTTATATGGTCACTTTTGGGAGTGTTTATAATTGGATTAGGAATAAAAGATATGTTTTCTAAGAATCCCGTTGGATTCTGGGCTAATACCGAAACAATAAAAGTAAAAGATGTTAAAGGTTACAATCGTGCGAGCGGACTATTGTTTATAATCTATGGAATCATTTTTGTTATATTAGGAATTCCGCTGTTAGATGGTCAAAATACACCATACGTTCTGTTGTCGGTTATTGGTGTGATGGTGGAAACAATTGTAATTATGGCTGCTTATAGTTTAGTTATCGTTAAAAAGTATGAAGAGAAGTAAATAACTTTGAAGTTGCAAGGAGGAAATTATGAAATTTATGCAAACAGAGAAAAAACAGCTATTGATCTATGTGATTATAGCATACGGAATCACATATGTAATGGGACTTCTGATGTGGTATAGCTATGGAAAAGGTCTTGATCTCAGCGCTTTTCCAAAGGCGCAGATGCTGTATCCAGCAGCAGGTGTGATGATGGCTTATTTAATTACCAAAAAAGGAGATAAAAATCTTCCAACGGCTTTTTACATATTCTTTGTAGCTCTTACGGCGGTACTGGTTGTCTGCACGGCGGCTTCTGTTCTGGCTCCCCAAAATAGAGATCTGATGAGCATGCCATATTCTCAGTGGGCACCGCTCATGAATTACGTTATAATAGGTGGCAGCGTTATTTTCTGGATTCTTCTTCTGCAATCCGGTAAAGAAAAGCGCAGATCCTATGGACTGAACAGCGAACATTGGAATATATCTATACGTATGATCCTGTTGTTTATTGGATTATATCTTCTCAGATTTGTGATTGCCTGTGCTCTGAGTTACCAGCTTTCTGAATTTGGCAAAATAATGGCAAATCCTACTACCTGGATCATATTTTTTACTGTTTTGGTAAACTTTTTCCTGTCAGTAGTGACATTCTTTGGAGAAGAATACGGATGGAGATATTATCTTCAGCCTCTTCTTCAGAAGAAATTTGGACTAAAAGGCGGCGTAATCCTTTTGGGCTGTGTGTGGGCTGTATGGCATCTGCCAATAGATTTCTTCTATTACACTACGCCGGATATGGGGCTGGCGGCTCTGGCAAGCCAGTTTGTTACCTGTATTTCACTGGGGATTTTTATGGCATATACTTATATGAAAACCCAGAATATCTGGGTTCCGATAATTATTCATTTTCTGAATAATAATATGATGGTAGTTTTTCAGGAACGTACTCTGCGGATGTACTTCAGAATCAGCAAATCCACTTGGGGAGCTATTCCTGTGGCACTGGTAATGAATCTGCTGATCTTTGGATGGGTGATCTTTCTGAAGCCATTTAAAGAGAAAAAAGCATAATATTGAATTCATTCAAATTATTTAGAACAATTTGCAGGAGTACCTGCAATTTTAGGAATAGTTATTTTAATTTCATGTATTGCAGATTGGATGATATTTGCAAAAATAATCATAATTGATTGTAATCAAAAATCAATGTCCATTCTGTGGCAAATCATTAAGGGTTGTACCTATAAATAGTGAAGAATATTGTCCACACCGTGGTTGTAAAATAGAACAGGAGCATAAGAAAATTCAAGTTTGACGAGGTAAATGTTATGAATGAATTAGTATATAGAAATCTATCCGAAGATGCAAAACGACAAATATGTGCATGGAAATATGGCGGAGAATACGATTTGTATAATCTTCCTGCTTATGAAGAAATGCAAGTTCGACAGATAGGGATTCATGAATCCCCAAAGGGAAAAAAATTATTATGGTTTTTGGGATGAAAGCATATTGGTAGGATTTGTCAATATATTGGAGGAAAAAGAAGAGGTATTTATTGGAATAGGCGTAAATCCTGATTTGTGTAATAAACATTATGGTCAGCGAATGCTCTTGATTACTTATGAGATTTCAAAAAGTTATATCCTAACAAGCCGTTGTATCTGGAAGTTCGTACATGGAATATCAGAGCGGTAAAGTGCTATCAAAAAGCAGGATTTAGGATTGATGGACAAGCTTATGAGTTGACAACAGGAATTGGTACCGGAACATTCTATCGAATGATAAGAGAATAGGAAACAGCACATGAAATATGATAAGATAGTGGAAGCAATTTTCATAGAACGTCCCAATCGTTTTATTGCGCGGGTAAAGATTGACGGAGCGGAAGAGGTAGAATTGGTTCATGTAAAGAATACGCCGTTGTCGTGAATTACTGTTACAAAGGGGCGGAAGTGATTTTAGAAGATTGCATAGAAAAGAATCCAAATCGAAAGACACGTTATGATTTG
>VOFG01003945.1_pt1 | contig 44098 bp, 73 predicted proteins | sample 5384171 | NCBI WGS metagenome assembly VOFG01 (sample SAMN12384726, study PRJNA508395) | human gut metagenome | isolation source: healthy gut F | host: Homo sapiens
ACTTCGTTCAGTTGCATTGCTCTTGCTTGATGTCCTGCATCAATGGCTACCACATTTGATTATTTGTCGCAACAGATGCCTGTTGTCTTTTTAATTCTTCCTGTTTTTAGCTTCCCTCAGCTTTCTTCTGTTCCTCTAATTTTTCTGTTCTTCTATTTTTTTTTCTGTTCTTCTAGTTTCTTAGCTTCTTCTTCCTTTTTTTCCTTTTGTTCCTCTAACTTCTTATTTTCCTCTTCCTTTTCTTTTTGTTTCTCTACTACTGCCGTATCTTTCTTTTTGTCTCTTTCGTAGTACCACATGCCACAAACAATATACTACATAATAATAAGCATAATAATCTTTTCATCGTCTTACCCTTCACTTATCTTTAATAATATACTATTTTAGACGTAAAAAAGATAACAGATGTAACTCTGTTATCTTGTGAATAGTGTCCCCACTACCATCCTTAGATAATATTTCAATAAGAATAGAATGTGGAATACGACCATCAATAATGACTGCTTTTTGACATATTGCCTTTTAATGCATGAGTAATACAATCCACTTTAGGAATCATACCTCCTGCAATAATACCTTCTTCTTTTAAGTTTTCTACATCCTGGATAGATACCTCTGGAATCAATGTCTTTTCATCATGAGGATCTCTTAATAAACCAGGAATATCACTAACTACAATCAAGTTTTCTGCTTCTAGACTATCCGCAATAGCTGCTGCTGCATAATCTGCATTCACATTATAGCTATAACCTTCATCATCCATTGCGATAGATGCAATAACTGGAATATATCCACTCTTGATTGCATCCTTAATGATTTCATTGTTCACCTGTGTAACAGTGCCTACATAACCTAATTCGTCTTTAATCTTCTTCGCCTCTAATAACTTATTATCAATACCACAAAGACCTACTGCACGGCCTCCCATTCATAATCAGCTTTACAAGATTCTTATTGACTTTACCAGCTAATACTTCCTGGACAATATCAATTGTTTCTTCATCAGTATAACGTAACCCATCAATAAACTTTTGATTCTATACCAGAACGTTTTAATGCCTTATTAATTTGGGACCCCCACCATGAACCAATACCACATTAATACCAACTAAAGTCATTAGACATATATCAGAAATGACATTATTCATCAATTCTTCATTGATCATCGCATTTCCACCATATTTTACTACTACTGTCTTACCATTGTATTCCTGTAAATAAGGAACAGCTTCTAGATAAGATTTTTGCTCGATATATTTCTCTTTCTTCCATTATGTTCTATATTCCCCATTAATCTTCACATAATCATAAGTAAAGATCACAGCCCCATGCTGTTGCATCCCACATACCATCATTTAAATCAATATTGATATCAATCTCATCTTCAGATAAGACCTTTAATGCTTTGTCTTCATCAAAGATAACACCCATGCCCTTCTCACAAAACATGAATATCTCCTGCAGATGAAGCCAATGTCACGGATACTTTTGTTGATGTCTAGATCAGCATCAGAATAACCAATAGCACATAAGATACGACCCCAATTCGCATCTCTACCAAACATCGCTGCTTTAAATAAAGTAGAAGTGATTACACTCTTTGCAACGATCTTGGCATCCTGTAATGTCTTCGCATTCTTGACATTACATGTAAAAGCTTTAGTTGCTCCTTCACCATCTTTCGCAATACCACGAGATAATTGTTCACAAATACGATATAACGCATCCTTCATAATATTATAAGACTGATCCTTTAAGACAATCTTATTATTCTGTGCCATACCATTTGATAATACACATAACATATCATTAGTAGATGTATCCCCATCAACACTAACCATATTAAATGTATCATCGACAACTTCATGTACCATTGCTTCTAGACATTCTTTAGAGATGGCTACATCACTTGTTACAAAGGCAAGCATTGTTGCCATATTTGGATGAATCATACCAGAACCCTTTGCGATAGCCCCAATATGACATTTTGCATTGCCTAATTTAAACTCTACTGCATATTCTTTTTAGGCTGTGTATCAGTTGTCATGATTCCATAACATGCATCATGAGACCCATCTACATTTAACCCTTTTACAAGTTCTTTCATATGATTTTTAAAAGGATCAATAGACATAGGCTGGACCAATAACACCAGTAGAAGCGACAATAATATCATCTTCCTTTAAACCTAATTCCTTTGCAGCTAAAAGCACATACTTCATTTGCAAGCTCAATACCATTCGCATTACATGTATTCGCATTACGAGTTACAGATAATTGCTCTTGCACGACCATTCTTTAAATGCTGCTTTGTAACTGTCAAAGGAGCACCTTTTTATTTTTGTGTATATGTTGCAGCTGCTGTACATAACTCTTCACTCACAATAAGAGATAAATCCTTCTTAGATTTATTCTTTCTCATTCCTCCATGAATACCATTTGCGCTAAATCCCTATTGGTGCACATACACCACCAAGTATATCTTTCATAACATCCTCCTTAGAATGATGGAGCGACAAGATTTAAACCTGTATTCTCATCGAGTCCATACATAATATTCATATTCTGTACTGCCTGGCCAGCAGAACCTTTCACCATATTATCAATTGTAGACACTACAATTAATGTATGATCACGTTCATCCATATGTAATGAAATATCACAATAGTTAGATGCTTTCACAAACTTTAAGTCTGCGACCTGTCCAAGAGGTAATACTCTCACAAACTGTTCATCCTTATATGCTTCTACATATGTTTCATAGATTTCTTCTAGAGACTGATCTACAGGAACATAAATAGTAGAAACAATACCACGGTCTACAGGAAGTAAATGAGGGACAAATGTGATATGTACATCTTTTTCATTCATCTTACTTAATTCCTGTTCAATTTTCTGGTGTATGTCTATGTACACCTACTTTATAAGGATGGAATGATTCATTACATCTTGGGAAATGCATACCATCACTTAAGTTCTTACCAGCACCTGTTGTACTGATGCTGAATCAATAATAATCTTCTGTGATACATTGAGCTTATTCTTTAATAAAGGATAGAGGCCTAAAGTAATAGTTGTAGGATAACAACCAGGATTTCCAATAATAGTAGCATCCTTGATCTTATCTCTATTGACTTCTCAGTAACCCATATACCGATTCTTATGAAGTTCTGGTAGGTTATAATCTAAACCATACCATTTCTGATAATCTTCTTCCTTATCAAGTCTGGAAGTCAGCCCCTAAATCAATAAACTTCTTACCCTTTTCTACACATGTCTTGGCATACTTTTCAGATAAGCCATGAGGAAAGATGCAAAAATAATATCTGCTTTCTCAATGACTTCTGTATCTTCAATAAACTCTAAATCACATACACGATGAAGTTAGGATAAAGATCATAAATCTTCTTACCAGTATAGCTATGTGAAGAAATAGCTGTTACTTCTGCTTCGGGATGCATTAATAAGATTCTTAATAGTTCACATCCTGCATAACCACTTGCACCAATAATACCTGCTTTAATCACAATATCCACTCACTTTCTGATTGATTCTATGAATATTCTCCATCTCAATTTTAGGAGAAGGTCCACCAACAACTGCTCTGTTGTTAAGACATGTTTCTAATGAAATAGCTTTGATAAACATCTTCACCAAACATATCTGTATAACCTGTATAAACATCTAGAGGAAGTGTTTCTAATGTTTCTCCATGTTCAATACAGTATCTTACAAGTTCCCCAGTAATCTTATAAGCATCTCTAAATGGCATACCCTTCTTAGTGAGATAATCTGCACAATCTGTTGCATTAATAAATCCTCTTGCAGCAGCATCTCTCATCTTATCTTTATGAACAGTAATAGTTGCCATCATATCTGTAAAGACTGGAAGACAAAGCTTGACTTCATCAATTGCATCAAATAATGCTTCTTTATCTTCCTGCATGTCTTTATTGTAAGCAAGAGGGGAGTCCCTTCATCATTGTAAGTAATGTATTCACATCACCAATGACTCTTGCACTCTTACCTCTTACTAATTCTGCAATATCTGGATTCTTCTTCTGAGGCATAATAGAAGAACCTGTTGCATAGGCATCATCAAGATCAATGAATTTGAATTCCCACGAACACCATAGAATCACTTCTTCTGAGAATCTTGATAAATGCATCATGATTGTGGCTAAGGCACTTGATAGCTCAATCGCATAATCACGATCACTCACACCATCCAAAGAGTTATACATAATATCATACATACCTAATTCTTCTGCCACAAATGGTCTATCTAATGGATAAGTTGTTGTTGCAAGTGCACCACTTCCTAGAGGTGATACATAAAGTCTCTTATCAACATCTTCTAAACGATCAATATCTCTTAAAAACATTGATGCATAAGCCATTAAATGATGTGCAAAAGTAATAGGCTGTGCTCTTTGTAAGTGTGTATATCCTGGCATGATTGTATCAAGGTTATGTTCAGCTAAATCTGTTAATGTATGAATCAGGTTCACTAACATCTTCTTGATTTCTAGAATTTCATCATGTGCATATAAACGAAGATCTAATGCAACCTGATCATTTCTAGAACGTCCTGTATGTAGTTTTTACCAGCCACTGGATAACGTTTTGTGAGTTCACTTTCCACAAACATATGAATATCTTCAGCTTCGAGGATCAAAGAGGTGTACCCTCTTCAATCTCTTTTAAAATTGCATTTAAACCTTCTACAATCTCTTCATAATCTTTCTCTTCAATAATACTCTGTTTACATAACATCTTTGCATGAGCAAGAGATCCTCTGATATCCCTGCTTATACATACGATGATCGAATGAAAGAGATGAATTGAATGCATTCACTTCATGATTTAATTCTTTAGAAAATCTACCTTTCCACAATACCATATCTTAAACTCCTATTTCTTTTTCTTCTGATCTAACTTAGCTTTTTACCTTAATTGGTAAACCGTATAATGTGATGAATCCTTTAGCATCATACTGATCATAATCATCATCTTCATCAAATGATGCTGTCTGTAAATCATGTAATGTATCTGGAGATGTTACACCAGCGCCTACGATATTACCCTTATATAATTTAAGTTTAACATCACCATTTACGTTTTCCTGAGTCTTATCTACGAATGCAAGTAATGCTTCAGTAAGAGGTGTATACCACTGACCGTTATAGATATTATCAGCAAGCTTTAAAGCTTACCTGCTGTTTGAAATGCTGTGTTTCTTTATCTACAGTAATTTCTTCTAGGTTCTGATGTGCTGCATATAAAATAGTTCCACCTGGTGTTTCATATACACCTCTTGATTTCATACCAACAAGTCTGTTTTCAACCATATCAGCGATACCAACACCGTTCGCACCACCGATTTCATTTAACTTAGCTAACATTTCTACTGGTTCAAGCTTTTCACCATTTAATGCTACGGCTTCACCCTTTTCAAAAGTTAAAGTGATATATGTTGGAACATCTGGTGCCTTTTCTGGTGAAACACCCATTTCTAGGATTTCATCATACTTAGGTTCATTAGCTGGATCTTCAAGATCTAAACCTTCATGAGATAAATGCCATAAGTTCTTATCTTTAGAGTAGTTTGTTTCTCTGTTGATCTTTAGAGGAATCTTTCTTGCTTCCGCATATTCGATTTCTTCTTCTCTTGATTTAATATCCCATTCTCTCCAAGGAGCGATAATAGGCATATCTGGTGCGAATGCTTTAATAGCTAATTCAAATCTTACCTGGTCATTACCTTTACCAGTACATCCATGACAGATTGCATCTGCACCTTCTTCTAAAGCGATATCTACTAACTTCTTCGCAATAATTGGTCTTGCAAGAGAAGTACCTAACATATATTTACCTTCATATAATGCATTGGCTTTAACTGCTTCAAAACAGAAATCCTTAACAAATTCAGTTTACAATCTACACAAATATATTTAGAAGCACCTGTCTTTGCAGCCTTTTCATCAAGACCATCAAGTTCTCCAGCACCCTGTCCCACATCAGCAGCAACTGCAATAACTTCACAGCCATAATTTTCCTTTAACCAAGAAATAATAATTGAAGTATCTAATCCTCCACTATAAGCTAATACAACTTTCTTAAATGTTTTCTTTTCCATAATTTTCTTCTCCTTTAAATGTTTGATGTTTTATTTTAATGCCCCACTACTTAACTAGATCGTCGTTCCTTCATATCAAACACCCCTTTAATAAACAAAAACGCCTCTGGATTAATCCAGAGACGTATATAAACGGGTACCACTCTAGTTGCTTGTATCATACAAACCACCTCTTCATTAACGCAGATTCACGTTCTGTTATACTCAATTCCAACAGACTCTCCCGAAATTGCGCTTCTCTTATATCTTTCGATGACCTTCCACTCTATGTCATCTCGCTGTAGGTGATTGTAAGATACTCTTCTCGTTCATCGATTTGTTTATTTAACTTGGGTCTATAATACAATCACTTTTTACTTTGTCAATAATTTTTCTTTAAATATAAACAAAATTATTTATTTTCTGTTTTCGTAAATTTTAGCTCTTCTTTGTGATTTTTTCATTTCGCAATATATACAGAGCTACCATCATATTGATCATAGCTAGCAATATAAACAGTTTCTTCACCTAAGTAAACTGCAATACCTAACTGTTTTTTCACCTTCATAAAAGGTTGTATTTGATGAGTGCTTAGAACTTTTTCTTTTTTCTCATCTTTTGATAGTTCAACCTTCTTATACTGGATATTCTGATACTTTAAATCACTTTCAAATGTACATGCATCTTTATTGATTTTCATAAACAAGATACATTATAAGCGTCCTTCTTCTTTATGTAATCCTTCTTATTCGCATATACGATTTTCTTGTTTTGTACTGTCCATAGCTGTCTTTGAGTGACATAGGTTCTGCAGGTGAGCAGGCACATAACATCATTGTCACTAATAAAATTAATATTTTCTTCATATTCACCTCTCCATTTCCACTACTATATCATATCAAACAAACAAATAAATCAAACCTCATTAAAATACACAGCACTTACATAATGATTAAAAACTAGGAGTGTTTTTAATTTTATTAAACATATACTTTAATATTATTAAAATATTTGTCTTTTATTTAAAATTTAAATATGATATAATTAAAAAGAGGTGATAAATATGGATACTGTTCCTATGTGGATGAAGAATTTGGATGATGAAGATATGATTTTCATCAAAAGATTTCTACTCGCTTCGGGTTCTTTAAAAAAGTTGCTAAGTTGTATGGTGTTACTTATCCAACAGTAGAGTCAGATTGAATAAATTGATTGATAAGATCAATTATCTGAAGATAAAGAAAGATAATGATGAATTTGTAGAGTTGATCAATATGTCATTGATGAAGATATAGGAATTTGATGTTGCTAAGGAACCCCAATTACAGAGTATAAGAAAATAAAGGAGAAATCAAAAAAATGGTTAAAAGTATTATTGGTGTGATTATTATAATCGCAATTATAAGACTACAAATATTTTTATCGAAAAAGGATAACAAGTTGTTTGGTTTGATTATACCGATCGTTATTTTTGCGGAGTTCACTCATATTCGCATTTAGTTCATACCAACACATAATAAAATTGAAACGACTCAATCTGTAATGACAGAAACAGGTAAAGTGGTGAAAGTTCTTCAGATAAAACATCTACCGCATTAAAGAGACCACTCTCTTACAGCAACAAGCATTGTATATACTATTGTGTCTATCAATGCTGTAAAAACTTGTTAATGCTAGGTATTTACTTCTATTGCAGGCATAAGAAGAATACACATGTTGAGTTGAAACATTATGGTAAAAGAACTCTTTTAAATTAATACTAAGAAAAAAAAAAGGCTGTAACAATAGATAACCTTAAACGTTACAGCCTCTTTTACTTTGAAGAATGATTATATTATTCTTCTACTTTTCAAAATTCTTCTGGTCTACACCACATAGTGGACATACATAATCTTCGGGTAATTCATCACCTTCATATACATATCACACTTTACATACCCATTTCATATTAGTTTCCTCCTTTTTATAAATAGTATTATTACTACTTATAGTATAATCCTTTTTTAAGATATAATTCAATGAATATGCTCAAACTAAAAAAGAAAGAACACTAAGCGTGCTCTTCTTTACGCATCTCTTCACGATACATTTTATAGAGATCAGCATGACATAGATCATTTGTGCCGCATGTATTACAATTATGTCCACAGACACCTATGCCTTTTTCTTATTTTTATATATAGTTCTAAGGACAAGACAAATCCAGATAACTAATAAAAATACTTACTATAATTGTACCCATACTATCTCCTCCTTGCTTCTATTATACAATTATCTTGGCATATAACCAAGTTTGATGATCATCTGTTTATATGTTTCAGATCGGGTTGATTCATAGAAAGAATAGTGATTTCTTTCTTATTCATGTTTTACTGATGCTAGATATTCTTTATGTTGATTAAATGCGTTTTCTATTGTTGCTGCACAGTTCTTGCAGAACATATCGTCAATATGAAGAGTAGTACGATAGGGATAAAGATTTTTATCCTTATCCCCCGTACCTATTTTCTTTATTTGATCGTGTTCACCACAACATCGACTGTAATGTCTTCTTGTAGTGAAGAACACCTATAATGAGCAACACAACAACAATAGCCGCAACTATGATGTTACCCATAATTGATTAAGCTCTCTGTGTCTTTAATTCTGGTTTAGGTGCTGGTCTTACAATGAAGTAGATCATTACTAAAATACATACGATTGATAGAATCTGACCAAATCGAATGTTGCCCCATAGAATAACCATGAACCTAACTGATAAGTGATCGTAGCTAATATAACCTAATACCATCTGATATAATACGGCAAACCATCCCCAGAACTTAGAACCCATTTCTCTCATGATTGTACCAATAGCGGCAATGCATGGTGGATCGAATAAGTTCAAGATCATGAATGAGAAACCACCCATTGCAGAGAAAGTATTCACCATAGCATGAATTGCCTTAGCTTTGAATCTGCATCACCCATATGATTTAAGATAGAGATAGTAAAAAAACAGCCTGTTCCTTAGCTGCAAGAGCTGAGATAACAGCCACTGAACCCTTCAGTTTTCAATACCTACTGGTGCGAATAATACTGCAAATAGATGACCAATAGATGCTAACATTGACTTTTCAACTTCAACCATCTGGAATGAGAAGTTAAATGTAGATAATAACCATACTACGATACAAATACTAAAGATAATAGTACCTGCTTTAATCATGAATGCTTTTGCACGTTCCCAAACATGGATGAATACACCTCTTAATGTAGGAATATGGTATGCTGGTAATTCCATTACGAATGGTGCTGGATCACCGGCAAAGAAACGAGTCTTCTTTAATGCGATACGATAAAATAATAACTAAAATACCTAAGAAATACATTGCTGGCGCAATCCAAATGTTGCCTGGGAAGAATGCTGAAGTGATCATACCAATAATAACAGTCTTCGCACCACAAAAGAATAAAATGTACACATAACATAATAGTCATTCTTCTATCTGATTCATTTTTCAATAGTACGTGTACCCATAACAGCTGGAACACCACATCCTGTACCAATTAAGATAGGGATAAATGATTTACCAGATAAACCGAATTTACGTAATAGTCTATCCATAATGAATACCAATTCTTGCCATATATCTGAATCTTCAAGAATAGCTAAGAATAAGAAGATAAGTGCCATCTGTGGTACGAAACCTAATACTATTACCAACACCAACAATAATACCATCATTGATTAAGCTGATTAATGGAGCTGCACAACCAATTGATTTAGGAAAGTTTCTACTTTTTTACCAGGTGGAATGATTTCAGTAAATAATACATCATTCACCCAGCCTAGTCATCCAGTCACCTACTGTAGATACTGAGATGTAATAAACAAACCACATAATTAATACAAAGATTGGTAAAGCTAAGAGTCTGTTAGTGACAATCTTATCAATCTTATCTGATGTAGATAATGTCTGATGTGGATTCTTCTTTGTAAGAACCTTATTAATAGGAATTTCTTAATAAAAGTATATCTCTGGTTTGTGATAATAGAATTCTGAATCATCATCCCATTTCATTTCACAATCCCAATATGACCTTCGATTTCATTAATACTACTGATCCAATTTAAGTTCAAGCCAATACCTTTTCATCTCTTTCAAATACCTTAACCGCAAACCATCTTAACTTAGATGCATCTACTTTGTTTTCAATTGATTCTTCAATATGTGCTAAAGCATGTTCTACAGAACCCTCAAATACATGAGGATGTTCTGATACCTTATGGTTATGTGCAAGTTTAATTGCTTCTTCAACCTTTACGAGTACCTTTATCCTTTAATGCTGATAAAGTCATTGCTTACAACCAAAAATAACTGACCTAACTGATCTAAGTCAATCTTATCACCTTCTTTTCGATGATATCATACATGTTGACAGCTAAAACCATAGGAATACCTAATTCAGCTAACTGAGTAGTTAAATATAAGTTTCTTTCTAAGTTTGTACCATCAATAATATTAATGATTGCATCGAGGTGTTTCATTAATTAAATATCTTCTTGTAACAACTTCTTCAAGTGTATAAGGAGATAATGAATAAATACCAGGTAAATCCTGGATAGTCACATCTTTATGACCTTTTAGTTTCCCATCTTTCTTTTCAACTGTAACCCCTGGCCAGTTACCAACATACTGAGTACTACCAGTCGGTGCATTGAATAACGTTGTTTTACCAGAGTTAGGGTTACCCGCTAACGCTATCTTCATAACTATTCCTCCACTTCAATCATCTGCGCATCTGCTTTACGCAAAGATAATTCATAACCACGTACTGTAATTTCTACTGGACCTCCTAAAAGGTGCAACTTTTCTTACATAAACACTCTGTCCTTTAGTTAAACCCATATCCATAATTCTTCTTTTTACTGGACCTGTACCAGTTACTTTTTTAATAGTTACTGTTTCGCCCACTTTTACATCTTTTAAGTTCATGTTGCTCCTCCCTTAAAACAATATACGATTGGCCATCTGTTCAGAAAGCGCAATCCTACTGCCTTTCACATTACAAATAATTCCGTTATCTACTTTACTGATAATACACTTCTCCATCTACTACAAAACCAAGTTCTGCTAGATGATTCTTTACTTTATCAGTTCCTGTAATACGTCTAATAATGACTGTATCTCCAGGATTTGCCATACTAATTGGCATATACTCCGCCTCCTCAGATGATTAGACTAAACTAATTAGCCTTTTCTAACTTCACTGTTAGTATAGCCTTACTATTTTTGTATGTCAACAAAAATATTAGTAAAGCCTAACTTTTTCATTATTTGAATTTTTATGCTATAATGATACAAATGAGGTGAATAAAATGAGTGAATCAACAGAGATGTACTTAGAAACTATATTAGTTATTCAGAAAAAAGAAAGGACATGTGCGTTCCATTGATATCGCCCGTGAAATGAATTTCTCTAAACCTACTATTTTCACAACAGATGAAAAGATTAAAAGAGAAGGAACTCATCAACATGGATGAAGATGGTGCCATCACATTAACAGAAGCTGGTGCTAAGATTGCGAATATGATATTTGAAAGACATACTGAATTAAGAAATATCCTAGTTCATATTGGAGTCAGTGAGTCTACTGCTTCACAGGATGCATGTCGTATCGAACATTATATTTCACCAGAAACTTTTGAAGCATTAAAAGCTTATTTTAAAAAATAAGATCTGAAAATAAAAAATCACAGGTGTGTGCCGTCCTGTGATTTTTTATGTCCCTCTGTTTTAAGGAACTGAGAATATGAAAGGATATGTTGTGTTTAGTAAAGGAGGTTAGCCTTTACTAACTAAATAATACTACTCATTAGATAAATGCAATAGAAATAGTAAAAAAAACACCTGCATGCAGGTGTTAACGTTTATCGAAACGTTTAGAGATTTCTACGATTGGGATAACTGAGAATGCAAGTAATGCTGCAATTGCAAAATGAGATGGATCAAGAGGCACTAAACTAAATAAATGAGAAAGAGGTGTAAAGATGATGGCTAACTGTAATACAAGACCTAAAGCTGTTGCACCCCATAAATATTTATTGTTGAATACCTGTTTATTAAATACTGAATGATGACTCTTTACGTTAAAAAGCATGACATAATTCAGCACCTGACATTGTGATAAATGCCATAGTCATCGCATATTCATGATTACTCAAATACTGACCAATTGAATAAGAAGCTAAAGTAAGTAAACCTACCATAACACCCTGCCAGATGACTTTCACCATTAAACCATTCGCAAAAGAAACCTTCATCCTTTTCTCTTGGTTTTCTATCCATGATATCATCTTCAACTGGTTCTAAACCAATCGCAAAGGCTGGTAAAGCATCTGTGATGAGGTTAATCCATAATAAATGAATCGGTAATAGTGGAACACCAAATCCCCATGAAGGGTTAATTAACGCAATAATAGAAGCTAAGAAGATTGCAAGTACTTCACCAATATTACTTGATAATAAGAACTGTACATCCTTCTGGATATTATCAAAAATACCACGACCCTGTTTAATAGACTGAATAATTGTCGCAAAGTTATCATCTGTTAAAATCATAGTAGCAGCATTCTTCGCTACATCTGTACCTGTAATACCCATAGCGCAGCCAATATCTGCAGTCTTTAAGGCTGGTGCATCATTGACACCATCCCCTGTCATAGCAACAATCTTATTCTTTGATTTCCATGCTTTGACGATATTTACTTTATGTTCGGGGAGCCACACGTGCATAAACACTATATTTTTCCACATTCTTTTCTAGTTCTTCCCGAGACATCTGAGATAATTCTTCACCAGAAATAACTTCCTGTCCCTCACTCAAAATACCTAAATCCTTCGCAATGGCAGTCGCTGTTGTCTTATGGTCACCAGTGATCATAATAGTACGCACACCTGCATGCTTAGCGACTTTAATGGCTTCTTTGGCTTCTGGACGAGCTGGGTCAATCATACCTACAAACCCAATAAAGTCCATATCATTTTCTATTTCTTCTACTGTAATGTGAGTAGGCATTGTATCATATGTCTTCACTGCCACGGCTAAAACTCTTAATGCATCTTTAGCCATTTCATCATTGGCAGCCATTGCCTGATCACTATCTACATCACGACATCTATTTAAGATCACATCAGGTCCACCTTTAGTAATAGACACATAATGATCTCCATCCTTCACAACAACACTCATCATCTTACGATCAGAATCAAAAAGCTAATTTCTCCTACACGTGGATACTTTTCCATGAGTGCTTTCTTTTCAAAGTTCATCTTCTTACTTGCTTCTACAGTGCGACTTCAGTAGGATCACCTAGTACCTTACCATCATCAATAGAAGCATCAGAACATAGAGTAAATGCATTCAACATATCAATAGTCTTAGCATCTGCTTCTTCTAAATCTTTTACTTCATCACCATCTAAGTAAGTCTTTAAGATAGTCATCTTATTTTGTGTTAATGTACCTGTCTTATCAGAACATACAATAGAAGTACTACCTAATGTTTCTACTGCAGGTAATTTACGAATAATGGCATGCTGTTTAACCATCTTAGTCACGCTGACAGCTAAGACAATAGTAACAGTAGCTGCAAGTCCTTCTGGTACAGCTGCAACAGCTAACGCAACAGCTGTCTTAAATGATTCTAACCAGCTAATACCGCTAATAGATTCAAGAATAAATACAATCACGCAGATTACAATACAAAGTAATCAATTGGTTTACCTATTTCATTTAATTTAACCTGTAAAGGTGTTAATTCCTTTTCACTCGCATTTAACATGCCAGCAATCTTACCTACTTCATTCTTCATACCAGTAGATGTCACTATTGCTTTACCACGACCATAAGTGACTACTGTAGAAGAGAAGACCATATTTGTCTGGTCGCCAATCACAACATCCGACTAATAGGATCAGTTGTCTTTTCTACAGGAACAGATTCACCTGTTAAGGCTGATTCATCCACCTTTAAGTTATAAGCTTCAATTAAACGTGCATCACTAGGAATCATATCCCTGTTTCAAGAATAATAATATCACCAGGCACTAATTCCTTAGAGGCAATAGTCTGTTTCACACCATCTCTTAATACTTTTTAGATTGTGGTGCAGATAATTCCTGTAATGATTCAAGACTCTTTTCTGCATGACTCTCTAATACAACCCCAAGAATCGCATTCATCATAACGACTATTACAATAATTAGAGAATCAATCCAGTCTCCTGGTTCTACAACAATAGATATCACTGCTGCAATAATTAAAATAATAATCATTGCATCCTTGAATTGATCTAGAAAACGTAAAAAGAAGAGACCTTTTCTGTGGCTTTTCTAGTTCATTTTTGTACCATATATGCCTTGTCTCTTCTTTGCTTCAGAAGAAGTCAGTCCCTTTTCAATATTTGTATCTAAAGAGTTTACTACTTCTTCAATTGTTTTTTTATACATTTGAATTCCTCCTTTAATAAAAACAATCGTTTTATTAAAGGTCTCATGCCGATCATAAATGACCAAAACAATCCGGTTATGTAAAACATAACGTGTTGACGAACGGTTCTGTAAGAGCTACTCCCCTTTTAATTAATTTCATTCTACCAAATTCATATCGCTTGTCAATCATAGAAGGTTATTTGAAAATGAATTATGTTTAGGTTGAAAAAAGGATTAGTGAAAGTGCAGAAATATAAAAAAAGAGAGATGATTAGTCTCTCTTTTTAGAATGCAGCTAATAAGCCATATGATAATGAACCAACAATAAGTGTCGCAAGTAAGATACCTAAGAAGATAGCTGTAATAGCCTTCTTGAAGTCCATATCAAGTAATGCAGCCACTAAAGAACCTGTCCATGCACCAGTACCTGGTAATGGAATACCTACGAATAATAAGAGTCCTAAGAATTCACCATTACTCATACCCTTACTCTTATTCATAGCACGGTTTTCTAGTTTTTCAATTAATGGTCTAGAGAAGTTAAACTTCTTAAGCCATTTAAATATACGTTTAATAAATAATAAAATAAATGGAATTGGTAAGATATTTCCTAGAACACATATAGGAACTGCATAACGAATATCTACTTTTAATAATGCAGATGCAATTAATCCTCCACGACATTCAAGAATAGGAACTAAAGAAACTATAAATACTGCAATCTCAGATGAAATGTATTTACCTAATGTTCCTGCAAACCATAATGCGATTGATTCCATATTTATCCTCCTTGATTAACATGATTAATCATACATAAAGGATTTTATAAAGTCAATTTCTTCTTCCATATATCAACTAAATCACATAATCGATAACGGGCATTGGCAGGAGAAGAGGAAGGTAAAAAAGTATTGCTTTTGATTCCTGTTTCTTTTTCTGATATTTCTTATAAAGTTTTAGTGATGTGCCTCCATTACAATATATTCTTTTTGATATTTGTACCTTGTATTAATGTCTTAATATCATTGGGGACAACATCCTTAATAGAGGCATCACTGCTTCCTATAATCGTACATGAGTGGATAATATCCCATATCGCAATATGATGTTCCAATAACATCTTTTTTCTTATCTTCTATTGTTTCATAGTCTGTTTGTGTGATCGTACCAATAATCTTCCAGAATCTATTTTGAGGATGTCCATAATAGAAAGAAATTTCCCTTGATTTAACTGAAGGAAACTCCCTAGTATCAATACTTCACATTGTTCATCTATGATCGGTTCTAATGGATGTTCAATCATACTTTTTCTCTTTCCATTCACAAATCCTGTACATGAACTCAAAAATGAACGTGGTAAGAGTCTTGCTACAAGATTTAATAAGTGTCTCTGATAAACCAGTAAACTGAACCAAATGATTATCAAACAATCCCTGAATACCTATTTCAGCCACTGCTTCTGCAGACTGTGGTTTAAATAATTTAAACATCGGAACTGACCTAAGTTAGCTACATCCATAAATCCTGTTTTAGTAGGACCAGGACATAAACATGATACTTTCTACATTATAATCCTTTAACTCATACGCAATGGATTCACTAAAAGACAATACAAAAGCTTTCGTTGCATAATAGGTAGACATATAAGGTCCTGCACAAAGTCCTGCAATAGAAGCCACATTCAATATACGGCCTTTCTTTCTCAATTTCATTGACTGACCAAATACATAAGTCATCTGCATTAAAGCCATTATATTCAATAAAACCATCTTTTTCTGTTTTTTCCACGATGAATCATGGAATGCACCATGATCTCCCAAAACCTGCATTATTTACTAGAATATCAATACTTATATCATCAAGAACTAAGTTATTATATAAATCCACAGCAGCATCTTCTCCCAAAGATCCATCGCAACCACTTTAATATTTACATCATATTCTGATAATTCTGCTTTTACTGCTTCTAGTTTTCTCTATGACGTGCTACAAGTACAAGATCATAACCTTTTCTCGCAAACACACGTGCACAAGCTTTCCCTATTCCATTAGAAGCACCTGTAATTAATACTGTTTGTGACATCTATTTCACCCCTTTCTACCATCATACCTTTATCTTGACAGATTGTCAAATAAACTGTCTTTTACTTATACTCTCCATACCTAACATGACCTCTCATCAATAAAATCATCAATATATATCAAGTGTGGCATATCATTCATTTTAAAGATCCTTAATAATTTCTTCTACATAATGTTGATCAATACCTTGAGCACATATCACAATGGCTTCAGGAGTCAACATACCAATAATATTCTGTAGTTCTATGGCAAGTAATTGGCTTCTGCCTTTCATAGAACGTCTATTCTTATTTTCTATCAAAGGCATATAACGAATCTGTCCAGCAATAGAACTCTTTCCTTCTACAAGATGTCCATGTACCACTATTCCTAAACGTGAATTGACTTTTGAATCTAATAAGACTATAGAATCATACTGCATATGCTTAATATAAGCGCCTATAACTCCCATATACACATCATTCTTTACGAATACTCGTTGTTTATAACGATGATTTATATCTATATCAATCAGGTAAAGAAAAGGCATATTGTATGCACCTGTTCATTCAACATCTCATCTATAAAAGAACACAATACATCACAATCTAACTTAGGTATATCCCTTCTCTTTTCTTCCATCATCTCACTATAAAGATTATAAAGACGTCCTATAACTGTTGTTGTCTTATCATGCTTATATGCATAAATACATAAAGTCTGTGAAAATTCTCCATTCACCTTATAAGACATGCTTGGTCTTCCACCTGTTGATTCTCTATAGCCTGCCTTAATCACTCGATTACTTTTTCAACATTTCTTCTAAAAGACTATCAATCGTAGACAAAGATAAACCTGTATAAAATACTAATTCATTCTTAGTACAACCACCTTGTTTCACTAATGATTGAATAATCTTCATCACATTCTTTTTCTAACACCCCTTATTTCATTCATATCCTACCCTCCAGCAAGCGCTTACTATGTAAATAAAAATAGAAAGAGAATCCTTAACGATTCTCTTGAATTCTAATCTTTCTTTTAATAAAAGAAATTAATGTAATAAACCCAAACACAAAAGCCATAAATACAGCTAATGCCATCACATAAGAGAACGATGATTTCTCTTCTTTTGAACCTTCTTCTTTTCTTTGTCTTTTTTTACAGGTTGTTTCTGTTCTGGTGTTTGTGTATTATCTTCATTTTTCTTCACTTCTACACGAATAGATACCTTATGTGTAGAATGAGATAGTTTTCCATAAACTGTATATTTACCTGGTTCATTAAAACTTGATTATCCCAGATGATTTTTTACTTTCTTACTTGTTTTATTGGAATATCTGACTGTCGCATATTGTGGTAATTCTGCTTCTACACCCGCTGTAGTAAAACAACTGCAGGAACACTACACTCGTAACAGATGCATCCTTCACATGAACCGTCTGTATAATTGTACTGTTATACACATAGCCCTTTAATGAAAAAGTATGCACATACTTCAATGCATTCCCATCATAGTTATCCCATTTAATCACTTCATTTGTGTGATCTCCATTAGACCAAGTCACAGAAGCTGTTGCAGGTAAAGAAAGTGCAGTTCCCTATAATCACTGTTTTATTAGACAATTCATCGATATGCGTTATTTTAGCCGCTTTACATTCACTATACAATTTGTAGTAAGCTGCAAATCTGAAATAGAACCTGTGACAGTAAATTGACTCGCATTTTCTTGTCTTATATAAGCTTTTCATCATATGTATTCCAATCGATATTATAATCCTTCTCCTCCCCATCATAGAAAAATCCTTGCCTTGAGTGGAAGTGATGGTGCTGTTCCAGAAGCCGTTGTTACTTCACCATCATAACTTACATTGACTACATGATATTCTGCATAAACTGGGCTTATAAAAAACAAAGACATCAATAAAACTATGAGTATCTTTCGCATTTATTTCACCTCTTATCTCTATCTTATGCTTAATTCAAATATTAGTCAAGAACAATACTACGAATCAACCTAATGCCACATCTAGAACCATCATCAAAGTAAAAACCTACTGAGAAAACAAGACACCTAGGTGTGAATGTTCTCACCGACTCATTTCAGAATCAATTCTTCTACTACCACATACATCATTGCGCCCTGCTGCAAAAACCTTACTAAATAGCAAAATACTGAAATAATATAACGTGCAATAAAATTGTAATAAAACCTCCTATAGGTTCTACAATACCGATAATGTGCCATACATAAATGACTTCAATCGAGACACACCTGTACTTCTTAAGAAATATGGATACAATAGCGCCTTGGGGAAAATTCTGTGCGATACCTAATGATAATGCGAGTGCACCATGGTCGTGGGATTTAGATGATAAGTAAGGGGCATAAACAATACCGACTGCCCATTCCTTCAGTGAATATTGTGAATCAGACGCAAGGCTTGATTATGAGATAAGTGACTACGCGGTCCTTCCCGATTACGCATCTAAATGACATAGAGGAATCAACGATCAAGTAATAATAAGAATAGAATACCTAACCAAAATCCAATAGGGAATAAAGGTAGATGCTCAAGTGAAGCAGCACTAAACTCCAAACAGGCAGCCACATTACACCTGCTGCAACTAGTGAAAGCTTTGTATATTCATACTTAATTTTTTCATAAAGAACACAAGCTGCACCCACGTTGTTCCAATAGGGTATAATAAAACCATATAAATACCTCCTGTCATCATACTACATAAACTAGTTAGTAAACACAAATCCGATAAAGAAAAAGATAAGCATGGGGAAATCACTTTATCTTTCTTTGTATTTACACTTGTACCTTTGTAGTCTAACGAAGGAAGGATTGCTTGACTACTTTGTGTCATATCAATTTTTGAGAATAACATCTCCTACGACAGATACATTATAGTTGTATTCATGTCCATCTTCATCAATTAACTGAATACGCCACCAGTCACGATTTGTAGATGATGGATGATTAGATGTTTCAAGAAAGAATTCTCTTAATAGTTCTAAGAGTGTTTCTGCTTTTTCCCGACCTATATTCACTCTTTTTACGTCTAATGATTCTTCTAGAGTTAAATCCATCTCCATAATCATATCCAGTAAACCAGATGTCCATCACGCATGATTGTTAAACGCTGACTGACTTCTACACAAGCATCCGGTTTTACCCACGTCCTTTCGCATCTGAATAAAGTATGATTTTAGATAGTTTCATGATGAACACCTCCTTCAATACTTTTATTATAATTAATCACAATAAATGTATCAAACATTACAACTATTTTGAAAAAAATAATTATATAAAGAGTAATCCAATAGTATGTACGATAAAAGCACAAATCCAGGCACAACACACTGGAAGATGACTATCTTCACAGCCCATGTAGCGCCTAGTTCCCTTCTAATAGAAGCGATAGCTGCCACGCAAGGTGTATATAATAAACAGAATATTAAGAGTGATAATGCACCTAAAGGTGTAAGTATTGTCATTAAAGATTCTGTTCCTTTAAATAATACTGAAAGTGTAGAAACAACACTTTCTTTTTGCCATAAATCCTGCAATAAGTGATGTAGAAATTCTCCAATCACCAAAACCTAAAGGTTTGAAGATTGGCGCAATAAATCCTGCCACCATTGCAAGAATACTATCCTGTGAATTAGAGACTAAATCTAATCTTAAGTTAAAGCTCTGTAAGAACCAAATGACAATAGAAGCGATAAAGATAATACCAAACGCTCTTTTGTAAGAAATCCTTGGCTTTTTTCCCATAACAACTGGAAAGTAGTTTTTGCGCTAGGCATACGATAGTTAGGGAGTTCCATCACAAATGGAACAGCCTCACCTTTGAATAAGAAACGCTTAGAAATGAGGGCTGTAATAATACCCATCACAATACCAAAAGATATATAATCCAACCATGACAAGTCCAGCCTGTTTGGGGAAGAATGCAGCTGCAAAGAATGCATAGATTGGAAGTTTTGCAGTACAGCTCATAAATGGTGTCAACATGATTGTCATCTTACGGTCACGTTCTGAAGGGAGTGTACGGCTGGCCATAACACTTGGTACAGAACATCCAAATCCAATCAACATTGGTACAATACTTCTTCCCCGATAAACCGATTTTTCTGAGTAGTTTATCACTTAAAAAAGCGACACGAGCCATATATCCTGTATCTTCTAATAATGATAAGAAGAAGAATAAAATGACAATAATAGGTAAGAAACTAATAATAGAACCAACACCCTGGAATACACCATCAATGACTAATGAATGAAGGACTGGGTTAATATTCAAGCAGTGAGTCCTTTATCTACAACTTGAGTCAAAGCATCAACACCTATTTCCATAAGTGACTGTCCCCAGGCACCAAATACATTAAATGTTAGAAAGAATACCAAAGCCATGATAACGATAAAGGCAGGGGACTCCTGTATATTTGCCAGTTAAAATCTGGTCTATCTTACGGCTTCTTTCTCTTTCTTTACTTTCATGTGGTTTTACCACTGTTTGTTTTAACTAATTTATTAATAAAGGTAAAACGCATATCCGCAATAGCGGCAGTACGGTCTAATCCCTCTTTCTTTCTTCCATCTGTGAAATGATATGTTCAATCATTTCTTTTTCATTTGTATCAAGGTCTAAGGCTGCTTCTACTCTTGCATCACCTTCTACTAATTTATTAGCTGCAAAACGTAATGGAATATCCGCACGCTTTGCATGGTCTTCAATTAAATGCATGATGGCATGTAGCATCTATGCACTGCTCCACCTTCATCATTTTCATCACAAAAGTCCTGTCTTAAAGGTGCTTTCTTGATATTTCGCTACATGGATGGCATGATTCACTAGTTCATCAATACCTTCATTCTTAGCGGCTGAAATAGGAACAACTGGGATACCCAATAGTTCTTCCATCTTATTTAGATGAACATAACCACCATTACCTCTTACTTCATCCATCATATTCAGTGCTAGAACCATTGGTACATCAAGTTCCATTAACTGCATAGTGAGATATAGGTTTCTTTCTATATTTGTTGCATCTACGATGTTGATGATTCCTTTTAGGTTTTTCATCTAAGATATACTGTCTAGATACTAATTTCTTCACTTGTATAAGGAGATAAAGAATAAATACCTGGTAAATCAGTTACAAGTGTTTCTGGATGTCCTTTAATAGACCTGCTCTTTCTATCAACAGTCACACCAGGGAAGTTCCCTACATGTTGATTAGAACCTGTTAATTGATTAAATAATGTCGTTTTACCACAGTTCTGGTTACCTGCTAACGCAAAGGTAATCTGTGTTCCTTCTGATAAAGGATGTTCAGTCTCTTTATCATGATATTTACCACCTTCACCGAGTCCTGGGTGAATATGGTGTTGAATAGGTGGAATAGGTGTATGATCTTTCTACACCTTTAGTTGTCATATCTATTCCAATCTTTTTCGCATCATCTAAGCGTAATGTTAGCTCATAGCCATGAATACGTAATTCCATTGGATCACCCATAGGGGCGAATTTTTCCAATGTCACAACAGAACCTGGTATTAAACCCATATCTAGGAAATGTTGTCTTAATGACCCAGAGCCCCCTACATAAGTCACTGTAGCACTTTTCACCAATCTTTAACTCATCTAGAGTCATAAAACCCCTCCTTCATATTCTCTCAACAAGTATAGCACAAAAAGCTTCCTTAAGTGGAAGCCTTTAAGTATTTTGCAGGTATAATCTTTGTAAGATAGATATTGTTTTCTGAGAGATAGAACTTGTATCCATCTTCATACATCTGTTTAGTATCAATAGTAAAGACATATGGTTCCCCGTGTCTTGAACCAACCGTCATTGCGGTTTCTATATCTTGAGATAAGTGAACATATATACGTGTCTGACTTAATATACCTTCTTCTAGAATAGAAGGTACAAAACGAGTCGCTGTACCATGATAAAGAATATCAGGTGGTTGTACTTCTTTTTAAATCTACATTCACAGGAATAGAATGTCCTTGATTCGCACGTATTCTTGTATGATCTGCATTATATGAATAACGCTGTTTCTCATCTTCTCTCACAATCATATCTAAGTCTTCTATTGTGATATTTAACGCTTCTAATATCTTATTAACATCACCATATCCATGATCATCTAGTTCAAGATCAATACTTTCTGGACAATGTCTGAGAATATAACTTAAACGTCTGCTTTTTCGCTCCATAATGATTTCTCCAATACTTTTCCAAGAGCCTCAAATAACTCCTGTTCCTTGTCTCCAAAACGACCTAAACTATTAGAATCAACATCCAATACCGCAATCACTTTGCCTTCTTCATCATGTAAAGGGACTACAATTTCAGACTTTACTTCTGCATCACAGGCAATATAGCCAGGGAATGTCGTCACATCTTCAATAAGAATTGTCTGGTCTCCTGTACACATACACCGCAGGCACCTTTACCTACTTTAATATGTGTACATGCTACTTTACCCTGGAAAGGACCTAAGACAAGTTCCCCTGCTCTCATCATATAAAATCCTACCCAGCTTAAATCATCAATCGCATCCATGAGTAACGCACTTGCATTAGACAAGTTAGTCACACACCATTCATTTGGTGAAATAAGTTCTTCTAATTGTTTTATTAATAACTCCATTATTATTCCCCTGTGTATATTCCTCATAAGATACAATCGCATTGATTGGTTTTCTCTTATCATGCATTGGTCCAGGTACACAATCCTCTCTTGGATAACCAATAGGTAAAGATCATCACTGGTACATAATTTTCGTGAATATTAAACTGTTTGATTAACTCCTTATAATCAAAAGAACCTACATAAGTAGACCCTAATCCTAAATCAAAGAGTTTAAGCATCATATATGTAGCCACAATAGACACATCTACTTCACCACATTCTCTATTATGCATATCTTTCCATGATACAGTCTTGTCATAACATAAGATCATTGCAAGAGGCGCATGGAAATGATATCTAGTACATTCCTTTAGTTTTGCAAGATTATCTGGATCTTCTACTACAAGTATTCTTTGTGGCTGATAGTTTACAGCTGTAGGTGCTATTCTTGCAGCTTCTAATATTTTATCTATTTTTTCTTTTTCTACCTTCTGATTAGAAAAACTTTCTAACAGAATATCTTTCTTTTAATAACTGATCAAATTCCATAAAGATTGACCTCCTTATAGAACTATTATATAAGAAATACTCTTCTAGATAAATAAAAAGCGGTCAATTGACTGCCTCAATTCATTATTCTGCAGGTTTTACAGATACTCCGAATTTCTTTTCAATCCATTTCTTAGTGCTATCGCTCTTTAAGATTTCAACAAGTTTCTTAATTGCTTTATTGTTTTTGTTTGATTCTTTTACAGCGATGATATTCTGGTAAGTCTTTGCTGCTTCAGAATTTGAATCTTCAGAAGTGATGATCTTATCAGTTACTTTTGCATCTAAAGCATAGTTACCATTAATAATACCGAAATCAACATCGGGTAATTTAGAAGCTACCTGTGCAGCATCTACTTCTACTAATTCAACTTTTTGTTGTAAGATACAACATCCTTCTTAGTTGCAGTTACACCTGCATCTTTCTTTAATGTAAGAACACCATTATCTGCAAGTAATAATAAAGCTCTTGCTTCATTTGTTGCATCATTAGAATTGCAATCTTAGCACCATCTTTAATATCAGATACTGCTTTATATTTAGTTGAATATAATCCTAAAGGTTCAAAGTGGATTGCACCAACGGATACTAGATATCCATCATCACCCTTCTTATAACCTTTATCCTTGTTGTAAGAAGTTAAGTATGGCTGATGCTGGAAGAAATTTGCATCTAATGAACCATCTGAAGTAGATGGGTTGATATTAGGATAATCTGAGAATTCCTTAATCTTTAATGTATATCCTGCTTTTTCAAATTCTGGCTGGACATGCTTTAAGATAATAGCATGAGGTGAAGTTGTTGCACCGACTGTAATAGTTTTAGAATCTGACTTACTTCCACATCCTGCTAATGAGAAAGCTAAAAGACCTGCTGTAAATACTTTTTAAAATGTTTTTGTTCATAATATTCTCCTCCAATGTATATAAATTAATGTGTTGTTTTTTCTACAAGTTTGTCACCAATTGCCCGAACAATTGAAATTAAAATAAGAATTAAGATAATAACGACGAATGTGATATCTCCCATCGATCTCTGTAGACCATATCTGATTGCCATATCACCAAGTCCACCTGCGCCAACAGAACCAACAATCGCAATCTGTCCGACTAACGCAATAAATGAAATTGTAAGACCTCTAATCATCCCTGGAATGTTTTCTCTTAGATAAACATCAAAGATGATTTCTTTTTGTACTGAGTCCCATCGCAATACTTGCTTCAATGATTCCTGGATCAATTTCCATAATGGCTGATTCCATCTGTCTTGCGACAAATGGTGCTGTTCCTATAACTAGAGGAACAAGTGCACCTTCGATACCAATTGTTGTACCAAATAAAGCACGAGAGAGTACTGCAACAGTAGGAATCAAGATAATGAATGGGATAGATCTAAATAAGTTAATAATCTTATCTAAAGATCCAGAAAACGGGTTCATTTTCTTTTAAGCCATCTTTTCTAGTGACTACTACAATAACTGCTAAGAAGATTCCAATAACCACTGAGATTAAACCACTGATTACCAACATTAATAATGTATCAATAATAGCTTGTGGGAAATCTGAAGCAAACTCTATAACGTTTGGAAATAGCTTAGTTACCACGTTTAATCACCTCCACTTTAACTCCCTGTTGTTTTGTGAATTCTAATGCTTTCTTGATATCTGTATCAACACCAGTAAAGATTGTAATAAGTGTACCAATTGGCTGTCCCTGAATAATTTCTACATTTCCAAAGATAATAGAACAATCAACACCGTAATCTCTTGATAATACTGAAATTAATGCGACATCTGTATTAGAACTCTGATACTGTAATTTCACCATCTGCTGGTTTTCATTTAACTGTGTAATACGATGATTGTCTTTGATCAATTCATCAATCTTATTAAGATTATTTGTAGTAGCGATAAAGTTCTTAGTAATCTGATGCTGTGGATTAGAGAAGATATCAACAATACTGCCCTGTTCTACCACACGGCCATCTTCCATGACTGCTACCTTATCACATACTTCCTTGACTACAGCCATTTCATGAGTAATTAAAATAACTGTTAAGCCAAGTTCTTTATTTACTTTCTTAATAAGCTGAAGAATACTTTTGTGTTGTCTGAGGGTCTAAAGCACTTGTGGCTTCATCACATAGAAGTACTTTAGGATTGTTGGCAAGCGCTCTTGCGATTGCGACTCTTTGTTTCTGTCCTCCAGATAACTGACTTGGATAAGAATCTTTTCTTTCTACCAAATCGATAAGTTCGAGGTAATTCTAAGACTCTCTTATTGATCTTATCCTTACTCCAGCCTAGATGTTTTAATGGAAAAGCGATATTGTCATAAATAGTACGACTGTTGTAAAGATTAAAGTGCTGGAAGATCGTATTCAATCTTTTCTCTTTCTTTTCTTAAATCTGCATCGGATAGTTTTAATAAATCTTTATCCCCAAATACAACAGCGCCGCTATCAGGTTTTTCTAATAAGTTGATACATCTTACTAATGTAGATTTACCAGCCCCTGAGAAACCAATAATACCGTAGATTTCACCTTCTTCAATATTCAGACTGACATCTTGACAGCATGGACATCGCCATCTTTAGTCTTAAAGTCTTTGTAACATGTTCTAAGTGGATCATGTTTCTCTCTCCTTCCCTTAAATAAAAAACGTTCTCATCCATATAATAGGACGAGAACGTATCGTTTCGTGTTACCACCTAAATTCATTATTAAGTCACCTTAATAACCTCTTCGAGTACATGCATACTCTATCGCTGTAACGGGCGCTCCGTCATGACTTACATTTCAGCCATGCAACTCCAAGACCATCTTCCTATAACTTCCCTTCATTCCTTCTCAGCTAACGGAACTCTCTGTATAAGTTTCATTACAGTACTCTTCTTTTCACTGTCTTTTCTTGATGTGGTTTCATCTTAGCACCACAAATTTAGTGCGTCAACACAAAACACGATAATATCTACTATTTTAGTAGGATTATAGTTTTATAAAATAGGGTACCATAGTTTTAAACTATATCAATGTGTAAAAAAAAGGATCTGTATTTCTACAGACCCTTATCTATAGCATCATGAATAATATCAGCATGATCAAAGGCAAGATCATTCATACCTATATTGATATCACCACATCTTAAATGTGTTTCATCGACAATAGTGAACCATTTTGCTTCTTTGGCATCATCACCAGCTTCTGGATGAATACTCTTCTTATCTACATCTGCATAAAATGCGGTAGATACAACCCATCCACGAGGATCTCTTCCCGGCTGACTATAAACACCTACAAGCTTCATAGACACACCTTCTATACCTGTCTCTTCTTTAAGTTCTCTTGAAGCCGTCTTTTCAATCGGTTCATTCTTATTAGCGAAGCCACCAGGCAGTGCCCATTGACCTATATATAAGGATGTCCACCACGTTTAACCAATAGAATCTCTGTCACATCAGAATGAGCAAAGATACAAATATCAGCTGTCAGTGAAGGTTTAGGATATTTATCAGGATTATAGCTTTTAAAAATTCTTCTTCTGTAAGACCGTTCTTATCTCTACACATTAGAAATCAACTTCTGTATCGTAGTAGCAAGCCTTTAATAAGTTTTTCCATTTCTTCCTGAGTTGGAATACGTGGGTTAGAACCTGTACATGCATCAGCAATAGCGTTCTTAGCGATTTCTGGTAATCTTTCTAAGAATACATCTTGGTACAAATCAACTTCAGCTGGTAAACCATCAGCACCATAATGGTTGATACTATGTGGGATATTTAATGCATCGTTCATACCTCTTAAGTATTTAATTAATAATGCAACCTTTTCATCATCATTTTCTCCACCTAAGTGCATGTAATCAGCAATGACACCATAACGTTTCTTAGCTGTTTCATCTTTAGCGTTATAAGCAATAACCTTTGGTAAGTACATAGCATTAGCTGCACCATGGATAATATGTCCACCCTGGTCTACGAAAGCAGCACCAGTCTTATGAGCCATTGAATGTACGATACCTAATAATGCGTTAGAGAATGCCATACCTGCTAAGCACTGTGCATCATGCATATCATCTCTGCAGCTCATATCACCACTATATGATTTAACTAAGTTAGCCTGGATCATTTCAATTGCATGAATAGCAAGTGGATCAGTGTAGTTACAGTTTGCAGTAGATACATATGCTTCAATTGCATGAGTCATAGCATCCATACCTGTATGAGCAACTAATTTAACTGGCATAGTTTCAGCTAAGTCAGGATCTACGATAGCAACATCTGGAGTGATTTCAAAGTCAGCGATTGGATATTTAATACCTTTATCATAATCAGTAATGATTGAGAAAGCTGTAACTTCAGTTGCAGTACCACTTGTAGATGGGATGGCACAGAAATGCGCTTTCTTTCTTAACTTTGGAATACCAAATACTTTACACATTTCTTCGAATGTGATTTCTGGATATTCATATTTAATCCACATAGCTTTTTGCAGCATCGATAGGTGAACCTCCACCCATAGCTCCAATCCAGTCGGGCTTGAATTCTTCCATAACTGCAGCACCTTTCATAACTGTAGTTACTGATGGATCTGGTTCGATACCTTCATATAATTTAACTTCCATACCAGCTTCTTCAAGATATTTAACAGCTTTATCTAGGAAGCCATTTCTCTTCATGCTTCCGCCACCTACACAGACAATAGCTTTCTTACCTTCTAAGTTCTTAAGGTTTTCTAAGGCACCTTTGCCATGATATAAATCTCTTGGTAATGTAAATCTCATATTATATTCCTCCTATACAATACCTTTGATGAGCTCCTTTTCATCTAGTGAAAATTTTATCATAAACGCTTACATTAGTCAATGTTACAAAGGTTCTTACAGTTTAAAAAAAAATACAATACTTATCTTCACTTTTTTTGCGATATTTAAGCCATTTTTTCGACTTCAAATTTTTTTTTTAAAAAACATTTTATTTTTCTCTTTGATTTATATACTGAGGCACACTTATATGAATAACTTCATCTGCGCATTTGATGAGTTCAGGAGCAGCATTCTCTACAGCACAGCTATAGTCTGCCTCTTCAAACATTTCGATATCATTCTTTCCATCACCAAATACAACCACTTCATCACATTGTAGTTTCTGTTTTAAGTATTTAATCGCATTTGCTTTAGAAGCATCTGGTGACATCACTTCTAGCCACCAATCATGTAAATACATTTCTTGATCAAAGACAGCATAATAGTCTTCCTTAAACAAATCATAAAGAGGCTTTAATTTATCATAATCATCAATCAATAATAAATAGAAGATATCCCCCTCATAGAGATCTTCATAAGTATTCACTGGATTATTTCTAGGATCATCTAAATGATCATCCACAAAAGTTTTCACTCCTGCGCTCATCTTATCCTTAATATAAGAGAAGTAAGTATTCTTTCCTCTTTGAGAATATACAATAGGTGAGATATCATAATTCTTTACTGTATCCAATATAGAATCTCCTAAATAGTTTCCTAGATGACATCTCCTTCGTGAGAGTATAAATGTCCCATTCTGGACAATCATAGGAAGTTTGAAGTGAATATCACCTATCACCTGTTTTGCGGTTATAAGAGAACGTGCAGTGGCATAGGTGATATTTACATCTTCATCTATGAGTTGATTAATGAGTTTTAAGTTATCTGGTTTTATTGATTTTATCAGGTTCTAGTAGTGTTCCATCTAGATCTGTTACATAGAGTGTCTTCATAATTTCCTCCTATATCATAACCACTGATAAAATCAGTGGTATGAACCCGCCCTGTAAGGGCATGTCGTTGTGCGAGTCCTTCGACTACTGAAGACTGACAACCACAACACGTTTACCTATAACCCCTAAAAGGGGTTTTTTTATTTAATTTTATCTCCTGTAAAAGGATCAATAAACTCCTTCATGCTCATCTGATCCGAAAGTCTATCTTCCTGTAATTGATTTCTTATATATCGTTTTACAGCTTCTTCATTGTGTCCTACTGTCACACAATAATATCCTTTCGCCCAGAATTTTCTGTTACCATATTTATATTTCATATTTGCATGTCTGTCAAAAATCATCAGTGTTGATTTGTTTTTCAGATAACCCATGAAAGACGATACGCTATATTTTGGTGGTATCGTCATCAACATATGTATATGATCGGGACATGCCTCAGCCTCATGAATTACAACTCCTGGTTTTCTTTTTCTGCTACTGCTCTGAGAATAGCGCCTATATCTTTTTCTTAATTTTCTGTATATTACCATTCTTCTGTACTTTGGTATAATGACTATGTGATATTTGCAATTATACGTTGTGTGTGATAAGGTATTATCATCTCTCATTGAGAGTCCTCCTTTGATTATAATTCTTGCGGTTGCCAGCCACTTTTATTATATCATTGGAGGTTTTTTCTCACCATCTCTGAAAGTTTTTTGGACCATACGCATAGCGTATGGTTTTTTATAATAAAAACATCATGATACTATTTTACCATGATGTTTAAGAAAAAGTTATTTTTCAAAGTATTCTGCGACTTTCTGCAAGTTCTCAATAATTGGAAGATGTTGTGGACATGCTGCTTCACACTGACCACATCCAATACATTCACTTGCTTTACCAAATGTATGTGTTAAACGTGTATAGTATTCTCCCGAGGTCTCCATGATTTAGTCGCTACTTCCTGTTTATCTGCATTATAGAGTGAGAAGTATTTTGGAATCGCAATATGCATTGGACAACCTTCTGTACAATAAGAACAGCCAGTACAAGGAATTTCAATACTACTATTAATAATATCAACAGCCTTCTTAATCAGTGTCTGTTCTTCCTCATTTAAAGGCTTAAAGTCTTCCATATAGCCTGTATTATCTAATAGCTGTTCCATATTACTCATACCAGATAAGACAACCTGGACATTATCTAAACTTGCTGCAAAACGAATCGCCCAAGATGGAATAGACATGTCTGGATGATAAGACTTGAATGTCTCTTCTACTTCATCGGTACATTGGCAAGAGTACCACCCTTCACTGGTTCCATTACAAATACAGGAACATGATGTCTTACTGCCGTTTCATAACATTTACGAGACTGTACACCTTCACTTTCCCAATCTAAATAATTTAACTGAAGCTGTACAAATTCTACTTCTGGATGTTCAGATAAGACACGTTCTAATAAGTCTGCATTATCATGGAAAGAGAAACCAATATGTTTTACTAATCCTTTTTCTTTCTTATCCTTTAACCATGTAAAACAATCTAATTCTGTATATTTCTTATAATGATCTGTTCCTACATCATGTAAGAGATAATAATCAAAAGTATTCTGCACCTGTTTTTCTTAACTGTTCATTGAAGATTCTATCCCTATCTTCTTTTTTGTTTCAATAAAGCCTGCATGAAGCTTATCAGCTAGTGTAAAAGAATCTCTTGGATGTCTTTCTACTAAAAGCTGTCTTAGTCGCTTCCTCACTCTTAAAGGCACAATACATCCAGGCTGTATCAAAATAAGTAAATCCTTTTTCTAGAAATGTATCCACCATTCTTTTTTAGTTTCTTCAATATCAATGCTGCCTGCATCATTTGATCGAGTAATGGTAGACGCATTAAACCAAATCCTAATTTCTTCATATACATATCCTCCTTACATTCATTTTAACCCTAAAAAGTAAGGTTTAGGGCAAGAAAAAAAGAGCTGTAACGCTCAAGATAGTAATAAATACTACCTATTCATTACAGTCCCTTTTGATTTTTTTCATAATCATTTGAATAAGTGTAGGAATAAAGAATTTATGATGAATGCTGCCATAAAGAATAATAATATCAGCATTTTAGTTACAGGTATAATCAAACTATATATATGTATCCTTATAACAAACTCTATAAAGACTTCTAGTAATACTATTCCTAAAACAGCTAAAATAAGAGAATTTTTGATATAAGTAAGACTAAAACTCTTGCTTATTCTCTTAGTAGTAAAACCTAAGTTATATAGAAAATCTCTTGTCTGTTTTTCTTCCTTAAGAATGAGGTATTTGAGGTAGAAATAGAATCCATACAACAATACAAATACTATAATCATGAATTGTATTAATACTTGTTTATTGTTGGAAAGAAGCTTATTGATTGCATTATTATCTACAAAAGCACCTTCTACATTAAAACCAAGCTTTTCTAACTGTTTTGTGACTTGATCTATATTCTTCAAACTATCTACTCTTACAGTATAAGCACCTGGTTTCCAAGGTGTTTCTACAACAACCCTGATCCACATCACTCATTGTATAAGTAGAAGGCAATGATCCTTCATAGTATTTATAATCAGTCCCTTCCGCTCCAGGCACACCATATAATACTTTTGATTGTGTTGCATGATATGTCTTTCTATATTGATTTACAACACTTCGTGGGACATAGATACTGCCAGTACCATTATATGAATTTGAACTTATTTCTGTTCCTTCTTTTAGTATACCTCTTACAGGTAATTCTACCTCTACGAGATCCACAAGGACAGTATTAACATCCACATAGTCACTACCTTCTGAATCAATACCCATCTGTGTTATACCAGATGCATCATACATAGGAACAGGTAAATAGAACTTTAATTTAAGATCATCCATATTGATTGAATCAGCTGAAACATCCCTGATTAGATAATAACTGATTACTTATATATATACCTTTATTATCATTATGCTTTACAGTTAAATTTGTATAATCATCTTCATCCCCATATACCTGCATACTTCCTAGACTTATTGTTTGATTACATTTTCTTTCCTGTAAGTTTTGCTTCTTGATATTTCAATTCAGTTTCAGTATCAATCCAAGTCTCATAACATCATCGTATTCTTTTTCATAACGCCATTTAACACTCTCCACATTCTTTACAGCATCTAATCTTTTTATAATCTGATTGTGTCATAGGAAATTCTGAACCATTATATGAATAATAGTCATTACTCATCTTTTCCTTATATACAGTTAAATCTCTCGAAGCAATCGTATTGATTTTTGTTCATAAGATGCATTATAATGTCCATAAACATTATAGCTATATGCACATATAATCATTGTGAAAGCAACAAAGTATATTCATTACTATTCTAAACGTACGATGAGAAAAACGTAGATTAAATAATTTATGATTATGTGGTATCTGTGATATAAGAGATGTTTCCCTTTGATTCTCTTTTTCTAGAATAAGTGTTCGATCAACCTTATAGAGTACATCTGCTTCTTCAATCATCCTTTGATCATGAGTTGCCACAATCACATAATGTCCCTCTTCAGCATACTCTTTTTTAGATACTTAATCATTTTCTATCGCATAGGATGCATCCAAAGCGGCTGTAGGCTCATCAAGTATCAATATTTCTGGCTGACTCCATAATAGCTAAACAGATAGCGACTCTTGTCTTTTCACCCACCGATAAGTTTCTAGGATATTTTTTCTTTAGAGAAGCTATACCAAACTTTTCTTCATATGTATCATTTCTTTGATAACCCAATTTAACTAATTGTTTTAATATGTTCCTCTATAGTCATTCCCTCAACAAACAAAGGAATCTGTGGGACATTGATCATATGATCATAAATGAACTGTTGTCTACTATCTGGATCTAACTCATCTATTCTCTGTCCTTCATAAATATATTCACACTCATATGCGAATTGAAAGGCTTTTTTTAAGAAAGTAGACTTACCAGAACCACTCTTTCCCCTAATAATAGTCAATACACCTGAGAAGTATGAAATGATGCATTGTTTAAGATTACTTTGTCACCAAATGATATATTTAAATTTTGATTTCAATCACCTTAATGCACCTCATTTCTTAATTCATCTACTATATTCAGTTTATTAATGAATTTGTTTTGAAGAACCATTCTTTCTATCAATAAGATAATTATGAATAAGACAGTCATACTAGAAAGTGTCACCATATTAAAAGTACCTAATATAAGAGACATGATTGAGGAGATTAGAGTAGAACTCACTACAACTATAGATATACTTCCCAAAGTTTCTACCATGGATATTCTTTGAACATATTTTTTTAATAATCCTGATATCAAAAGAAGTACAAGTTCTTTTTTTCTTTGCATAAGAAGATGAGATTCCAATACAATATCAATAAGTACACTAATAACTAGAATCACACCCGCAAATGTAAACATCATATTCTTATAGTAAGAATCAAGACTATTCATAGCCTCTCTATCAGTGAATGAATCATTAATTCTATATCCCTTTGATTCATAATAGTCTATCAATTCATTCAATTCGTTATAGGTATTAGTCTTAATAATATAACCTATATAACGTGGTGTACATCCTGATTGTTTATAGATATCCCGAAGAATTGCATACGGAACATAGATATATCTCTGACTCTTTGATACATAATGAACCTTTTTATTATTCCTAAATACACCATTGATATCAAATGTATGGGTTGTCTGATGCATTCCTTTTTGATCAGTGATATAAAGATCTAAATTCACTCTATTATCAGATAATCCCTGATTCAACAGATAATAACTCTCATTATCCATATAGATTCCTGTCTTTGTTTCTTGAATATTTCTATCTATATATTTAGAAAGATGTCATCCTTGAAATAAGGCACAAGATAATCTTCTCCTTCTATTTGAGTATATATTTTATATAGAGGAAACGTATTCTTGTCATCTATTTTTTATGAAATGAGAATAATCTTGATCCACATAACTATGCTTATCCTTAGTAATAATAGCCTTATTTTTCTAATTGTCCTATCAGCATCTGCATACCTTGTTCTCTTGAATGATTGATAATACCAAGAATCATCTGTCCAGATACAAGAGACAAAATAAACACCATCATCATCAAAACATACATGAACCTATAATGTTTCACATAGTCCTTTACATACTCTTTATAGAACTTATGATCGACCTGAGAGATAACACCCTCTCCCATGGATCGTCTGATATCATTGAAGAATTCACACTCAACTGATTATTTTCTAAAAGTATAGACAACATCTGCATACTTCATACTTTCTTCTGAATGAGAAGCTAAAACTATTGTCATATGTACTTAGTTCTTTTAAGATATTGTATATTTCTATTTCATTTTCATGATCCAATGAAGCTGTAGGTTCATCTAAGACAAGTACCCCTTGTGGATTACTTACAAGCGCTGTTGCGATAGAAAAGTCTCTGTCTTTCCCCTAAAGATAGCGTCATGACATTTTGATTCAAAGTCACATCAAGATGCATCTTATCAAAGATAATCCTGTATATCTTTATCAGATAAATGTTTATTATGAATATGTGCAAAATACTGTAATGTTCCTCTGACATCTAGATGAGCCAATAAATCATTTTCCTGTAATACATAGCTGATACATTCTTTTCTGATATTATTTCTATCTTTTTTCTCCTATGAGACGATGATCATAATAGTATTGATACTTGCTTTTTTGTATCCATAAGCGAAATACAATAGAGAAGAGCTGTCTTACCCTGAACCACTCTTCCCTCTTATATAAGAGTAATAGAATGTGCAGGAATAGAAATAGAGGCATGATCAAGAATAACCCTATCATATTCTATACAAATGTCCTTTAATTCAATCATATTATCATTCCCTTTCATATATATATTACACTTCTAATTATTTTTTTGTAAAGGCTTTCATTGTAATCAAAAAAAACGAGCTGTAACGCTCAAAATAGTAATACATTCACACCGCACGATAGACTTAAAAGCCATCATTAAAATTAACGCTACTATTCTTTTTTATAAGAACCTCCTAATTTAAAAATACTACATAGCAGCAAAATTAATTACGCATAAGAAAAAAAAAAAAAGCAACAATATGATAAGAAAAATCAAAACGCATTTTAAAAATATTTTTGAACGACGATTTCTACTTGCCAACTGTTCTACCACTCTCGCCAGTTCAACTGCTATCATATCTTCATTTTCTCATCGGCAACATCTGATCCTATTAGTTCGCTCACAGACACATCTAATATTTCTGCCAATTTTATTAACATGTCGGCATCTGGAACTGATATTCCCTTTTCCCACTTCGAAATAGTTTATCGCACAACGTTCAAAGCTTCTGCAACGTTTTTCTTGCGTTAGGCCTTTTCGTTTTCTAAATATTTTCAAATTCTTACTTAACATTTTATGGCTCCTCCTTTCACTTGTTTACTCCATATATATCGTAAATAGTTGCGTTGCACAAGCAACACATATTAACATAGCGTAATTTTATCGTATCAGTAGAATTATTTTTGCAACAAAGCAACATTTTTACTCAATCTTCAGCACCTTTCAAATACATAGATTTCGCCATGGTGGAACCAGTATTGCCAGGCACTATTAACAAATACTTATCCCATCTCCTTATTAATCAATCATTGATTGTAATGATTAAGAAACATTTCAATCAATTCACCATATCAATTTTATTTTGTTTTATAGATTTTTTCTTGCCCTTGTATTTTCCCTTATCAGAGTTCGTAAACTTATATGGAAAGATATAACAGTCATTAAATCTCTTAAAACAGGTGAAACAAATCAAAAAGGTTTAAGGGCAAGAAAAAAACTCTGTATTAAATACAGAGTTTAGTGAGTCTGACCTTCAGCAGTCTTGATATCTTCCTGGTTTTTCACCAATAGCTTTAACAGCTGCTTCAATACCAGTCACAATCTGTTCAAGACTTAATGATGGAGCAATTGGCTTACGATTAATAACCTGGCTAGTGATGAATGGAACATGCATGAATCCACCACGAACATCTGGATATTTATTTGCAAGCGTATAAAGTACACCATACATTAAATGGTTACATACATAAGTACCAGCAGTATTAGAAACACTTGCAGGAACACCTGCTTTTACGAATTTCTTCAGCCATTGCCTTAATTGGTAATGTAGCGAAATAAGCAGTTTCTCCATCTTCGAATACTGGGCCATCTAAAGGCTGATTTCCTTCATTATCGAGGAATACGTGCATCATTGATATTGATTGCGACACGTTCTGGGGTTAAATCAAAACGTCCCCAGCCTGTCAATACATAATACAGCATCTGGTTTTTCTTTTTCGATTGCAGCAGCTACTGTATCGATAGATTTGTAGAATACTGTAGGAACCATAAGTTTTACAACTTCTACATCTCCTACCTGATCAGAAACTCTTTTAACAGCTTCCCAGGCAGGATTGATTGGTTCGCCACCAAATGGTCGAAACCTGTTAATAATAATTTCATTTGAAAGCCTCCTTAGAATGCTAAAACATACATTAAGATAATATGAATTACTAACATAATTAATGCAACTGGAACCTGAGTCATAATAATTCTGTATTTATTCTTAGTTTCCAGCAATGCAGCAGGCATGATATTGAAGTTTGCAGCCATAGGAGTCATTAATGTACCACAGTAACCTGCAGTTAAACCTAAAGCACCAACAACAATAGCATTTTGCACCCTGTGCAATTAAGAATGGATAACCGATACCTACTGTAATAACAGCGAAAGCAGCGAAACCATTACCCATGATCATTGTAAATAATGCCATACCTACACAATAGAAGATAACCGCAATTAAGTGATTTCCTTCGGGATAAGTGCACCTACACCAGCAGCGATTACAGCACCTACACCAGCTGCAGTAAATAATGAACCTAATGCAGATAATACCGAGGTAAGATACCTGTAGAACCAACATTATCATTTAATCTAACACCATCTTTGAAAGGCGTAGATAGTTTTGGTTTTAAAGATAATATATGCAACGATTAATGCAGCAGCAGCACTAATACCAATCGCATTGTTTGCACCAAGATTTGGTAAGAAAGTTGCAACTAATACGGCAACAAGAGCTAAAGCATACTGGTGGGATAAATGATTTATATCCATATTTATCTGCATTATCACGAGTTTCCTTAGCAGTTGGGATATGTCTTGCAGCTGGTTTTACTAAACCTAAACCAGATAATACAGCAAGAAGAACAACGATTAAACCAGTAATCCAAGTTGGAATATATATGGTCCAACCATAAATGTAACAGCAATTAAGAACCAGAAAAATAGCAGTAGTTACTGGCTTTTCACAGTCTTTATTAGTTAAGGCATTAAACCCTGTTGCGGCAAAGATTGCACCAATTACGCAGTAGAATACTTCTGCGATAATAGTGGCTGTATTCTATTCAATTTGTAACATTGTTATTTGCCTCCTTTTCCATATTTCTTATTAAGTTTCTTATCGAACCATAAAGCATAAGCTCCACCAACAAAACAGAAATAACTGCAATTGGAATAGACCATAATGCAATCTAGTTAGCAGTAACAACCTCGTTAACAATTCATGTGACTTAAATAATTCGTTTAAAGTTGAAACAATAAGTAATGTTCCTGAAGCACCCATGAAAAAACAGTTCTGGAGCAAAGAAGTTACCATAGTTTTCAGTAGCTGCAGCCATACCTTTGATCCGATCTTCTGTATCTTCATCAATATCACCATATTTCGCAATCGCAGCAGCCCCGAGCCATTGGATTGATTAATGGACGGATGAACTGTGGATGACCACCAATTCTTAATGAGAATGCAGACGCAACAGTACGCACACCTTCCCAGATCACTAATAAGCGACCTGTAGTAGCATTCTTAATACCCTAATCAAGTCTACCGCTTTATCACGTAAACCCATACGCGTTCACATAGACCTCACAACTGGTAAAGTTAAAATAAATAAAGTTGCTGTACGGTTAGTTAAAAAGGCTGTACCTAGTGTATTTAAAATGTCCATGATAGACATACCACTGATTAAACCTGTTACTAAACCAGCAACAACAACTGTTGCAAGAGTATCGAATTTCATTACGAACCCAATAACGACAATTACGATACCAATAAGTTTAATAGCATCATTCATATGTTTTTCCTCTTCCTTGTAAATTATAAAATAATTATACCAATAAATGTCGCTATATGCAAATTGATAAAGACAATATTTCATTAACGATTTGAAAAATTATGATTTTAAACGTGCTTGATGACCACCAATTCTTAATGAGTATAATAAATTGTGCAGGACGTTCGCAAATATTGTACGTTCATACATCTTTCTGGTCTTTGCGCGACCAGAAATTTTTTTATTCTCAGAATAAAGTTTCCCTCATGTTTATCTTCTTTAGATAGCTTATATTAATTTCACTGCTGAAATTGGGTTTTATAATCCAATTAATCAAGTTTCACAGTGATTACTTCTGAAACATTTATCATTTATCTCCCTGTTGTAAACCTGTGAAAAGTATGCCATTACGTTCACATAGATCTCCTCATTCCATCCTATAATGATAGAGTTAAAATTCCTCTTCAGAAGATTGTGACAACAGTCTGTATCTTCTGATATCTTGAATCTTACAGCTCACAAGAGGATAAAAGTATAAGTCTCTTGTTTTCCTAAGTGTATTAAGAAGGGACGAATATGTCAGCCTTGATCTCTTTTTGTCTAGAGACTAGTTAACATACCTTATATCAAAAAGCACCTTCGTCTTAATATTAAACCTTGTTACTTTAAACCATGCAACAACTCTCGTAATCTGTTGGTAAATTCTGACCAATTCTATCAAGGATTGAAATAAGTGCGTTAAACCCTTTCTTCTTGCATCAATACTCAGTCATAGAACCTTATTAAGACAGTCTGCAGAAAGACTTTGCATCATGTTTTCGGTTTCTTACATAAAGGGATACCCAATGAGCAAGTAAAGTACCTCGACGCACTCACAAATAGATTGTTTATGCGCTTAAAGATGTCAGAATTCCAGCAGCTGTCTTCTTTGTGATAGTGCAGAAGCTGAAGGCATTTCACCTGACCCACAAAAAGTGGGGAACAATTCACCTATCGAGGAGTAATTTGAAAGCTCCATGGTCATTCAATGATAGGAGGCAGGAAGCTTTCGACAACGAGTGAAATCGGAAAAGGATGCATTGCAGTAACTTCAGACCATGCTGTATCCTTAGTTCTAATTTAGTAGATGTGTGTTTGCTTTGTTTCATAATAGTTTACCTCTAAAAAAACACAACTAAAAAGAGGAATATTATTTCTAGCCACTGACTTCATCAATTGTCAACAGTTTATAAAAAAATCAACCTCTCTCCTGATTTTGAAATAGGTTTTTGGCCTTGTTCGCAACAATACCATCCCCATTCAATCGGCTGGACCTTGGCATATCCATCTTTCATGATGACCTTTATCATCTACAATAATAGTTGGATTATGTGTCACTAAATCAAAATGTCCACGGGCATTATGACTGCCTCCTAAGGCAAGATTTCTACCAAAACCAATATGGAATGTGCCAAAGCTGATTCATCTTCAATATGGCTGGCTCCACGACACTTAGATATTGTATTTAAACCTATTCCAAATTCTGCGGCACAATACATTTCTAAATCATCAAATGATTCTAAGTATTCTTTCAGTTTACGTCCATCTTCTGTATCTTCGATATAAGTGATATAACCATTCTCTATTTTTTATTTCTACAGGTTTATCCACTATTCCTATATATCCCATTGATCCATCTAATATAAGTGTCCCATTTGTATGATATTCTACTGGTGGTATATAGATTTCAAAAGCTGGATGATGAACATTTTCCTACTTCCCCATAATGAACCATGGAAGATACCTGGAAAACGATCTGTGATATCAAAGGTGCAGGTCTGTACCACGTTTAGTCGTGACATGTATTGTTTTCGCATCACGTAATTCCCAGAACATTGGCATTCCAAGCATTGTGGCTTCATCAGGATCCATTTTTAAGAATTCCTGTTCAAATAATGATTCACCATTATTTGTAGACATGGGCATGGATAAGAACTGTGCGCCACGTGAAAGTGCATAGTTCACTGCATCTGTTGTAATAAATGAATAATTGGTTGCACCTACTATCGCATCTGCTTTAGCCATTTCCCATTTTAAATCATCTATACTTTTACCATTTGTATTTCATGTGATTTAACTGGACAACCTTACAATTAGCACCAATATGATTACATGCTTTTAAGAAGGCATCTGCTTCTTTAAGTTTTGTTTCATCTGTCACAAAATATACTAAATTATCTTTTTTGTAAGATGGGCCAGTCTTCCACAACTATTCTTGCTCCTTCATTTATTCATGTAAAATCAACCCTCCGATAATCATTATATAAAAATCAACATTTTTGCGATAAATGCGATAGAAAACTACTCAACAACTTGTATTGCAGTTCAAACAGATACGACTCCTTTCTGTTCTTATCTGTATCATAAAGCAGCTAAGTTATTCAGTAAGTTTAGAAGACTTGGGTGTAGATGCAAGAACCTATACAAATGGACACCTATTACCCAGAAGTGATACTCAATAACCAAAGAGAAAAGTCTTATAAGAAAAAACTGGCGCAATTAACAGAATTCACCAGTTCAGTAATACTATTCTTAAGAATGAAGAATAGAGTCTCCATTTGTTTCAATGATTTCTTTATATTCTTCATAAGAATCTTTTAGTTTTCTTTCAAGTGTTCCATGTCCATCATTAAAACGATCAACATAGACAAAACCATAACGCTTCTTCATTTCTCCAGTACCTGCAGAAACAACATCAATAGGTCCCCAATATAAGTAACCCATACATTCAACACCATCTAGAATGGCTTCATGAACATATTTTAAATGTTCCTTGATATAGTACATTCTATATTCATCATGAATATGTCCTGTTTCATCTAAATTTTCATCTAATCCAATACCATTTTCTACAAATAAAGAGTGGTAAATGATAACGATAAATAGAGAGGATATTCATAACATAACGGATACCTTTTGGATCAACTGGCCAGCACCAAGGTTCTGGTGAACATTCCTTTACAAATGGATTCGCACGTCCTTTTAATCCACCTGTATTACCATCTATTCCAACAGACTGATCATATGTACTAGAACGATAATAACTAAATGAGAAGAATGCGACTGTATTTTCTTTATTAACTGCAATTCATCTTTCTCTCATTTCAAAGTGCACAGTCATGTTCTCTCCATACACGTTTTACATAACCAGGAATTTCTCCTAAACAGAAAAACATCACCAAAATAGAAGTTATTTAATCTTACTGTATTATATGCCCCAAAGACATTATCAGGATTACAGTCATATGGATATGTTGCAACAGATGAACATGTTAACATACATCCTACCTGCGCATCTTTATCAATCTCACGGCATAGTTTAACTGTCCAGGCATTGGCTACACAGATATTATAGTAAGCTTAAAGCCATTTATCTTTTTCAGTTGTTGAACCAATAGGATGCTTGGATCTTTTGGATTATCAATAGTCAATACTCCACCAGCCACTAGTGGGTTAATCATCATATTATTGACTTCATTAAAAGTAAGCCAGTATTTTACTTTATCCTTGTATCTCTTAAACACTGTAGTGACATAGCGTTTCCAGAAGTCAATGAGTTTACGATTACTCCATCCTCCATATTCAGTAATAAGATGTAGAGGTGTTTCATAATGACTTAATGTGATTACTGGTTCCATACCCAATTCCAGCATTGTTTCAATCATATCATCATAGAAAGCTAAACCTTTTTCATTAGGTGTTTCTTCATCACCATTAGGGAAGATTCTTGCCCAGGCAATAGATGTTCTAAAGCAGTTAAAGCCCATACCAGACATTAACTTTAAGTCTTCTTTATATCTATGATAGAAGTCAATGGCTTCATGACTTAAGTATGCTTTATTAGGATCTAAGCACATTTCATATTTCTTTGTTTCTTCATTCCATTTGATACCAGGATCCTTAGAACCAATACCCACCATTACATCAGTGACATTAGGTTCTTTACCATCTTCTAGCCAGGCTCCCTTCACATTGATTGGCAGCAACAGCGCCACCCCATAAAAAATTCTTTGGAAAACTCATATTCTTTTCCCTCCTATGATTCTATTCTAATATAAAATAAGAAAAGATATGTTGTTCTTCCTATTTGTGAAAGACATTTCCTAGATATGAAAATATACTGTATCTCTTGATAAAAGTGTTAATATAGGATATTTAAAAAGCTATATGCATCATGCATATAGCCTTAACTATTATTTAATAATCTTGAAATAGTGACCTGGTTCAATCATGTCTAAGAACATCATTTCTTCTTCTTTTACATGACCACAAAGGTTTCTTTCACCATCATTTGGAATATCTCTTAATGCGATTTCTAATTCACCACGATAATGAGCTAAATTATCATTAACGATTAATACATCACCACGATGGAACATCTTCTGTTCTGTTTCACGATGTGGGATACTTTCATTCTTATACTTTACTCTGCTTCCAGATGAACGTAAGAAGAATGAAGAATGATCATAACGGTCCTAATGTGGATAGTAATCATAAATGATTTCCTTTTCTACATCTGATAAACCTTCTACTTCATCAATCTTGAAGCAGATGTTCTGGTAATCAACTTCTGATAAAGCTTTTAACTCTTCTTCTGAAGCATAAGCATTACCAATAATAATATCATCAACGTCTCCAGTTGCAAGCATTAAACGAGCCTGTAAGTCAATTGGAAGACCTCTTAAGATTTCTACTGTTGGTAATCCACAGAATACATTCCAAGGACCATGTGTATGTGGCTGGTTACTTGATACGAATGCAGCTGTATGAAGATTTAATGATTTCCAATAAGCATTGAAGTTAACGAAATAGTTCAGTCTAAACCAGAATATCTTTCTGGGAAGAAGTTATGACAGATAATAACCTGATCCTTGTTTCCACCCTGTTCTAATAATAATTCAACACCCTGGTCCATAGAACCGTTGAATTCAATCTGAATATTATAAGGGTTTCTAGTAACCTGGATATCTCCTGTAGTACCAAATGAACCATCTAAACGGATGATATCTACACCCATATCATGGAATGGTTTTAAATCACTATAAGTAGCTCCTAAATGTTTAAATACTTCTGGGTTAGTGTCTACTGCAACTACATAACCTAAAGAATGTGCCTTATCCATGAATTCTCCAAAGTCCTTCATGATCTTTTCTTTTGGATCATTCACTGATAATAAACAAGTAAAGATTCTTGAGAAGCCATACTTAGCAGCAAGTTCTAAGTAATCATAAACTTCTTTCTGAGTTGAT
>VOFG01003005.1_pt1 | contig 44081 bp, 59 predicted proteins | sample 5384171 | NCBI WGS metagenome assembly VOFG01 (sample SAMN12384726, study PRJNA508395) | human gut metagenome | isolation source: healthy gut F | host: Homo sapiens
AGGCCGCGCAGATCCCCAACATCCTGCAGGACGTTGACTACGCCGTCATCAACTCCAACTACGCCATCAACGCGGGCCTGAACCCCGTGGCCGACTCCCTCGTGATCGAAGGCTCCGCCTCCGCTTACGCCAACATTCTGGCCGTGAAGGAAGGCAACGAGTCCTCTCCCAAGGTCCTTGCCCTGATTGCCGCTCTGGAGAGCCAGCAGGTCGTCGACTACATCAACGAGAAGTATGACGGCTCCGTTGTCAGCACCGTGGATACCCCGACCGACGGCTTTGACGCCACTGTCGACTACGACGCTCTGAGCGGTGAGACCATCTCCATCGCCGCTTCTCCGACCCCGCACGCTGAGATCCTCGAGGTCGTGAAGAACATCCTCGCTGAAAAGAACATCACCCTCGACATCCAGGTCTTCAATGACTATGTCGTGCCCAACACCGTTGTCGAAGACGGCACTGTCGACGCCAACTACTTCCAGCACAAGCCCTATCTCGACGATTTCAACGCCGAGAACAACACCCACATCGTCTCCGTTGCCGCCATCCACGTCGAGCCCATGGGCCTGTACGGCGGCAAGCAGACCACGCTCGATGCGCTGAGCGCCAAGTAAGAAAGAAAGGAGGGAGCGTTCTTGATCGAACTGAAGCATCTAAGCAAAACCTTTGAAACAGCCGGCGGACGGGTAGACGCGCTCAAGGACGTCTCCCTGACCATTCCAGACGGCGATGTCTACGGCATCATCGGCATGAGCGGCGCCGGCAAATCCACGCTCGTGCGCTGTATCAATATGCTCGAGCGCCCGACGGAGGGCGAGGTCATCGTGAACGGACAGCGTCTGGACACAATGACCCCCGCGCAGCTCCGCGCGGCGCGGCGCGAGATCACGATGATCTTCCAGCGCTTCAACCTGCTGATGCAGCGAAACTGCCTCGATAACGTCTGCTTCCCGATGGAGCTTTCCGGACTGCGGGGAGAGAAGAAGTGGCGCGAACAGCGAGCTCTGGAACTCCTCGACATCGTGGGGCTCAAGGATAAGGCCAAGGCCTATCCCGCGCAGCTCTCCGGCGGACAGCAGCAGCGCGTGGCCATCGCCCGCGCCCTCGCCACGAACCCCAAAGTTCTGCTCTGCGACGAGGCCACGAGCGCGCTCGACCCCAAGACGACGCGCCAGATCCTCGAGCTGATCGGCGACATCAACAAAAAGCTTGGCATCACCGTCGTCATCATCACACACCAGATGAGCGTGGTGAAGGAGGTCTGCAATCACGTTGCGATCCTCGACGACGGCGAAGTCGTGGAAGAGGGCCTTGTTTCTACCGTCTTTTCCGCGCCCAAGTCCGCGGCGGCGCGCCACCTCGTGTTCCCGCGCGGCGCGGACATCGACGTGTCCGACCCCCAGCAGCAGCGCCGCATCCGCCTCATCTTCCGCAGCGCGAAGACGACATCCATTCCGCTCGTCGCGCGCCTTGCGACCGAAGAGGGCATCAGCGCGACGGTCATCTCAGCCAACACGCAGAAGCTCTCCGAAGAGGTGTACGGCAGCATGCTCCTCGGCGTGCCGAACGCGCAGTTCGAGCAGGCCATGGACTTTTTAAGAAGCATTGAAAATCTTCAGGTAGAGGAGGCGAGCGTCGATGTACAGTAATCTCTTTTCCCCGGACTCCATCGCGGAGCTCACCGTCGCCATGCAGACGCAGTTCCCCAAGGCGATCTGGGAGACGTTTTATGTGACGCTGCTGTCAACGGCGCTGGCCGTCGTCATCGGCCTTCCGCTGGGCGTGCTGCTCGTAGCGGGGGAGAAGGGCGGCGTTCTGCCGCTTCCCAAGGCCTTGATGAGCATTCTGAACGTCATCATCAACCTGCTGCGCTCGATCCCGTTCCTCATCTTAATGATCATGGTCTTCCCGCTCTCGCGCCTCATCATCGGCACGACCGTCGGCACCACCGCGACCATCGTTCCGCTGGTCGTGGCGGCGTTCCCGTTCGTCGCGCGCCTTGTTGAAAGCAGCCTGCGCGAGGTCGACCCCAACATCATCGAGGCCGCGCAGAGCATGGGCGCAACGCCCATGCAGATCATCTGCAAGGTGATGATCCCCGAGAGCGTTCCCTCGCTCCTCCAGAACTTCACCATCGCGCTCACGACCATCCTCGGCTCATCGTGGTTGCGGACCACCAGCGTGTTGTAGTCGCCGGTGAAGCTGACGTCGATGCCGTCCAGCTTGTTCACCATGATGCGCCCGCCGCCGATGGACGAGGCCTGCAGCTCCAGCTGCTTGCCGTGGGCGTCCGGACCTCGATGACGGCGGTGTTGGGGTGGGCATCCCGCAGGTCGATCTTATCCACGGTGAAGTGCAGACCCGCCTTCTCCGCCTCCTGAAAGGCGAAGGGGATCCGCATATCGTCGGGGTTCATGCCCAGCAGACCCGCCACCAGCGCCCGATCGGTGCCGTGGCCGGCGCCCGTCTCGGCAAAGGAGCCGTAGAGGTGGATCCTGGCCTCCATCGGCTCACCGCCCAGCAGTGTACGGGCCATCTTGCCGATGCGGGCCGCTCCGGCGGTGTGGGAGCTGGAGGGACCCACCATCACCGGGCCTAAAATATCGAAAATGTCCATGTAACATGGCCTCCTGTCGTGATATGTACCATACGTTCGGTATCATACCACATCCCAATGCAAAAAGCGAGAGGGTTTCAGAAAAATTTTCAGCTTTGGGCAGGGCATATCATTTTTCTTGTTTTTTCGCCCGGTACGGAGTATGATGGAACAGTATCATGCAGAGAGGAGCACTGCCTATGAAGATCGCACTGGTGGACGATGATCCCAGGGCTCTGGCGCAGCTGGAGCAGTATCTCACCGAGCAGCTGGGTCGGGAGACGGAGATCTCCCACTACGGCAGCGGGGAAGCGCTGCTGGCGGACTGGCGGCCCGGCGCCTTCGAGCTGGTGGTGCTGGATATCTACATGGGCGGCGCCACAGGCATGGAGGTGGCCCGGCGGCTGCGGGCCGGAGACGGACAGGTGCGGCTGGCCTTCGCCACCTCCAGCAACGACTTCGCCAGCGAGAGCTATGAGGTGGGGGCCTGCTACTATCTGCGAAAGCCCTTCCTACCGGAGGAGTCCGGGCCATGCTGGAGCGGCTGGATCTGGAGGCGCTGGAGCGCTCCCGCCGGCTGCGGCTGCCGGACGGCAGTCAGGTGGTGCTGCGGAGCATCCGCTACGCCGCCTCCGACGGCCACCGGGTGACGCTGCACTGCAAGGATGGGGACCGCACCCTGCGGACCTCCTTTGCCGCCGTGGAGCCGCTGCTGTGCGCCTATCCGTGCTTCTGCGGCATCTGCCGGGGCGTGGTGGTGAACTTCCACGAGGTGGCTCGGCCGGCAGGAGGACGTGTTCCTGCTGAAGGACGGCACCCGTCTGCCCATCAGCCGCCGGAGGTTACGGGAGGTGCAGGAGGCATACTCCGCCTTCCGCTTTGACCGGCTGCGAAAGGACGGTGTCGACTGATGCCGCCGCTGTATCGGATGCTGGAGGTCTGCGTTTATTCGCTGACGAACTTCCTGCCCTTTCTGGCCATGGCCCTCTATCCCTTCCGGCGGAGACTGCGGTTTTCTCCGGCGGTGGCGGCGGCGCTGGTGGCAGTGCTGACGCTGCTGCAAATGGGACTGGGCCTGTGCGCTGCCTTCTTCACGCCGGGGCGGGGCAGCCTTCTCAGCGCCGTCAGCACGGGGCTGTACGCCGTGTTCTACTTTCTGGCGGTGCGGGCCTATCCCGGCAAGACGCTGTTTACCCTGCTGATGATCTCTAATCTGGCCAATCTGGTGGTGATCGCCGCCAAGTGTCTGGAGGGACAGCTGTTCCCGGCGCTGGCGGTGCAGTCCTACCGCTGGTCCTTCGCCCTGATGATGCTGGCGGTGGAGGCGGTGCTGTTCCTGCCGCTGCTGCTGTATGTCCGGAAGGTCTATACTCCCGCCGTGGAGCAGGAGACATCGGGGCTGGCATGGCGCTATCTGTGGCTCATCCCCGCCACCTTCTATCTTATCTGGTACTACGTCATTTACGGTAATACCAACCTGACGGGGCTGGAGATCGCCCTGCGGCCCAGCAGCACCATCGTGCTGCTTTTCATCAACACCGGGGCGGCGCTGGTGTACTATGTGGTGGCCCGACTGGTGCTGGAGCAGGAGAAGCTGGTTGCCCTGCAGCAGAAGAACTATGCGCTGGCCATGCAGAGCCTGCAATACGAGAACCTGCAGGAACGTATTGCCGAGGCCCGGCAGGCCAAGCACGATGTGCGCCACCACATCGCGCTGCTGCAGGATTGCCTCCGGCGGAGGACTACGACGCCATGCAGGCGTATCTGGATCGGTATCAGGAGACGCTGCCCGACGCCCGGCAGCTGCAATTCTGCGGCAATGCCGCCGTCAATGCCGTACTGTCCTACTTTGCCCAGCAGGCGGCGGCCCAGCAGGTGGAGTTCTCCGTGAAGGCCCAGCTGCCGGAGTATACCGGCGTCGCTGACCCGGATCTGGCGGTGCTGTTCGGCAATCTGCTTGAAAAACGCCCTCACCGCCTGTATGCAGGAGGCATCGCCCCGCATTGTGGTCCGCATTACCGCCGATGCCCACACCCTCTGCGCCGCCGTGGACAACACCTTCACCGGCGCAGTGCGCCGCACCACCGGCGGATTCCTCTCCACCAAGCACGCCGGACTGGGGCTGGGGACGGCCTCCGTCCGCAGCATCGCTGAAGTACCACGGCGTGTGCCGACTGGAGCCGAGAGACGGAATGTTCTGCGCCTCCGTGCTGCTGGAGCTGCCACAGGAGAAGCTGTGAAAAAAGACCGCCGGGATGTCTCACGGAGACATCCCGGCGGTCTTTTTTTGTATGTCCGTTTATTCCGCCACTACCGGCGCATCCAGCCAGTAGATGACGTAGCACTCCTGCATTTCGCCCATGAAGAAGAAAATGTTCTCCCCATCTGGATATGCTCCCCGAAGGCCAGATCCGGCACGAACAGACGCCGCTGGTGCGGCCATGCCCCTTGATGGTGAAGCCCTCCGGTGTGGGATGCTTCCGCAACTCGTTGGCGGCCTCCTCCAGCCCGGAAAGTGCAGCGTCCGCTCCAACTCCGCCAGCTGCGTGGCCCCGTTGATGTACACCAGATTGTTTTCATCCTTGAACCAGTTGATACGCATACGTACCTCCTAAGATGTAGTGTCTCCAGTATACCACAGCTTTTCACCTTTGTCAGCAAAAATTCCCGGCATGGACCGTGGGTTTCTGTTCCCCTGCGCTCTGCCATGGGGAAATTCACAAAAATGGTAAAAACCATTGAAATTTTTATCGTTCGATTGTATAATCAAAGAGAAGTCAGGCAGAGATACTCCGCAACGACGAAAGGGAGCGTATACAAAATGCTGACGGATGAGGAGTTGGCCGCTGTGCCGGAGGAACTCCTGAAGGATCTGCTGCGCTATTCGGAATACGGCTGGCGGGATAGGCGCATTGTCTCGCTGCTGGCCCGATGCTATCCGGTGGTGCTGACGGAGGCGGACGTGCGCAAGCTGCGCCGTCTGGGGCAGAAGAAACTGTAGCAGACCTGAACCGGCGGGGGAGACTCCATAAGGGAGTCTCCCCGCTATAAAGTATTTGAAACAACTCTCCGGGGGTTTGTGCACGGGATGCGTTTACAGGTTCTTCTCGTAGGACTCGATCATCTTCTTGACCATCTGGCCACCCACGGAGCCGGCCTCACGGGAGGTCAGGTGGCCGTTGTAGCCCTCCTTCAGGTTCACGCCCACCTCGTTGGCAGCCTCCATCTTGAACTTATCCATGGCGGCACGGGCCTCGGGGATATTCAGCTTGTTGTTGTTCTTACTGGACATTGTGTCGTTCTCCTTTCATGTCTGATTTGCGCTTTTGCGCTGGTTGGGTATCGCACACATAGCTTTTCCCAGCGGTGGACGAATATGCGATGCGGCGGCTGGTAATTTTGCAGAGATCGCAGAGGCATTTTCCCTGAAAGCAAAAAAGAAGCGGCCAAGGGAAAGATGCTTGACCAATCGGCCATATCCAGCAATAATGACTGATATAGACAACAAAACACGAATTCAGAATAAACCGGTCCATCTTAAAGTTTGTCATTGACCGATGCTGACGGATGTGTTGTAATCGGCGCATCAAATGATGAACGGCATAGGAGTTGCCTGTGGCGCAGCGGAGGCATTGATCTGCCGGCAAGAAACGGGTCTGGCGGCCATCATATGCACCATGCAGGTGGAGGACGTGGCGGTGATCGATCTGGAGGGCAATCACATTGTCGGTGCCTGAACGCCTTCACACGGGACATGATCTCCGGTCGTGGCTTCATCGGCATCGCCGCCCAGAGCCTTGGCATGGGCCGCCCCGTCTTGCCCCCCATCTGGCTGCTATGCTGCCCTATGTCATCACCAAATCGTGGGGCTGATGCTGGCCGGTATGCGGAAAAACACGCCAAATACACACCTCTCCGGTTCCACGGATGCGGCCCCTCGCTCCTGAAGCCAAAAGGACCCCGCAGGCACTGCCTGCGGGGTTTCGTTCTGTTGTGATTTTACGCACCTGCGTGGCGCAGGGCCAGATCGCAGACGGCGGCAGCGGATGCGGTAGGGAAGTCCGCCCGACGGGCCACCATGCTCCGGGGGTCGATGGCCCCGGAGAGGATGCCTGCAGCATGGGCTGGAGCTCCTCGTCGCTGCTGACCGCCAGCGCACAGCCGTGGCGGGTCATGAAGTCGATGTTGTGGCTCTCGCAGCCGGGGACGGCGTTGAGGTACAGCAGCGGCGTTCCGGCGGCCACGGCTTCGGCGGTGGTGAGGCCCCCGGCCTTGGTCAGCAGCAGGTCCGAGGCGTACATATACCGGAACATCTCGTGGGTATCGCCCAATACCCGCACCCGATCCACGGGGCGGAAGAAATCGCTCTGCATCTGCTGATACATCCGGTGGTTGCTGCCGCAGATGGTGACCAGCAGATCCTCCGGTCCCATGAGCTCCGCTACCTTCTGAGCGGTGGTACGCAGGGGTCCGGCACCCATACTGCCGCAGGCCAGCGTGAGAATGCGGCCATCCACCGGAAGATTCAGCGCACGGCGGGCTTCCTCCCGGCTCTCCGGGTGCAGGAACTGCCGCCCAACGGGGATGCCGGTGGGGAAGAGCCGCTCCTGCGGCAGTCCGGCGGTCACGAACTCCGGGATCAGGTCCCGGTGGGGGATGCACAGTCCGTCCACCTGCAAATCCCCCACACCGGGAGAGCAGGTGAAGTCCGTGGCCACGAAGTAGGTGGGGATGCGGACGCCGTAGCTGCACCGCAGCTCCGTCATCATCATGGCAGGGAACAGGTGGACGCAAATCACGGCATCCGGGGCCTGGTCGATCAGCTCCTCTTACAGGGGGCCGATGCCCCGGATGCTCTGCTCATAGAACAGGCTGGAGGGGTGCTTCTCCTCCCGACGATAGCCTGCGCCGTAAATTTTGGGGGCATAGCGATAGGCAAAGTCGTGGCCGTGGCTGATGAGGTCGGCCGTGGACTTGGGCAGGAATTGCAGGGCGTCATAGGTGCGGCTCTCCACACTGCGGGCCTCCAGCTCCTGAGCCAGCGCCGCAGCGGCAGAGTTGTGTCCTCCCCCGTGGAACAGGAGAACAGAAGCACTTTCATACAGATTTCCTCCTTGTTTTCTCCCGCAAGCTTTTGCAGTCTCGGCCGGTTATAGCGCTGGATGACGATGAAGCTCACGTTTCCCAGCACATTATACACCAGCCACAGCAGCGCCGCCCAGCCGCTGCGCCATAGAAAAAAAATTCCAGCCGACAGCAGCGTCAGCGCCCAGTGGACGCACTCGGCCACGCAGGTCTCCTGCACCAGTACCGCCGGGTCGCTGCCCAGATCCTTTCGGACCATATCCGGCATCAGGCGGCTCATATCCGGCAGATGATCCTTCCACTTCCGGATACCCAACTTCAGGTAGATGCGCCCACCCTTTTTCCCAAGGGGCGGAACGCCATGGGGCCTTTTCGGCGCAGAACCATTTGCGGGCAGGGCCTGCCCCAGCGGATGGGCCGCCACCCCAGCGCCGCCAGATACAGCGCACAGCGCCAGAAACCGTGCATTTCTCCATCCGCCCCTTTCTTGCGATCGCCGCCCTCCTGCGGCGTGTCAAACTGCTGTTATTTTAACAGACATAGTGATGAAAATCAAGCTGACGGGCCAATAGTGTCCTGTATATTTACAGAATAGACACAATTGAAGCTGCCTGAGAAACAAAGGAAAATAAGAGGAATCCTCCGTCGGTTGACAAGCAGAGCGGGATGTGGGAAAATAGACGGGATCAACGAAGGAGAAGAGTAGACATGAAGAGACGGATCCTATGGCTACTTGTGTGTATGCTGCTGTGTACGACGATGGCGGCCTGCGCCTGGAGGGAAACGCCCCAGCTGCCGACGGCGGAGGTGCAGACCCAGCCGGAGACCCCAGAACCAACGCAGGAGACCGAGCCTTCGCAGGCCCCGGAGAAGCCGGATCAGGCAGTCTCGCCCCACGGCTCTGCCGCTTACATCCATGGCCGGACGCTGGTGGTATCCATTTTGCCGACGATGCCGCTACCCATTGGGACGAGACAATGGACGCTGCCGATATAGACCAGACGCAGGAGCACCTCCGCATCGCCACGGAATGGCTGACGGATGCCGTAAAACCATACGGCGTCACGGTACCGAATTTCTCTACGATTGGAAGGAGGACCCCGATCTGCGGTACAGCGCCAAATTCACCGAGACGCTGGTGCGTGCAGACGGCTCCATGTACGATGTGCAGGCCGGTTATATTCAGGAGAACATCCCCACCGAGGAGCTGAAGCGTGCGTATGACGCAGACAATGTGGTGTACTTTTTCTTTTTCAACACGCCCTATGAGGGAACGCCCAGTCCCTGGTCGCTGGGACGGCTGAACAGTCAGGCCTGCGACACGGAGCTGGTCAATCTGTTTCTCCGGGCGGCAGGCCCTGTGGATGAGCCGCCATCTGCCTACGCACATGAGCTGCTCCACGCCTTCGGGGTCCCGGATCTGTACTATACCGGGGGCTGATCCCACAGGCTTACGTGGACTACTGCAAGGAGACGGGGTCACAGGACATCATGTACACCATCAACGGCGATATGGATCGCATCACCGGCCAGCTGACGGAGCTGGATGCCTATTATCTGGGGCTGACCGCCCGCCCGGCTGAGGCCGACCGGTGGCAGCTGGGCCTCAGCGAGTACGAGGGAGAATAATGCTGCCGGCGATCCCATCGATGGCAGCGGATCAACAAAGAAGCGGAAGGCGAGAGCCTTCCGCTTCTTTCGTTATGACTTGTAGTGGTGGGCGTCCTGCAGCACCATCTCCTTGACCTTCATGAGCCGGGTGGTGTTGCCCCGCTCATTCTCCTCCAGCTTCATGGTGATGTAGCGGATGTTCCGCTGATTTTCCGGGATCACCACATACTCCAGTGCGTTGACCCGGCGGCGGGTGCGCTCGATGTCCTGTGCCAGCAGCTGGACGGTCTTTTCCGCCTGCGCCAGCTCCAGCAGATCGCTGTACACCCGGTTCAGGGCGCTGCCAGAGCATCGTCCAGCTCGCCGCTGGTCTGGGCAAAGCCCAGCAGGCCAGATCCGGCTGGGCCTCCTGCTCCGCCCGATGGAACACCGGCACGGCGATGTCATGATGTTGCGCTGGTCCACCGTCACCTCTGTGGAGAGCCGGGGGGCCATCAGCGCCTGCTCCAGCATCTCCGGGGACATGACGGCGCTGGCTACGGTAAAGGCGGCATTGGCCTGCGAAAGGCCCTTCCTCCACCCGCTTGCGCAGCTGACGGGTGCGGCGTACCTCCTGCATAAACTGCTTCATGAGCTCGTCCCGCTTGTCCTTGCAGGAGCTTGTGGCCCCGGCGGGCCGTTTTCGCTGCTTGGCCTTCAGCCGGGTCAGCTCCATGCGGGTGGGATTGACAGTCTTTCCCGCCATAGCGATCAGTCCTCCTTGGGCAGATACTTTATCCACCATGTCGCCCTTGATGCGCTTGAGCTCCTCACGGGGCAACAGGCGCAGCAGCTCCCAGCCCAGATCCAGCGTCTCGGTGATGGAGCGGTCGGTGTCGAAGCCCTGCGAGACGTAGCGCTTTTCAAATTCGTCAGCGAACTTGGCGAACTTCAGATCCGTATCCGTCAGGGCGGACTCGCCCAGAATGGTCATCAGCTCACGGGCCTCCTTACCGCTGGCGTAGGCGGCGAACAGCTGGTTCATGGTGGGCGCGTGATCCTCCCGGGTCTTGCCGGCGCCCACGCCCTTGTCCTTCAGGCGGGACAGAGAGGGCAGCACGTCCACTGGGCGGCAGGATGTTCTTGCGGTACAGGTCGCTGCTAAGGATGATCTGGCCTTCCGTAATGTAGCCCGTCAGGTCGGGGATAGGGTGGGTTTTATCGTCCTCCGGCATGGTCAAAATGGGTATCATGGTCACGGAACCGGGGCAGCCCAGCTGGCGGCCGGCCCGCTCATACATAGTGGCCAAGTCGGTATACAGGTAACCGGGATAGCCACGGCGTCCGGGGACTTCCTTCTTGGCGGCGGATACTTCCCGCAGCGCTTCAGCGTAGTTGGTGATATCGGTGAGGATGACCAGCACATGCATTCCAAGGTCAAAGGCCAGGTACTCAGCGGCCGTCAGTGCCATACGCGGGGTGGCAATGCGCTCGACCGCCGGATCATTGGCCAGGTTGGTAAACAGCACCGTGCGGTCGATGGCGCCGGTACGGCGGAACTCATTGACAAAGAATTCCGATTCCTCAAAGGTGATACCGATGGCGGCGAAAACTACAGCAAAGTTGCTCTCGCCATCCAGTACCCGCGCCTGACGGGCAATCTGAGCCGCCAGCTGGGCGTGCGGCAGACCGGAGCCGGAGAAGATAGGCAGCTTCTGCCCTCTTACCAGGGTGTTCAGGCCATCAATGGTAGAGATGCCGGTCTGGATAAACTCATTGGGGTAGTTGCGGGCGGCTGGGTTCATTGCCAGACCATTGATATCCCGGTATTCATCCGCCAAAATAGCCGGACCATCATCGATGGGCTGCCCCATGCCGTTAAAGACGCGTCCCAGCATATCGCCGGAAACCGCCAGCTGCAGCGGGTGACCCAAAAACCGAATCTTGGACTCCGCCAGGTTGATGCCGGCGGAAGCCTCAAACAGCTGCACCACGGCGGTATCGCCGTTGACCTCCAACACCTTGCAGCGCCGGGTGGAACCGTCGGTCAGCTCGATCTCCGCCAGTTCATCGTAGGTCACGCCCTGCACATTGTCTACCACCATCAAGGGGCCGGAGATCTCCCGGATCCTTCTTATATTCACGGATCACAGCGTTTCCTCTCCTTTCTGTGCCAGCGCTTCCAGTTCTTCTTCCATCTGGGACCAGCAGCTTATCGTATTCCTCCGCATAGCAGTCGGCCGGCACACTCTTGGCACGGCCCAGCTTCTCGCGGGAGGGTGTCATAAAGAGTTCCGCTACACGGCAGCCACGCTCGGCAGCACTGCGGCACAGTCCATCATACCGGCGGATCATCGAAAGCATCCTTGCCTGACGGTCATATTCCGAGAAGGCATCCACATCCACAAAGGAGTTCTGCTGCAGGAAGTCCTCCCGTACCATACGGGCGGTCTCCAGCGTGATCTGATCCTTGGCGGAAAGGGAGTCCTTACCTACCAGCTGCACGATCTCATTAAGGCTTGCCTCCTCCTGCAGGATGGACATCGCCCATTCCCGGTTCATCAGGAAAGCCTTGCCGAAGTTCTGCTCGTACCACGGCCGCAGCGAATCAATGTAAAGCGAATAGGAATTGAGCCAGTTAATGGCCGGGAAGTGCCGCCGATAGGCAAGGCTTGCATCCAGCGCCCAGAACACCTTTACAATTCGCATCGTTGCCTGCGAAACCGGCTCGGAAAGGTCACCGCCGGGGGGCGATACCGCACCGACTGCGGTCAGCGAGCCGCGGCGTTCCTCATCGCTGCCGATGCAGGCCACCGAACCGGCACGCTCATAGAACTGCGCCAGACGGGAGGAAAGGTAGGCGGGATAGCCCTCTTCACCGGGCATCTCCTCCAGACGGCCGCTCATCTCACGCAGGGCCTCTGCCCAGCGGGAGGTGGAGTCGGCGATAACCGCCACGGCATAGCCCATGTCACGGTAGTATTCCGCTATGGTAATACCGGTATAGATGGACGCTTCACGGGCGGCCACCGGCATATCGGAGGTATTGGCAATGAGCACGGTACGCTTCATCAGCGACTCCCCGGAACGGGGGATCAACCAGTTCCGGGAATTCCCGCAGAACATCGGTCATCTCGTTGCCGCGCTCGCCGCAGCCAATGTAGACCACCAAGTCCACATCAGACCACTTGGCCAAGGCGTGCTGCATTACCGTCTTGCCTGAGCCGAAGGGGCCCGGAATAGCCGCAGTACCGCCCTTTGCCACCGGGAAGAAGGTATCCACAATACGCTGGCCGGACTGCAGCGGCACGCTGGGCGGGAATTTGCGCCGATAAGGGCGGCCCACACGCACCGGCCACTTCTGCATCATCGGCAGTTCCACACGGGTACCGTCCGGCAGCTCCAGCACGGCGACCGTTTCTGTCACGGTATAGCTGCCGGATTTTATCGAAACCAGCTTTCCCTTCATCTTGGGTGGAATCATAATCTTATGCAAAATGGAGGGGGTCTCCTGCACCGTACCGATGATATCACCGCCGATGACCTCATCACCAGGATGGGCAGTAGCGGTAAACTCCCACTTTTTATCGATCCCGGCAGCGGCGGGGCTTCCATGCCGCGGGGAGATTATTGCCGCCCATGCTTCGGATAGCATCCAACGGGCGCTGAATACCATCGTAAATGTTTTCTACCAGTCCGGGGCCAAGCTCCACCGAAAGCGGTGAGCCGGTGGTCACCACCTCGGCGCCGGGGCCGAGGCCGGAGGTTTCCTCGTAGACCTGAATGGACGCCCGGTCGCCGGTCATATTCAGTATCTCTCCGATCAGCTGCTTGGGACCCACACGCACCACGTCCGCCATATTGGCTTCCGCCAAGCCGGTGGCAACCACCAGTGGCCCGGAGACTTTGATTATCTTTGCCCATAGTTACGCTCCCTTCAAGTGATGTCTGCGCCCACGGCACACTCCACGGCGTTGTGCAGCGCAGTCTCCCCAGCCCAAGGGAACCACCCTTTGCCGGGGATCAATACGATGGCGGGGGTCAGCGCCTCCTTATAGCGGTCGATCTCCTCCTGCGGGGAGTCGCCAGCGCCTCCGTCAGGAACACCGCCGCACAGCCCTCCTCCGCAGCCTTACGGGCAGATGGCGGGCCCGGTGCTGTCCTCCACGGTGTGGACCTCCAGCCCCAAAGCCCGGAAGCCCAGCACGCTGTCCCGGTCACCGATGACGGCGATCTTAGCCATAAATATCACGCAGCCTTTCCCGGATAGCGTCGGCGGACAGTTCCGCCCGGCGTCCCGTCATGATGGTGCGGACGGCGATAAGCTCCGCTTCCGCCGCAATGAGATACCCCAGTGCCGTCTCCACGCCGAAGGGGGTGCGGCGGGCCTTGGCCGCCAGACGCAGCACGGCGTTGTCGCACTGCTTTTCCAGCGCCGTCATGCTGCCGCCTCCGGCGCAGATGCCCTCCGCCAGACCGGCGGCCTCCCGCAGAGGCGTGGCGGCATACAGCTCCCGCAAATCGGCAGGGGCGGCCTCCTCCAGCACTGCCGGAGGAACGCTGCCGCCCTCCAGCAGCACCCTGTGCAGAAAGTCCGGCCCTTTTTCTCAGCCGGTGGGCCCGCACGGCGCTGCACAGGTTCACGCCGTCGATGCGGGTGCGGAGATAGTCCGTCAGGGCGGGGCAGTCCACCGCATCCGCCAGCCGGGTCAGTTCCCGGAAGCAGGTGCCGTCCAGCACAAGATCGCACTCCTGACCGTTGCCGGTCTCCGCCAGAGCCTGACGGGCCTGCTGTACGGCCTGTGCCGTCTCGGCGGGGAGGAAGTCCCGCAGCTCCCGCTGCCGGTAGTCCGACAGCAGCTGCTCCGGATCCCACCGGCCTCCTGCCATCAGCAGGCGGCGGCAGTCCTCGCCCCGGCTGCCTTTACCAATACCTTCAGATTGTGATAGTCCGTGGGCAGCCGGAAAACGTCCAGGATCCGTGCATCGGGCATATCCTTGCCCAGACGGGCGAACAGCTCCTCCCGCCGCCGGCCAACGGCCTGATCCAGCGCCGCCTCCGACTCCGGGTCAAAGGCGGGCCAGCCCATCTCCTCCAGCACACGGGCCGCATCCCGGTCCGTCGGAGCCGACAGCAGCTGCCCCGGCGCCCGGGGTCAGCAGCCGAGTCTCCCAGCTGTGGATACAGGCGCTGAGATACAGATATTCCGTATCATGATACTTCTTGGTCAAAGGGCAGCCCCCTCTCAGTCAAACAGAATGGCGGCGACCTCGCCGGACATCTCCTGCCGCAGCTGCCGCAGGATCTCCGGGAAGGTGCAGCTGCACTCCACGCTGCCCTGCTTGAGGATCAGCCCCCGCCGGTGGGACGCTGCTCCGCAGACAGGCGGAAGTGCCGTCCCTGAGCGTTGGCGCCCTCCAGCACCTGCTGTCCCAGCGGTGCGTCCTCCGGGGAGAGGATGATCTCCTCGGTGCCGGCTCCGTTTTTCACCGCCAGCTGCACCAGCAGCTGCACATATATTTCTCACGGGGCAGCTGCGTCAGCTTGCTGCCGGGCCTGTCGCGAAGGTATCGTCAATGAGCTGCTGCTTGCAGGCGAGGAGCTGCTCCCGGCGGGTGCGGTCGGCGCCGCTCTGGGCTCTCCGCTGATCCTGCTGGGCATCACGGGCGGCCTTTTCCTGATCCGCCTGGCGCAGCTGCCGGGCCTGGTCCTCGTACTTCTCCGTGATCTCCTGTGCCTGGCGGCGTCCTGCCGCCGTCAGGGCTTTATCTGCCCCTGTGCATCCGTCTGGATGCGCTGGGTGATCCGTTCCAGTCCCTTCATGGCCTGCTCCGTTTTACAGAATGTTGGTAGCCAGCATGATGGTAGCCACCAGGGACAAAATGGCGTAGAACTCCACGATACCGCAGAAGATCAGGCCCTTGGTGGCGGCCTCCGGGTGCTTGGCCACGATACCCACGGAGGCGGCGGCCACACGGCCCTGGAACTTGGCGGAGAGCCAGCCGCCGATGGCGGTGGGGATGCAGGCGGCGAAGAAGGACATACCCTGCGTCAGCGTCAGATCTACGGGAGTGCCGCTCATGAGACCTACCTGCATAAGCAGGACGATGAACAGGGCCACGAAGCCATACAGACCCTGCGTACCGGGCAGCACCTGCAAGATCAGGCACTTGGTGCTCTTGTCGGGATCCTCGCTGACCAGACCGGCGGCGGCCTCACCCACGAGACCGGTACCCTTGGCGGAGCCCACGCAGCACAGACCCACCGTCAGCGCCGCACCCAGAATGGCGAAACCCATGCCGCCGATGGCGTTCAGAAAATCATACATATCAATTATCCTCCTTCATAACTTCAACATATTGTGTTTCTACGGACAGCGGCCTGTAGCTCTTGCCGCCCTCCTTGTAAAACCGACCGAAAAATTCCAGAAACTGCAGACGCATATCGTGGACGTAGCAGCCCAGCAGGTTCAGCGCCAGATTCAGGGCGTTGCCGATGAGGGCGATGACCACGAAGCCCACCACGTTCCCGGTGGTGGCACCCAGCATATTGAACACCTGCGCCAGCACGGCGCCCGACAGCATCAGCGCCATCAGACGCACATAGGAGAGGATATCGCTGAAAAAGCCTGTGACGCCGTTATATACGGCGCTCACCAGCCCCGTGATCTTGCCGAAGCCCTTCTTGCCCCGACCGGAGCCGTATACCAGCATCAGCACGCCGATGACCAGCACCACCGGCACACCGGCCACGCTGCCCACCTTCAGGAGCGCCATGGCCCCGCCGGCCAGAGTGACCCACCATGTGATCTCGTCCCACAGGGCGTCGGCAAAGTGGCCGTCCCTGGTTTTCTTCACCACGCTGATGGTCATGCCGGTGAGGATCTGGATGCCGCCCAGCACCATGGAGCCGACCATGATGGCCATGGTGTCGTTCAGCGGCGAGAAGAGACTGGGCAGCTCAAAGGTGCTGGCCGGGTCAATGACCTTGCACAGCTGGGGGATGAAGTCCCCGAAAAAAGCCGCCGGTGAGAGCGCCGAAAATAAAGGTCACGATGCCGCACCACAGGATCAGCTCGATAAAGCCCCGTTTGCTCTCCGGCGGTCGTGCCTTTTTCAGGTACAGCAGCGGCAGAAAGATCATCAGAAGGCCGTAGCCCATGTCCGCCATCATCATGCCGAAGAACAGGATGAAAAACGGGGCCATGACCGGGTTGGGGTCCACGCCGTCATAGGCGGGCATGGAGTACTGCTCCGTGATGCAGGTCATGGACCGGGTGAGCCAGTTGCTCTTCAGCGTCACCGGCACCTCCGGATACTCCTCCTCGGTGGGGACCCGCAGATCCCACGCACAGGAGTAGCCCTCCAGCAGCTGCTCCAGCCGGGCGGTGTCTGCCTCCGGCACCCAGCCCTCCAAATAGAAGATATGTCCGTCGGTGAGGAGCCGCTGGCGGTTATCCTCCCGCTGAATTTGCAGATTCAGACGGTCCAGTCCCAGCTTCAGCTCCGGCTGACGGCCTCCCAGGGCGTCCAGCGCAGCGTCCTCCGCCCGGCGATCCTGCCGGGTCTGCTCCTCCTCATCGTCCAGCCGCTGCAGGTTCTCCTGCACCGTACCGGTGAGGGTACCGAAGGAGGCTGCCGCAAAGCCGAAGGGCCGCAGCACCTCCAGCACTGCGCTCTCCGCCGCCTGATGTACCAGCAGCAGAAGATACTGCTGCTGCGGCGACAGGGATACCTGTACCAGTTCCGCCGGCTGTTCCTCCAGAGCGTTTTTGCCTGCTGGAGGTCCGACCGCAGGGGCATGGTGCCGGGGATCACCGACAGCTGGCCGCTGCGGTGCAGCTCCAGCGGCACGTCCAGATCCGCCCACGGCTCCAGCGACAGCCGCTGGGCCTGAATGCGCTGAAGCTGGGAGGTCAGCTGATCCTTGCGGGCCGTATGGCCCAGGATCTCCGCTGCCAGCGCCTGCTGCTGCCGCAGTGCCGCCTCATCCAGAAACTGACTCTGGCTGATGCGGGGCGGGGAGCAAACAATCCGGTCTTTTTTCAGACCCCGGCTTCCCAGCGCCGACAGCGCCGCCTCCATCTGGCGGGAGGCCTCCCGCCAGCGAACCAACTCCGCCGGTTCCGGATGCAGCAGCGCCGCCCAGTCCGGGTCCGCCGCCAGATCCTCGGTCTGCCGGATCTCCAGCCGACCGAACCGCAGCAGCGCATCCATCAGGGACTGCCGCTCCTCCTCCATCGCCAGCAGGTGCAGCCGCTGCATTTTCACAATGGCCACTACTCCTGCACCACCCTTCTCAGAATGGTGTCTACCGCCTGAGGGATCTTGGCCCCGGCCCGCTGCCGCAGGGCGTCACAGTCTGCCTGAACCTCCCGCAGCGCCTGCTGCCGGGCTGCTTCGGCGTCCTCCGCCGCCTGCCGGCGGCGCTGGGTCTCCAGCTGCTGCAAGTCCCGGCGTGTCTGTTCCACCAGCGCACGTCCGGAGCGTTCCGCCTCTTCCTGCATCTGCTGAGCCTGCTGGGCCGCCTGACGGACGGAGGCTTCCGTCTCCTGCTCCACCTGCGATACCTGCTTCACCAGCTCCAGATACATGGTCGTCACCGCCTTTCCTTGTGAATGGATCTATAAGCATATGCCGTCCGGCCCTTGTAACGGCCCGTTCGGCAGAGGCTGACTTGAAATTGTCCGTTATCTTAGCACATCTTAATGTGAAAATCAACACATTGTCTGTTAATTTGCAAAAATAATTTATTTGTATAAAAATGGGACTTTTCCTTAATGATAAGAAAAAGTCCCATTGCGAAAAACTATTGCACCACAGCGCCGAAGGCAGACACGTCCAGCACGCTGAGGATGCCCATGATGCACCCGGCCAGCAGCACACCGCCCATGCAGGCCAGCACGCTCTTCTTAAAGCCCATATCCAGCAGAGAGGCCGCCAGAGTTCCCGTCCACGCACCGGTGCCGGGCAGGGGGATCCCCACGAACAGCAAAGAGCCCAGAACAAGCCCCGGTACCGGCCTTCGCCTGAAGCTTTTGGCCGCCCCGCTCACCCTTTTCCAGACAGAAGGCGAAGAACCTTCCGATGACAGGCTTATCCTTGCCCCAAAGAAGGATCTTCCGGGCGAAGAGATAGATAAACGGCACCGGCAGCATATTCCCCACGATGGCAATGAGATACGTCAGCCACAGCGGCATCCCGTAGGCCACGCCGTAGGGGATGGCGCCCCGCAGCTCGATGAGGGGACCATGGATACCAGAATAACGACGAGTCCGTGTTTCATATGCTTCCCCACAAGATTGCCGGACCCATAGACCGGCAGCGTAATTTTATGATAGAGTATTATACCATAGTCTGCCCCGTATGACAAGGCTGCATTCCGCTTGCCGGGAAACTTCTGTGGGAGGGGTATAGAACCGCTGCAAATCTTTATGCGTTTTTTTTCCACAAATTATTCCATAGTTTCTGTCGACAGCCGGAGTTTTTTACGTTATACTATATCCTGTTGAATCAAATATACTGGGAGGGAATGCGTTTTGAGCGTTTCTGATTTCATTTCCCTGCTGGGCGGCGTGGCCCTGTTCCTGTTCGATGTCCATCATGGGCGATGCCCTGAAGAAGGTAGCAGGCAATCAGCTGGAGCTGGTGCTGTATAACCTCACCAGCACACCCATCAAGGGGGTCCTGCTGGGGACTGGCGTCACGGCGGTGATCCAGTCCTCCTCCGCCACCTCGGTGATGGTGGTGGGCTTCGTCAACTCCGGCATGATGAAGGTCAATCAGGCCATCGGCATCGTGCTGGGCGCCATCTTGGGCACCAGCGTTACCGGCTGGGTGCTGTGCCTCAGCAACCTCTCCGGCGGCGGCTGGGTGGCTCTGCTGAGTACCTCCACTCTGACGGCCCTGATGGCCACCATCGGTACTCTGCTGCGGATGATCAGCAGGAAGCAGACCACCCGCCATGTGGGGGGAGATCCTGCTGGGCTTTGCCGTGCTGATGTACGGCATGACCGCCATGAGCGGCGCCGTGGAGCCCCTGCGGGAGAGCGAGGTGTTCATCAATGCCATGACCTCCTTCGCAAACCCTCTGCTGGGAATTCTGGTGGGCATCGTGTTCACCAGCGTCATCCAGAGTGCCTCCGCCGCCGTGGGTATCCTGCAGGCGCTGGCCGCCACCGGAGCCGTCACCTTTGAAATTGCCCTTCCTATTATCATGGGTATTGCCATCGGCGCTGCGGTGCCGGTGCTGCTGTCGGCGCTTGGCGCCAACGTCAGCGGCAAGCGCACGGCCTTCGTCTATCTGCTCATCGACGTGCTGGGCGTGGTGATCTGGGGCTGCATCTTTTATGCCGTCAATGCCGTGGTGCATTTTGACTTCATGGATACCACCATGACCACCGTGTCCATCGCTCTGGCGAACACCCTGTTCCGTCTGGCCACGGTGGTGGCCCTGATGCCCCTCATCGGCCTGCTGGAGAAGCTGGTATGTATGCTGGTGCCGGACAACTCCGAGAGCAGCCGGGAGCGCCAGAAGATGGACCGTCTGGAGGAGCGCTTCCCTGCAGCACCCGGCGCTGGCCATCGAGCAGAGCCGTCAGGTCACCGACGCCATGGCTCAGTGCGCCATGGAGAATCTGCTGGCCGCCATGGCGCTGGTGCATCAGTACAGCGACAAGGGCTTCCGGGCCGTCGCGGAGACAGAGTCCACCGTGGACCGCTATGAGGACCGGCTGGGTACCTACCTGATGAAGATCACCGGTAAGGAACTCACCGCCCGTCAGAGTGAGGAGGTATCCAAGTATCTGCATACCATCTCCGATTTCGAGCGTATCTCCGACCACGCGCTGAACATCTCCGAGGTGGCGGAGGAGATCCACAGCAAGGGAATGGCCTTCTCGGAGGAGGCCAGCCAGGAGTTGAAGGTCCTGGAGGCTGCCGTCTCCGAGATCCTCTACCTCTCCATCCACGCCTTTGTGGAGGGGGATCTGGCCGCCGCCAGCCGGGTAGAGCCGCTGGAGGAGATCATCGACGGCCTGTGCGACGAGCTGAAGCTGCACCATGTGGACCGTGCAAAGGGCGTATGCACCCTGAGTCAGGGCTTCGTGTTCAACGATCTGCTCACCAACTATGAGCGGGTGGCGGATCACTGCTCCAATATCGCCGTGGCCATGATCGAGCTGGAGTCCGACGCCTTCGATACCCACGAGTATTTGAAGAGCGTCAAGGACATGAAATCCGACTCCTTCGCCCGCTATTACGAGGAATACAGCAAAAATTTGCTTTGTAAGACATGAAAAAGCACCGACAGAGGACAAGGAAACACCCCTGGGGGCGGGGAGACAGCTGCCGGTATGCCTGTCGGCAGCCGTCTCCGCATTGGCCATCAAAGACAACCCCGGCTCTGCCGGGGGTAAAAAATAGCCTATGGCGAGGGGCAAGTAGACAAGAAAAAGTCTCCGAGTTAGAGTAAGGAAGAGGTTTGCCGACCAAAACTTACAAAAACAAGGAGACTAATTCATGAAAGAAGTAGATGCAAGTAGTTTAGAACATACCAGTTGGCGTTGTCAATACCATGTGGTGTTTGCGCCGAAATATAGACGGATGGAGATATATGGAAAGATAAAAGAGGACATAGGGATCATACTGCGGAAGTTGTGCCAGCAAAAGAGCGTAGAAATCATAGAAGCACAAGCATGCCCAGACCACATCCATATGCTGATAAGCATCCTGCCGAAGTACAGCGTATCCCAGATTATGGGATACCTGAAAGGAAAGAGCAGCCTGATGATATTTGACCGACATGCCAACCTGAAGTATAAGTACGGGAATAGACACTTTTTGGGCAAGAGGGTATTTTGTGGATACGGTAGGCCGAAACAAGAAAGCGATAAAGGCGTACATACAGAACCAGTCCATCCAGTGGCGGCTGGCCCTGGTGGTGTGCTGCATCATCCCCGTGTTCCTGCTGGTGGTGCTGTACCGCCGCCGCCAGATGTCCCAGGCCTCCCGGGCCGCCAAAAAAAACCGGCGCCATCAATGCCGAGATCGAGTCCGGCCTCTCCGGCGTCCGCACCACCAAGGCCTTCGCCAACGAGGCTCAGCAGCAGCGCCGCTTCGATGGGGCCAACGAGGTGTTCAAAACCTCCAAGCGCAATTTCCACAAGGAGATGGGCTTTTTCAACGCCAGCATGGAGCTGTTTATCAGCCTGCTGTCCGTGGCGGTGATCGCCGCAGGCGGCTGGCTGATCATGAAGGACCGGCTGAACTACATCGACCTGATTACCTTCAGCCTGTATATCACCACCTTCATCAGCCCCGTCCGGAAGCTGGCAAACTTCGCCGAGATGTTCTCCAACGGCTTTGCGGGCCTGCACCGGTTCATTGAACTGATGGCCACGGCCATTCGGGAGAACATCCGTGTCCTGGAAGCGGAGCGGAGGTGGCCATCGCCCAGGCATCTTCCTGAAGGACCCGGCCATCCTCATTCTGGACGAGGCCACCTCGGCACTGGACAGCGTCACCGGGCGAAGATCCAGGGGGCCTTTGACCAACTGAGCCAGGGCGCACCACCTCATCATTGCCCACCGGCTCTCCACCATCGCTCCGCCCACCGTATTCTGGTGGTGCAGGACGGCCGCATTGCCGAGCAGGGCAGCCATGCCCAGCTGCTGGCGAACGGGGCCCGCCCGGCTTGTACCACACGCAGAATCTGGGGAGAACCATGGCGGGATCTGCTGGACCGACTGGCGGCAAACGGTGACGAGCGCCTGCTGCTGGAAGGGTCTGGGATAAATACGAGCAGTGCCGCCGCAGGAACATCCCGGTGGTGACGGGCTTCCTCTCCCCGGCGGAGCAGGAGCTGGTGCGCCGCCTGATGGGGGCGCTGGATGTCCGGGAGGGCTGGCTTCTATGGGGTGGCTACGATACCGCTCAGCGGCGGCAGGCCCACTTCCTGCCGGATTGGCAGACGGAACCGGACTTCGAGGCCGTGGCCGCTCTGCGGGCCAGAACCCAACAGCCTGACCCACCGGGACGTGCTGGGCAGCCTGATGGGGCTGGGTGTTACCAGAGAATCCGTGGGGGATATTCTGGTGGCAGAGCAGTCGGTGGACGTGCTGGTGACGGAGCCGGTGCGCCGCTTCCTGCTGGATAGCTGGGACAGCGCCGGCCGGGTACGGCTGAAGGTGCAGCCCATCGGCCTCACGGAGCTTCAGGTGCCGGAGGAGAAGGTGAAGCTGCTGCGGGACACCGTGTCCTCCCCTGCGGCTGGACAGTGTTCTGTCGGTGGGCTTTTCCCTGAGCCGCAGCAAGGCGGCGGAGGCCGTCACCTCCGGCAAGGTGCAGGTGAACTGGGCGGACTGGCAGAAGCCGGACCGGCAGGTGGTGCAGGGCGACGTGCTGACTCTCCGGGGCCGTGGTAAGTGCGTGCTGGAGGAAGTGGGGAATCAGACGAAAAAGGGAAGGGTGTTTATCACCGTCAAGCGCTACCTCTGACGGCACCGTCCCGACTGCGGATATCCTGCTGCGGATCATTTTGCTGCGGGTGGCTTGTTTGGGACATTTGTGGACGGTTTACGGACATTTTTCGGTATATGGATTCGTCCGATTTGGGCGGAAAGGCGGGTAAATATCGTATGGATCAGAAGAAGATCGACCGGATCAATGAGCTGGCAAAGAAGGCCAGGACTCCGGAGGGGCTGACTCCGGAGGAGACGCAGGAGCGGGCTGCCCCTACGCCGGGGAGTATATCGACACCGTGGTGGGGAATCTGGCACGGGAACTGGATAACACCTGGGTGGTGGATGAGAACGGCAACAAGCGCAAGCTGAGAAAGCGGGGGAGGAGAACACCCATGACTGACAAGGACAACAGCCAGACCGGGAATATAGCTACACCTATTCTTACAGCTACCCAAGGAGGGCGGCGAGAAAAAACGTCGAGGTCCATACCGGCGGCTGCTCTGCCGCTACTGGCCGGTGAGGCTGCGGTCGACAGTACGGGAAAGACAACTGCCGGCGAAAGCAGCGGCGGTAAAAAGCGCCACCGGGAAAACAACGACCATCAAAAGCACCACCGGCAAGACTACCACACGCTCCCGCAGCACGACCACCAGCTCCCGAAGCAGCACCAGCTCCCGCAGTAAGAACGACAACTCCGGGCCGGATGTGGGCTACTGGATCATGACGGCTATTTTTTCGCCACCGGCTTGTGGCCGGTGGGTTTGATCATGCTGATTTCAAGCTGTCGGACCCCAAGCGGCGAAAGGCTGCCGCCAAGACCGCATCCACCACGACCAGGAAGGCCAGTGCCGCCATCCAGAAGGCCACCCAGACGCCCCAATATTCCGCCAAGAGCGCCAAATGGATGAAGATCGCCGGTATTCTGCTGACCATCGTGGGTGCCGTGGCGTTCTTCAACGGCGTGGCGGATAACCTGTTCTGGCTGGAGGACGGCTTCCAGCTGCGCTATGTGAAGTACTTTTTAGAGGGCTTGTTCTATCCCACGGGCCTGCTGGCCGGCGGCATCGGACTGCTGATCGGCAGCGGCTCCATGACCCGCCGTCACCGGCGCTACGCCTCCTATCTGCGGATCGCAGGCAAGCGCAGCAGCATCTCGGTCGCCAGTCTGGCCCGTGCGGCGGAGGTATCCGAGCGCCGGGCGGGCGGGATCTGCAGGCCATGCTGGAAAAGGGTCTGTGGGGCGAGGAGGCCTATCTGGATCTGGGCCGGGGGATGCTGTTCCGCAGCCATGAGGCGGCGGAGGATCAGGAACGGCAGGAGCGGCAGCGCGAGGCTCCGCAGGTACCGCAGGAGGCGGAGGAGGGTTACTCCGGGATGCTCCGCAGCATCCGCCGCTCCAACGACCGCATCGCAGACCCGGAGCTGAGCCGGAAGATGGATCGGCTGGAGGAGATCGCCGGGAAGATCCTGAAGCTGGTGGAGGAGGACCCCGCCAAGAAAAAAATCAGGCAGCCACCTTCCTGAACTATTCCCTGCCCACCACGGAGAAGCTGCTGGACTCCTATGCCGACTTCGAGGAGGCGGGGGTCAGCGGCGAGAACCTTACCCAGGCAAAGGAGAAGATCCGCCGCACCATGGACAGCATCATGGCGGGCTTCGAGCGCCAGCTGGATGCCCTGTACCACGCCGACGCCATGGATGTGGACAGCGATATCCGGGTGATGGAAACCATGCTGCGCCGGGACGGCGGCAGCGTGGAGAGGAGGACTTTGGGCTGGGCGGTACGGCGGTGGCCACGCAGGAGGATCTGTAAAGGCGGGAGATATGTTCTGCCTGCGTCGTCCGGCTGCACCGGTTCCACGGCAAGAAAGGCTTTTTACAAGAGACCGGCATCCCTGCCGGTCTCTTGTTCTATGCGGAGATGGGTTCCCAAGCAAAAAGCCTGTCGAAGATCCAGTTTGTGCCTTCGGCGGTCCATGATCCTTCTTTTTTTGTTGTCTCCGACGGGTAACTTTCTGCCAGTAGCAGCAGAAAGTACCCAAAAGTGCCACTTGAAACCTAAGGTTTCAAGACTTCCTCTTTGTATGCAAGAGTTGCATCCTAAATCCCGCCGAAGCAGGGAATTGGCGGTCTCCTACTCACGCTGCCGCTACGTGGGCAGTTGAAGAAGCCTGATGCTCTACCGTGGGGGACGAATTGCCACAGGCGGTGTGAGCACTGGCTTCGCAATGGCGGGCTATATTTGTGAAGGTAGCTTTCAGCGGTCCATGATCCTTCTCTTTTTTGTTGTCTCCGACGGGTAACTTTCTGCCAATAGCGGCAGAAAGTACCAAGAGTGCCACTTGAAACCTGAGGTTTCAAGACTTCCTCTTTGTGTGCAAGAGTTGCATCCTGAATCCCGCCGAAGCAGGAAGTGGCGGTCTCCTACCACGCTGCCGCTGGATCGGGTGGTTGAAAGAGATTTCTGTTCTACTGTGGGGACGGGGAGTGTGAGCGCTGGCTGCGGGAATCCGTACTCCCAACCATAGACCCACACGCCCCTTCGCCGGGCGGGAGCGGCAGCGGGTCGGTTGCTGAGTCAATTCCCTTTACGGCCCATAACGAATGCAGCGCTTGAAGGTAAAGGAAGTTTTGAAACCATCGGTTTCAAACGGCGTTTTTTGCATACTTTTTTGTCGCTGTTGACAAAAGCATGCCGCCGGAGGCAAACAAGAAACTACTGCTGGGAAAAAGTGGGCCGTCGAGGCACGGTCCCTACAAAAGAAAAGCACCCGTCGGAACGAAAAGAAAACCTGAAAGAGGGAACGGATTCCCACGACCAGCCTGCGGACTGGTCTCGGAATGACGGGTTTAGCATATGAGAGAATTTTCAGCGGCCCAATAAAGTCTGTGCCTTTTTGTGTCCATCCGTTCTCCACGGTAGAATGGCGGCCGTTCCGGCGAAAAAAGAAAAAATAGTGCTTGCTTTTTTGTCGCCGGGGCATATATAATAGCATCAAGTCAATAAAAGGACAGAGCGTCCGGCGCCTTGTGCGTCGGCGGCGGAATCGGGTGAGAAGCCCGGCGAGTTGGTCACTGTGATGCCTGCTGAGACAGGATAAGTCAGATACACCGAGCTCTGTGCCTTGGTTTTGCCATCACCGAAGCCGAATCGTGAAACGCTTTGCAGCTTGCACGGTCCCGCTTGGATCGTGCTTTTTGTTGCGCAAAAGCGAAGACAGGACTTCCTGCCATGGGCAGGTGGTGCTTTCGTGCGGTGCAAAACGCAAGCCGAGGGGCGGTCAAACCGTCCATTTCCATAAGGGCAGGAGGGGTTTCAGCCACCCCTCCTGCCTCCTTCTTATGTGTGCTGTATTTTTGGGCATCTGCCTTCAAAATAAATTTGTAAAGAGAGGACAAAAGCGAATGAAGAAACGCATTGTATCGCTGCTTCTGGCGCTGGTGATGGTACTGTCTCTGGTACCCATGAGCGTTTTTGCGGCGGACAACCACGACGGACAGGTTCATGTCATCGTGGAGAACACCACCTACCCGGAAGCCGAGGGCGCTCCCCTGGGAAGGGACACTGGTGGGAGGAAATGGATAGATCTGAATGAAGATTCTACCATGATGGGCTGTGTTGTAGAGGCACTGGAAAAGAACGGCTGCGAGCAGACAGGCGCCGAGAACAACTACATCAGCTCTATCGAAGGTCTGGGTGAATTCGACGGCGGCTCCATGTCCGGGTTGGATGGGAACCCTGAACGATTGGTTCACCAACTACGGCTTTGGGGCCTTCACCGTGGCGCCGGAACGCTGGGATCCGGCGACGAGATCCGGATCATGTATACCCGCAATGGCTACGGCGCCGACCTGGGCGGCAGCTGGGACAATCACATCAAGACGGTGAAGGCCCTGACCTTCAGCGCCGGTGAGCTGTCCCCTGCCTTCGACCCGGACACCCATGAGTATACCCTGACGGTGGACAAGGGGACCGACAGCGTGCTGGTCACCCCCACCGCCAGCAACAAGAACTATCAGGTCAGGACCTATGTGGGCGAGACGGAGTATAAGCGCACGGCGATGGTTCCCACTGTGGACGGTACCACCATCACCGTCAAGTGCGGCGATCCCAGCTGGCCCAATATGAACCACGACAATGAGCCGGCACAGGTCTACACCGTCAACGTGAAGGTGAAGTCGGACGACAAGCCTGTTACTCCCGCCAACACCAAGGTGCTGGTTCGGGCGCAGGACGGCGGCGCATGGCTGCACCAGCCCATGGTGAGAGCTTACCGGCGGCGAGGCGGAGAAGTACGGCTACACCGACAAGGTGGAGGGCGTTTCCGCTCTGGATGCGCTGGTGGTCTCCCACGAGCTGACCTTCGGCGACGACTTTACCCCGGAAACCGCCAAGGATTTCCTGGAGGTCAGCAGCAGCGGCTTTATCACCAAGCTGTACGGCACGGAGACCTATGTCTGCGGCTTCTATGTCAACGCCGGCTATCCCAATGACGGCACCAAGGCACCCTCCGGCCCCGGCTACAACGGCACCACCGTGGTCAACACCAAGCTCAATGACGGCGATACCGTGGATTTCTTCTTCTATGCCGACGAGGATGCTTATTCCGACTACTATACGTGGATCGATGTCCCGGAGACCATGGTGACCGGCGAGGCCATCACCGTGACGGTGAAGGGCTTCTATGCCATGGAGGGCTATCGCTATAAGGATGCTGCGGAGCTGAAGGCCGCTGCCCGGCCCCTGGAGGGCGTGGGTCTGGCTTGGGTGGACGCAGACGGCTACATCAAGCCCATCAAGGGTGTTGTGACGGATGAGGACGGTCAGGCCACCTTCACCGTGGGCAGCGAGGCCACCGGCTATCTGGTGGCACAGAGCGGCGGTGACGTGTATGCTCTGATGAATCCCAGCGACTACATCCGCAAGGTGGCGGGCAAGCCCGTGGAGACGCTGGGGCTGACCATCCGCTCTCAGGCGGACAACGCCTATCTGCAGAGCATGGACAAGGAACTGGAGGTTGCCAGCAACACCGCCGAGAAGTACGGCTTCACCGACAAGGTGGAGGGCGTCTCCGTGCTGGATGCGCTGGTGGCGGCCCATGAGCTGGTCTACGGCGACAAGTTTACCCCCGCTACGGCCAAGCAGTATCTGGCCATTGATCCCAACACCGATTGGGAGAGCAAGGTCTTTGGCCGTGAGACCGGCTTCCACGGCTTCTATATCAACAACGATTTCCCCACCAATGAGGCAGGCGCTGCCCGGCCCAAGCTGACGGATACCAAGCTGCTGGACGGCGATGTGCTGGACTACTTTGTGGGCAGCGACGCCGAGAACCAGAACGACTACTACACCTGGCTGGAGGTTCCTGCGACCATGACCTCCGGTGAGGACATCACCGTTACCGTCAAGGGCGTGAAGGCACTGGATCCCGACGCCACGCAGGCCAATGCCCAGCCTCTGGAGGGCGTAGGCCTGGCGTGGGCGGATATGGCTACCGGTACGGTCAAGCCCATCGAGGGCGTTGTGACGGATGAAAACGGCAAGGCGACCTTCACTGTGGTGGAGGGTGCGGCCACCGGCCGTCTGGTGGCCATCACCGCCACCTATCACACGCATACGACCTATGCGCTGATGAACCCCAGCGCTCCCATCCAGATGGTCACCGGCAACGTGCATACCGTGGAGCTGAAGGGCCTGCACAACGCACAGCTGAACAGCCTGGAAGCTGTACACCTATAAGGATGGCGTGAAGGGGACGCAGGATCTGCTGTCCGGCATCAGCACCGAGGCGGACGGCTACGGCCTGAAGTACACGGTGTCCCTGCCCTCCGGCACCTATTGGGCGGACGGCTATGATGCCAACAAGGAGTGCAACGGCGGCGTGATGCTGGCCATCGCTGACGATACCACCTCCGTCTCCTGCAGCGTGCCTATGAGATCTATGCCCGCAACAGCGGCTGGGTGGCAGGCACCGACTACACCATCGACTATCAGTTGACCACCGCCGACGGCGTGAAGCGCACTGCCACGCTGGGCAGCGGCACCGTTTACGGCAACCTCCGCACCACGGGTATCTTCGTGGAGACGGATACCGTGACGGTGAACCTGATCCCCTCCGAGGAGCACGCTGCCAATTACAACGTTGGCACCAAGACCGTTGTCACGAAGGTGGGCGGCGGTGCTCAGTCCTTCGATATCTCCGTACCCAAGGCCTTTACTGTGAAGGTGACGGCTCCTGCCGGCTCCACCATCAGCGTGGGTACCTTCGGCAACTACTATACCTATGAGTTCCTCCGTCCGCAGGAGAACAGCATCTCCACTCAGGACGGCGACACCGTCACCGTGACCTATCGGGTGCCGGAGACCAGCCTGAACCACTTCGTTCGGGTGCAGAATCCCGACGGTGTGACCTATTGGGACTTCAACAAGTGGACCACCGATCAGGATATCGTCGTGACCCGTGACGATCTGCACATGGACGACGATTTCAACAAGGATACCGTCAGCCGGTTCGATAAGAATACCTACGATCTGGGCAACGTGTATCTGAACATCAACGCCAAGGGCTACATGAACATGAACGCCGGCGACACCTATGAGCTGGATGTGTTCCGTAACTGGCAGGCCATTGAGGGCTTCGTGAACGCCAAGATCGCCCTGCCGGATGCCCACTACGAGGTGGTGGACTTCGACGGCAAGCCCAGCGACGTGGTGAGCATCGCTCCCAATGCCGACAACAGCTGCCTGGCCTATATGACCGCCAACCATCAGGGTACGGCGCTGGTGAAGGTCACCTACGACGCCATGACCCATAAGCAGGGGCAGAGCAGCACCGCCGACAAGACCTTCTCCGCCATCTGGCCGGAGTTCACCGGTGTGTTTGTGGTATCCGTGGGCGCTGACGGCACCGCCATCCAGACCAATATGCTCATGGATCGTATGGATGTCGGCGTCACCAAGGACGAGCAGAAGCAGTTGGATGCCGAGCACGACATCCTGTTCTATCTGGGCACCGACGGCGCCAGCTACACCTTCACTCCGGAGAGCGGCTGCACCGTTACCGTGGCCCGCTCCACCGTGGGTAAGACCATGACCTTCAACGGCTTCACCTCTCAGGGGTGTCACCGTGGACGCCGAGACCGGCGCCGTGACGGTGGCGAACCTCACCACCGGTCGCCATATCGTCCGGGTAGAGAAGGACGGCGTGGCCACCTATCAGGTCATCACCGCCCGTGGCGTCAGCTACAAGCTGCTGGACGCCGAGGGCAATGAGCTGCCGGAGAATGCCGAAGTCAAGCCCGGCGAGACGGTGCAGCTGCAGTTCACCGGGCTGGTGAGCCCCAAGGAGAAGATGTCGGGTGTGTATAACCACAGCTTCTCCCTGTACTACACGGACGCTGACGGTAACTTCTTCCAGTCCAATCCCGGCGGCGGCAACGGCGTGTATGACTTCAGCGGCAACCCCCGCCCGTCAGCGCATCTCCGTCACCGTTCCGGCGGATCAGGAGGGCCTGACCTATGAGCTGACCGGCGCCATCAAGGTGGGCGGCTTCGGCGGCAAGCCCACCCATCGTATCGTGACCTATGCCCAGGGCATGGGGATGCAGTACGGTACCACCACCGCCAACGTGCTGGCCCAGCTGCCTCAGGTGACCTTGAAGCTGTCCGGCTATGCTGCCAACGGTGTGGAGAAGCTGATCGATGCCATCGGTACGGTGACCCTCGACAGCGAGGAGGCTATCCAGGCTGCCCGTGGTGCTTATGATGCTCTGACCGAGGAGCAGAAGGCTCAAGTGGGCAACTACCAGACCCTGCTGGACGCCGAGGCCAAGCTGGCTGAGCAGGCTGCCGACGCTGTGGAGAAGCTGATCGATGCCATCGGCACGGTGACGCTGGACAGCGAGGAGACCATCAAGGCTGCCCGTGATGCCTACGATGCTCTGACCGAGGAGCAGAAGGCTCAGGTGGGGAATTACCAGACCCTGCTGGACGCCGAGGCGAAGCTGGCTGACCTGAAGGCTGCCGACGCTGTGGAGAAGCTGATCGATGCCATCGGTACGGTGACCCTCGACAGCGAGGAGACTATCAAGGCTGCCCGTGATGCTTATGATGCTCTGACCGAGGGCAGAAGGCTCAGGTGGGCAACTACCAGACTCTGCTGGACGCCGAGGCCAAGCTGGCTGATCTGAAGGCTGCCGACGCTGTGGAGAAGCTGATCGATGCCATCGGCACGGTGACGCTGGACAGCGAGGAGGCTATCAAGGCTGCCGTGGTGCTTATGATGCTCTGACCGAGGACCAGCAGGCTCAGGTGGGGAACTACCAGACCCTGCTGGACGCCGAGGCGAAGCTGGCTCACCTGCAGGCTGCCGACGCTGTGGAGAAGCTGATCGATGCCATCGGCACGGTGACCCTCGACAGCGAGGAGGCTATCAAGGCTGCCCGTGATGCCTACAATGCTCTGACCGATGCCCAGAAGGAGCTGGTGGGCAACTACCAGACTCTGCTGGATGCCGAGGCGAAGCTGGCCCAGCTGAAGAAGGATGCCGAGAAGCCCTCTCAGCCGGAGCAGCCCGCAAAGCCCGGTGAGGATGCCAACAAGCCCGCTACCGGCGACGCCGGTGTGGCGCTGTGGCTGACGGTCATGTGCATGACCTCTCTGCTGGGCGCTGCTCTGGTGGGCAAGAAGCGCAAGGCGTAACCTAAAGCAAATAAGAAGTCCCGGCCAGTGGCCGGTTGCTGCATAGGTAGAAGTAAAAGGGTATAAGAAAAGAAGGCATCTGCATTTGGACAGATGCCTTCTTTTGGAGCTTGTGGCCGGACTCGAACCGGCGACCTGCTCATTACGAGTGAGCTGCTCTACCAACTGAGCCACACAAGCAAAATAGGAGGGTGGGCTGTATACTGCACCGCACGCAGGACACAGCCACGCATCGTATTGTGCCACATTTTCTGGGATTTGTCAACTCCGAAAAATTCCGGGGTGAATAATACATAACGTAATCGGCACCAAAGTTTTGCGACAAAAGAAACCCCGGTGCGTACAGAATCCACAAAGCCCGGCCAAAACACCCCAAAAGCCCCTTTGGAAAATGGTGCGGAAAAGAGGAGAGAATCCATGAAAAACCGGACTTTTTTACACGGCGACAGGATGGGGGAGGATTCGCCTGAGTTTTACATAATTCATTTGTAAATAAACCTTTACAAAGAGTTATTCACATTATCCACAGACTTTTCCACACCGGTAAAAACCTTGTCGGAAAAAGGTTTTCCACATTATGCACCGGTTTTTCCACAGGGCGCAAACGCAGTTTTACACCGGAACAGAAAGGTGAATATAATTTACATAATGTAAAAATGTAAAGGCGTTTTTCCTGTGAGTAGACGGGGAGTTACCATAACTTGAGAGAGCCGAAAAAAGGGGAGCGCGGCCATACAGAGGCCGCTCCCTTTCGGCAATTTTATCCACGGTCCAGATCCCGTGTGGCGTAGGCGTTCAGGGAGAGATCCGCCGTATGTCCCGCCAGATACTCATAGTAGCCCTGTGCGCCGATCATAGCCCCGTTATCACCGCACAGCCGCAGAGGCGGCAGGTACAGCCGGCAGCCCGCCTGACGGCAGGCCCGTTCCAGATCGCCCCGGATGATGGAGTTGGCGGCCACGCCTCCGGCGGCCACGATGGTGCGCCGTCCGGTGCGGCGGGCGGCCTCCATGGCACGGGGGACCAGCTCGTCGCTGACGGCCTGAGTGAAGTCACGGGCCAGCGCCGCAGCATCCAGAGGCTCGCCCTTTTGCTGGGCATTGTGGGCCAGATTCACCACCGCCGTTTTCAGGCCCGAAAACTCATATCCAGTTCCGCTCCCTCCACATGGACACGAGGCAGGGTATACTTGCCGCCGGGGGACTGCTGGGCCAGAACGTCCATGGGCTTGCCGCCGGGGTAGGGCAGGCCCAGCACACGGGCCGCCTTGTCGAAGCACTCGCCGGCGGCGTCATCCCGTGTGGCCCCTAAGATCGTCATGTCCGTATAGTCCCGGACATCTACGATGAGGGTGTTGCCGCCGGAGATGGCCAGCGCCAGAAAGGGCGGCTCCAGCTCGGGAAGGCCAGATAGTTGGCGGCGATGTGGCCACGGACGTGGTGGACCGGGATCAGCGGCACGTCCAGCGCATAGGCCACGGACTTGGCGAAGCTGACCCCCACCAGCACGGCGCCGATGAGGCCGGGGGCATAGGTGACGGCCACGGCGTCCACGTCGCTCTTGGTGAGCCCGGCATCGGACAGCGCCTGATCCGTCAAACCGGCAATGGCCTCCACGTGCTTGCGGGAGGCGATCTCCGGCACGACGCCGCCGTAGAGAGCGTGCATATCCGCCTGAGAGAGGATGGCGTCGGAGAGGACCGTGCGGTACCGTCCCGCACCACGGCCACGGCGGTCTCGTCGCAGGAGGATTCAAAGGCCAGAATGTTCATTGTGCCGCCTCCTCATCAAAACGCCGGGTGAGGATCAGAGCGTCCTCCTTGGGCAGGTCGTAGTAGTTTTTGCGGCGGCCCGCCTCCTGAAAGCCGAAGCCCTGATACAGGGCGATGGCGGCGGTGTTGGAGGGGCGTACCTCCAACGTCAGAAAGGCCAGACGGTTAGCCTCAGCGAAGTTGAGAAAGACCTGCAGCAGCTGCCCGGCGATGCCCCGGCGGCGCTGTTCCGGGAACACCGCCACGTTGGTGATATAGCCCTCGTCGGCAGCCACCAGCAGCCCGGCATAGCCCAGCACGTCGCCGGTGACGGCGTCCTCCGCCACCAGAAAGGCCGCGCACTGGTTCTCCAGGTCCTCCGCCAGCATTTTCCGGCTCCAGGGTCGGGAGAAGCAGATGCGCTCCAGTCGCTCCAGCGACTCCAGATGGTCGGCGTTCATGGGTACGATCTTGATGTTGTTCATAGGATGACCTCGATATCTGTCAAATTGTTCAGCCCTTGGCGGAGAGCCAGTCGGGGCCGCTGTGGGCATCGGCGGGCAGGGGGACGGACAGCTGGGCCACACCCTGCATTTCCTCTTGTAAAAGGGCCTCGATACGGGGACCTCCGCCGCCGGACACTCCACGATGAGTTCATCGTGGACCTGCATGATGAGCCGGGCGGCCAGACCCTCGTTGGAGAGCCGATGCTCCACCCGGACCCTCGCCAGCTTCATAATGTCTGCTGCCGTGCCCTGGATGGGCATATTCAGCGCCACCCGCTCGCCGAAGGAGCGCAGGTTGAAGTTGGAACTCTTCAGCTCCGGCAGCGCCCGCCGCCGCCCGAAGAGAGTGGCAACGTAGCCCTGCTGCCGGGCCTGCTCCACCACCTCCGTCATATACCGGCGGACGCCGGTGTAGGTGGCGAAGTAGCGCTCCATATACTCCTTGGCCTCGGCCACGGTGACGCCGATGTCCTGAGACAGGGAGAAGGGGGAAATGCCATAGACGATGCCGAAGTTCACGGCCTTGGCCCGTGAGCGCATCTGGTGGGTCACCTCCTCCGGCGGTACGTGGAACACCTTGGAGGCGGTGAGGGTATGGAAGTCCTCCCCGGAACGGAAGGCCTGCTGCATCACCTCGTCGCCGGAGATGTGAGCCAGCAGCCGCAGCTCGATCTGGGAGTAATCGGCATCCACCAGCAGATTCCCCGGCGCCGCCACGAACATCCGGCGCATCTGGCTGCCCAGCTCCGTGCGGGTGGGGATGTTCTGGAGATTGGGCTCCGTGGAGGACAGGCGGTACCGGTGGCCGTTACCGTCATCTGGAAGCTGGTGCGGATGCGGTGCCGTCGGCGTCGATGACCTTCAGCAGGCCGTCGGCATAGGTGCTTTTCAGCTTGCTGTACTGCCGGTACTCCAATACGTCCGCCACGATGGGGTGCTGCCAGCGGAGCTTTTCCAGCACGTCGGCGTTGGTGGACCAGCCGGTTTTGGTTTTTCTTGCCGTGGGGCAGCTGGAGATCCTCAAAGAGCACCTTGCCCAGCTGCTTGGGGAGTTGATGTTGAAGGGAGCCCCGGCGGCGTCATAGATCCGCTGCTCCAGCTGGCGGATGGTGCCGGTGAGGCTCTCGCCGAAGTCCGACAGTGCCTTGGCGTCCACCAGAAAGCCCCGCTGCTCCATCCGGGCCAGCACCGGGCAGAGAGGCAATTCCACGGTGTGATACAGCTCCTTCATGCCCAGCTCCTCCAGCTTGGGGGGCAGGGTCTCATACAGGGCCTCCACGGCGGAGCAGTAGCTGTGGAGGGCCGCCCACGCCGAAGCGGTATCCGCCAGCGGGGCAAAGGCATCCGGCTCCAGATGCAGGGGCTTGGGCAGTTCTTCATTATAGTAGGTCACGAACAGCCGCTGGAGGTCGTAGCTTCCGGCGGTGGCATCCAGCAGGTAGGCGGCCAGCGCCGTATCGAACCCATAGCCCTCTATGGGGAGGTCCTGCTCCAGCAGCGCCCGCATGGTGTCCTTGATGTGGTGACCGACTTTTCGGATATCGGCGGAGAACAGGGCGGTCAGCAGGGCGTGCCAGTCGCCGGTATAGCGGTTCTGATCCAGCTCGGCTGCGGCGGAGGTGTGCGCCCGGTAGCCCACTGGACGGAGAGGACGGAGAGGTCCGGTAGGGCGTAGACGGTCACATAGTCCGCCTGACGCCACTGGGCCAGCAGGGCCTGGGCCTGCTGCTCCGTCTCCAGCGGCTCAACGGTGACGGTATACTCCGGGGCGGCCTCCGTGTCCCGGTGGGGGGTGAGCCGTACCGGTCGATGAGCTTCTGAAACTCCAGCTTCAGCAGCAGGTCATAGAGCTCCGGGGCAAAGGGGCGGCGGAGGTTGTCCTCGGGGTGAAGTTCAGCGGGGCATCGGTGACGATGGTGGCCAGATACCGGGAGTGCTCGGCGCTCTCCTTGCCCTCCTGCAGCTTTTTGATGACGCCGGGCTTGGCGTCGATCTCCGGCAGCAGGCGGTACAGCTCCGCCACGGAATGATACCGCTGCACCAGCGCCATGGCGGTCTTTTCCCCCACGCCGGGGACGCCGGGGATGTTGTCGGAGGCGTCGCCCATGAGGGCCTTCAGGTCGATCATGTGGATGGGGGCGAAGCCATACTGCTCCCCGGAAGGTCTCCTCCGTCATGTCCTTGGTGGTGGTCTGGCCCATGCGGGTGGACACCAGCTTCACCTTGGTGTGGGGGGTGATGAGCTGGAGGCTGTCCTTGTCGCCGGTGACGATGACACAGTCCCAACGGCGTTCAGACCATGTCCATCGTGGGAATGTGCAAAAACGCCGGCAAGACCACCATGCTCAACTGGCTGCTGCACCCGGCGGCCTCTGCGGGGTACGCTGGGGCTGACCTCCATCGGCCGGGACGGCGAGTCCACCGACGTGGTCACCGGCACGGAGAAGCCCGGCATCTTCGTGAAGGAGGGTACGATGATCGCCACGGCCAAGGATATGCTGCGGCTGGGGGACACCACGCTGGAGATCATGGAGACCACCGGCATCCCCACGCCGCTGGGGAGGTGGTCATCATGCGGGCCCGCAGCGCCGGCTATGTGCAGCTGGCGGGGCCGTCCATCACCACGCAGCTCAAGGAGGTCTCCCGGCTGTTCTTCGAGATGGGGGCCGACAAGTCCATCATCGACGGCGCTCTGGGCCGCAAGTCTCTGGGTGCACGGGCTGTGGCGGAGGGGGTCATTCTCTGCACCGGGGCCATCGTACCATATGAGCATCGAGAAGGTCGTAGCCGACACGGTGCACGTCTACCGGCTGATGAATCTGCCCAAGGCCGAGACCATGCCCCCGGAGATGGAGGAGAGTCTGGAGAAGTGCCTGAAGGATCACGGCGAGGCTCTGATCTCCGGGGCGCTGACGGATACCATGGTGATGCCCCTGCTGCGCTCCGGCGTGCTGCGGAATACCCGGCTGGTGGTGAAGGACCCCAGCAAGGTACTGCTGAGCAGTGATGCGCTGGATAAGCTCCAGACCCGTCAGGTGCGGCTGGAGACGGAGGACGCGGCGCGGACGCTGTGCGTCACCGTGAACCCGGTGTCCGCCTACGGCTGGAAGTTCGACAAGGATGAATTTATGACACGGATGCGGGAGGCGGTGGACGTACCGGTCATCAACGTGAAGGAGGAACTGGCATGATCAATATTCGCTTTGAAGAGAGGGAAAAAATCGGCTTGCAGTATGCGCTGGAGACTCTCCACGGGTGCAGCCCCTTCGGTCAGGAGAAGCATCCGCAAGCCTGCGCTACTACTCCCCCGAGGAGCGGGAGGCGCTGGAGCGGGAGCTGTATAACGTGGAGCAGGCCGCCAAGGCGGCGGATGCCCTGAAGCCCCTGTACGACAGGATCGGGCTGATGCTGTGCCAGATGAAGGATATTCGTGGCTCTCTGCGCCGGTGTCAGGCATTGGAGACCCCGGATCATGTGGAGCTGTTCGAGATCAAGGGCTACCTCCAGCGGCTGGAGAGCCTGATCGCCCCTGTTCCGGCAGGTGTGCCAGACCACCCATTTTAAGGCGCTGGCCTTCCATGATCCGGCGCAGGCGCTGGAGATCCTGGATCCGGACAAGACCCGCAGCCGTGGCTTCTACATCCCCTGACAATGCAACACCCAAGCTGAGGGAGATCCGTGCGGCCAAAAAGCAGATCGAGGAGCAGCTGCACCATGCACAGACCGATGCCGAGAAGGAGGAGCTGCGCTCCCGCCGGACCCGCCTGTCTGTGCCGAGGAGGACAGCGAGGAAACGAAGGTGCGCCGCGCCATGGGCGCCGCGCTCGCGCCGCTGGCAGGAGATCTGCTGGCTGACGCGGACACGGCGGGACGGCTGGATTTCATCATCCAGAAGGCGCTGTTCGCCGTGCGCTACGGCGGCGTGCGGCCGGAGATCACGGAGACGGAACTGGAGCTGACGGACATGGTGAACCCGGAGCTGTGCGACCTGCTGGAGCAGAAGGGGCGGTCCTTCGTGCCGGTGTCCATCCGGCTGGAGCAGGGCGCCACCGTCATCACCGGCGCCAACATGGGCGGTAAGTCCGTGGCTATGAAAACGGTGGCGCTGAACGTGCTGCTTTTACAGGCGGGCTTCCTGGTCTGCGCCAAAAAGGCCCGGATGCCGCTTTTCCACAGCGTGAAGATGCTCTTCGACGACCTCCAGTCCATCCAGTCCGGGCTTTCCGGCTTCGGCTCGGAAATCGTGGAGTTCCAGAAGGCGCTGGCGGAGGTGGAGCAGGGCTACTCCCTGTTCCTGCTGGACGAGTGCGCACGGGGCACCAACCCCGATGAGGGCGCCGTTATCGTGCAGGCAGTGACCAAATACCTCAACGAGGTGAATGCCATTTCCCTGCTGACCACCCATTACGACAAGGTGGCAGAGAACGCCCGGCTGCACTATCAGATCATCGGACTGCGGGACGTGGATCCGGAGCAGATCCGGCAGGAGCTGGCGGCTACCGGCGACGACGGCATTCAGGTCATCGCACGGCACATGAACTACGGCCTTTACCGCGTGGAGGGCAAGTCCGACTGCCCCCGGGACGCCCTGAACATCTGCCGTATGCTCTCCCTCAAGCCCGAGATCCTGGAGAAGATCGAGCAGGCGTATTAAGATGCCGGAGGCTCTCTGCGGTGGTTGGCCGCTGCTGAGTGCGGCGTCTGTGGGGGGCGGTATGCGCCGCCGGAGGGGGGAGAAAGGGAAAGAATGCCCAATAAAGGCGGGGGGGATACCCTCCCGCTTTCGCTGTATTCGTGGGATATCGCTTTGTGCATAACCCATAGAAAACGATGCAGAAATTTTATCTCATGCACAAAAATCTCTGTCTTTTTTGTCACAATGCCACCTTGACAAAAGCCGGGAGGAGACGATATAATGGAGACCGTAGAAGTTCATACCGCAATCAATAGAGGCGCGGAGGACAGGGTACTGCTTCGTGAGGACAGACACTCGCAGAGCGGGGCAGGAAGGGGTCCTTCGCCGAAAGGGCATGACGGGTCTGGCGTCATGGTCTTGGGGTCGAGGTGTAAGCGTCGGCACTGTCATGTCGAAAGACGTGGAGCGCTATTGGTCAGCCTTGACCGATAGCGCTCTTTTTATGCCCGAAAGAGCGGTATGGCCACAGCGGCGGAACTTCATGAAAACGACCCAAATTTATGAAGGAGGAAAAACTTATGGAAAAGATCACTTCTACCCTGCGGCTGCGCATGAGCGCAAAGGACGCCCACTACGGCGGAAACCTGGTGGACGGCGCACACATGGTGCACCTGTTCGGTGACGTGGCCACCGAGCTGCTCATCAAGTGCGACGGCGATGAGGGCCTGTTCTGCGCTTACGACATGGTGGAGTTCAAGGCTCCCGTGTACGCCGGCGACTACATTGAGGCCTATGGCGAGATCGAGAAGATCGGCAACACCTCCCGCACCATGCGCTTCGAGGCCCGCAAGGTCGTCGTTGCCCGCACCGATATCAGCGCTTCCGCCGCTGACGAGCTGGACGAGCCCATCGTTGTCTGCGTGGCTCACGGCACCTGCGTCACCCCCAAGGACTGCCAGCGCATGAAGATCGAGAAGTAAGGGAGCGGAAAGATGGAGAAGCTGATCATTACCGCTGCTATCTGCGGCGCTGAGGTCACCAAGGAGCAGAACCCCGCTGTGCCCTACACCGTGGAGGAGATGGTCCGTGAGGCCAAGTCCGCCTACGAGGCCGGTGCAGCCATCCTGCACATCCATGTCCGTGAGGACGACGGCACGCCCACTCAGGGCCGTGAGCGCTTCCGTGTGGTGATGGATGCCATCCGCAAGGAGCTGCCCGATGTCATCATGATCCCCTCCACCGGCGGCGCTACCGGTATGACCCCCGAGGAGCGTCTCGAGCCCACCGAGCTGTACCCCGAGATGGCCACCCTGGACTGCGGCACGTGCAACTTCGGCGATGAGATCTTCGATAACACCATGCCCACCATGCGTGCCTTCGGCAAGCGTATGCTGGAGAACAACATCAAGCCTGAGTACGAGTGCTTCGAGCTGGGCCACATTGACACCATCCTTGGCATGGCCAAGAAGGGCGAGGTGCCCGGCGCTCCCATGCAGTTCAACTTCGTGCTGGGCGTCCACGGCTGCACCCCCGCTACCGTGGAGAATCTGGCTTTCTTCGCCAGCAAGATCCCCGCTGACGCCACCTGGACCGTGTCCGGCGTGGGCCGTTCCGCCTGGACCATGGCCGCTGCCGCTATCGCTATGGGCGGCAACGTCCGCGTGGGCTTCGAGGACAACATCTATCTGGGCAAGGGCCAGAAGGCTGCTTCCAATGGCGAACTGGTGGCCAAGGTTGTCCGCATTGCCAAGGAGCTGGGCCGTGAGATCGCCACTCCCGCTGAGGCTCGTGAGATCCTGAGTCTCAAGCCCCTGAAGTAAAAAACACTCTTTCATTTATACATTTATTTAGGAGGAAAAATATTATGGCAGAGCTGAAAGGCAACAAGTACGGTACTCATCGTGTTATCGAGCCCAAGGGCGTTCTGACCCAGGCTGCTTGGAAGGTCGATAATGATATGTCCAAGGTCTACTCCAACGAGATCGTCTGCGACGTGACCTCCCTGAACATCGACTCCGCTTCCTTCACTCAGATCGCTGAGGCTTGCGGCGGCGACGAGAAGAAGATCGGCGAGATGATCCTGGGCATCGTTGCTGAGCGTGGTAAGCAGCAGAACCCCGTGACCGGTTCCGGCGGTATGTTCAAGGGCGTTGTCTCCCACATCGGTGAGGATCTGAAGAAGAAGCCCGGCTTCGACCTGAAGGAAGGCGACAAGATCGTCTCTCTGGTGTCCCTGTCCATGACCCCGCTGCGCATCGACAAGATCCTGGCTATCCACAAGGATATCGACCGCGTGGACATCGTCGGCAAGGCCATCCTGTTCGAGTCCGCTCTGTATGCCAAGATGCCCGAGGATATGTCTGAGCCTCTGGCCCTGGCCGCTCTGGACGTGGCCGGCGCTCCCGCCCAGGCCCGCAAGCTGCCCCACGGGGGTGACAGCGTCCTGATTCTGGGCGCCAACGGCAAGTCCGGCGTGCTGTGCGGCTGGGAGGCTATGAAGAAGGTCGGCCCCAAGGGCAAGGTCGTGGGCGTTGTCCGCAACCCCAAGCAGGTCCCCGGCCTGATGGAGCTGGGCGTCTACACCGACGTGATCGTCGCCGACTGCACCAAGCCCGTTGAGGTCATGGAGGCCGCTCTGGCCGCCAACGACGGCAAGGAGTACGACCTGTCCATCTGCTGCGTGAACATCGAGTCCTGTGAGATGTCCGCCATCCTGCCTGTCCGTGATGACGGCGTGGTGTACTTCTTCTCCATGGCGACCTCCTTCACGAAGGCCGCTCTGGGCGCTGAGGGTATCGGCAAGGATGTCACCATGATCATCGGTAACGGCTACACCAAGAACCACGCCAACATCACTGGATGTTCTGCGTGAGAATCCCAAGCTGCGCAAGCTGTTCGACGAGAAGTACTGCTAAACTGCGATGATGTGTACAGGGGCCTTCGGGCTCCTGTAGGTTCTTATTCAGGAGCCCCCTGCCTTCGGGAGACGAAGAGGAGGCGGTACGCAGAGTTGAGGAGAAATGGAAAATGCGTGGAGCACCACGCAGGTTAAATAACGGTGTGCAGAGGTCTGGCCCGTTGAGGAGCGGGAAGGACGCTGCTGGCCGGAACAGTTGCCCGTGCGCCCAGTGCGACGGGAAAAGCAACCGATATTTTTAATATTTGAAGGAGAAAACGAATATGAAGACTCGCAATGGTCTGTTCGCTGACGTTCCCGAAAATCTGTGGAATGACTGGCATTGGCAGGTCGCTAACCGCGCTGAGACGGTGGAGGATCTGAAGAAGTATATGACCCTGACCCCCGACGAGGAAGCCGGCGTTGCCAAGACTCTGGGCAAGCTGCGCATGGCTGTCACTCCTTACTATCTGTCCCTGATCGATCTGGACGATCCGTTTGATCCCATCCGCAAGATGGCTATCCCCCGCGCCGAGGAGCTGGAGTATGCCGATTATGAGGATGCCGATCCTCTGCACGAGGATACCGACTCCCCCACCCCCGGCCTGACCCACCGCTATCCCGACCGTGTGCTGCTGCTGATAACCGACCAGTGCTCCATGTACTGCCGTCACTGCACCCGTCGCCGTTTTGCCGGTCAGAATGACTGCGAAGTGCCTATGCATCAGATCGACAAGTGCATCGATTATGTGGCCGCTCACCCCGAGGTCCGCGATGTCCTGCTGTCCGGCGGTGACTCCCTGATGGTCGACGACGACACCCTGGAGTACATCATCAAGCGCGTCCGCGCCATCCCCCATGTGGAGATCGTGCGTCTGGGCTCCCGCACGCCCGTGGTGTGCCCCCAGCGTATCACTCCCGAGCTGTGCAACATGCTGAAGAAGTATCACCCCGTGTGGCTGAATACCCACTTCAACACCCCCAAGGAGTTCACTCCCGAAGCTGCCAAGGCCTGCGCTATGCTGGCTGACGCCGGTATCCCCCTGGGCAACCAGTCCGTGCTGCTGGCCGGCGTGAACGACTGCTCCCACGTGATGATGGAGCTGGTTCACGGTCTGGTCAAGATGCGTGTCCGTCCTTACTACATCTATGCCTGCGATCCTTCCCTGGGTCTGAGCCACTTCCGTACTCCCGTGTCCAAGGGCATCGAGATCATGGAAGCTCTGCGCGGTCATACCTCCGGCTATTGCGTGCCCACCTTCGTGGTGGACGCCCCCGGCGGCGGCGGCAAGACTCCCGTTATGCCCAACTATCTCATCTCCCAGACTCCTCGCAAGGTCATTCTGCGTAACTTCGAGGGCGTTATCACCTCCTACACCCAGCCCGCCCACTATGAGCAGAACTGTCACTGCGACGTCTGCACCGGCAAGAAGGAGGCTGAGAAGACCGGTGTGGCATGGGTCGCCGAGGGTACCAAGCAGCGCTATCTGGAGCCCACCAAGCTGCTGCGTAACGAGCGTCACGTCAAGAAGTAAGAGGAAAAACTATGGAAAGCAAACTCGGCTTGAATTTGGAGCTGGTCAATCAGGCCCGTCAGTCTGCCGCCAAGGTGGCCGACGACGTTCAGGTCTTTATCGACCAGCACACTACGGTCACCGTTGAGCGTGCCGTCTGCCGTCTGCTGGGTATCGATGGCGTAAATGAAATGGATGTCCCCATGCCCAATGTGCTGGTGGATCATCTGCTGGCAACCTCTCTGCTGCCTGCCGGCGCTGCATGGGCCGTGGGTAACGCTATGGTGGAGACCGGCAAGGATCCTCAGGCTGTGGCTGAGGCCGTCGACAGCGGAGCTGGATCTGTCCAAGGTTCCTGCTCACTCTGACGAGGAGATCCGTGCCGTGATCGACCCCGTGGTTCGTGCAACGGTGGAGCGTATCAACAAGAACGTTGCCAAGCGCAACGCTTACCTGAAGGAGTGGGGCGACAGAGAAGGTCCCTACCTGTACATCATCGTGGCTACCGGTAACATCTACGAGGATATCATTCAGGCCAAGGCCGGCGCCAAGCAGGGCGCAGATATCATCGCCGTGATTCGTACCACCGGTCAGTCCCTGCTGGACTACGTGCCTTACGGCGCTACCACCGAGGGCTTCGGCGGCACCTACGCCACGCAGGAGAACTTCCGCCTGATGCGTGCGGCTCTGGACGAAGTGGGCGAGGAGCAGCACCGCTATATCCGGCTGTGCAACTACTGCTCCGGTCTGTGTATGCCTGAGATCGCTGCCATGGGCGCTCTGGAGCGTCTGGATGTCATGCTGAACGATGCTCTGTACGGCATTCTGTTCCGTGATATCAATATGCAGCGCACCATCGTGGACCAGTTCTTCTCCCGTGTTATCAACGGTTATGCCGGCGTTATCATCAACACCGGTGAGGATAACTATCTGACCACCGACGACGCTATCACCAGCGCTCACACGGTGCTGGCTTCCCAGTTCCTGAACGAAGCCTTTGCCAGGTCCGCCGGTATGCGCGAGGAGCAGATGGGTCTGGGCCACGCGTTCGAGATGGATCCCGCCGTGGAGGATACGTTCCTCTACGAGCTGGCGCAGGCCCAGATGGCCCGCGAGATCTTCCCCAACGCGCCCCTGAAGTATATGCCTCCCACGAAGTTCATGACCGGTAACATCTTCCGTGGCCATATCCAGGATGCCCTGTTCAACATGGTCACCATCCTCACCGGCCAGAAGCTGCACCTGCTGGGCATGATGACCGAGGCCATCCATACGCCCGTTTATGTCCGACCGTGCTCTGTCGATCGAGAATGCTCAGTATATCTTTGAAGGATCTGGGCAGCG
>VOFG01004433.1_pt1 | contig 44081 bp, 72 predicted proteins | sample 5384171 | NCBI WGS metagenome assembly VOFG01 (sample SAMN12384726, study PRJNA508395) | human gut metagenome | isolation source: healthy gut F | host: Homo sapiens
TGTAATACAGGCGAAGGAATGCTTGCTGAATCTGAGTTTCGGGATAGGCGGCAGCGCACACTCATTCTTATCTGCATCGTGCGTCATACAACACCAGTAGGCACTTCCCTTCTGGTCTTTTCTCCGTAGTGTACTCCCACATTCACGACAACACAGCTTTTTTGCAAACGGGAATCTGCTTTTCTGCTGCGCCTTTGTGTACTGCGCCTTTTTTGTTCCAAGAAGTGTCTGCACTTTCTCAAAATCATGTTTAGAGATAATTGCGGGATGTGTATCAGCTATGTAATATTGTGTTCGCTGTCCTTTATTCCGATGCCGCTTTACCGGAAGTGGCCTGTCGAGTACGTTTTTTGCAGCATAGTATCGCCCATATAGCATTCATTCGTAAGGGATATAGGAAATAGCACTTTCGTACCACAGCTTACCTCCGTCGTTGTATTGAGCTGCTTCACTATCGCTCTACGGCTGCCGCCTGACAAATAGCTTTCAAATACAAACCGCACTATTTTTGCTTCTTCGGGTACTATCGCAAGTTTTCCATCTTTCAGGCAATATCCAAAGCCTGCCGACTGAGGATTGTATTCTCCGCGCTCCATCCGCTTTTGGTAGCTCCAGCGCATATTGCCGGAGATGGACTCGCTCGCTCTGGGAGAAGGCTGCGTGTAAAGGCTGTCATCAGTTCAGAGGACATCCGTGCAGTATCGATGTTCTCTTTCTCGAAGAAGATGGTCGTGCCATTGGCTCGGAACTGTCGGATGGCCTCCAGGCACTCCGCCGTGTTGACGGGCAAAGCGGGAGATGGACTTGACCAGGATGCGGTCAATAAGCCCGCGTCCGCTGTCAGCCAGCATCCGCTTGAAATCATCCCGCTTCTCCACAGAGGTGCCGGTGACGCCCTCGTCAGCGTAGATGTCCACCAGTCGCCAGTTCTCATGCTCGGTGATGTACTGCGTATAGTGGATGTTCTGGGCCGCAAAGGAGTTGAGCTGGTCCTCCGAGGAGGACTGCTGACCCGGCAGTAGGCGGCCACCCGCAGCTTTTGGGCATCCCGCTCATGGTTGGCTTCGATCCTGATGACCCGCCGCTCTTTGCCGTTCAGGGCAAAGGTTTCCGTTGATGCTTTTTTCTTCCGTGGCCGCTCACCTCCTCCTTGTAGCAACACAACATACCACAACCACTACTGTAAAGCTACTGCTTTTTGCAAAGAAATTCAGAAAGAAATAGGGATCGTTGCGCCGGTCTGCACCGCGATGCGCGCAGCGACCTGCTCCAGCTCAGTCTTGGGAAAACCGGCTCGCTTCAGTGCGGTCAAAAGGTTCAGGATGCCGCAAAAATCAACATTCTTATCCTGCATGATTTTCTCCTTTTTGTACGTTTTCTGATGGCACAAACACGGGTGCTGCAGAAAGGGGAATTTTTTTGGGGGTAGTCGGCATGTGAGGGGGAGAGAAAATGCAGCACCCGCGTTTCTGCCATCAGGCAAAAAGCATTATGGCGGGGCCGCTCCAAGGCGTGTTGGAGCGGCCCCGCCGTTTCCATCATTTGTCCAGTCCTATTCGACACTACTTCCCGGACTGTTGGGCGGTCAACTGGTCTGCGGCTGGCGCCGCACATGGGAATTGCACCCCTCCGAGGATCTCTCCGAGCTGCACCGATTTTGTGAAGGCATCGCTATGCAGAAGTACCATAATAGGCAGATGAGGTCATGGCGAGACAGCCTGCCACGGCTGCTTTTGGATGAACGGGTATCGCTTGGCACCTTCCAATTCGGGACCTGCATTGACACGGGGAACTCCCGTGCAGGTGGTCATGGCGCGTTCTCCGCATCGCTGTCCTCTTTCTTACGGAGGCTCATCTGCTGATGTGATCCAGTTGCCGGATATGGCCGTGTGGCGTTTTTCAAGGTACGTAAGCCATCTTGGTTGACTTGAGTAAATTGTAAATCTGCTTCTCTGTGTACTTGAAAGCGCAGTAGTACAGGTTTGCAGCGAAACCTGCACTGTCATTTCATTTTCTCAATCGATCTATTTGCTCAAGAGTTTTATGTATTTGGGCCGTAAGCTCCTTGATCTGTACAGCTGTGAGAGGCTGACCCTTGAGCCAAGGAAGTCCTCCAATACATTTAGATAGGTCGGCAACAACAAATCGATAGATATGCCTCGTTTGCCAAGCTCGATTTTTCTGAGATGTTCCACGCTGATATTCAGTGCATTGCCAATCGCTCCTGCGTCAAGGTGGTTTCTCTTTCTACGCAGTTTTTGATGCGCCCCCCGAATTGAATTGGCTGAAAGTGCATTTTCTTACCTCCGTTTCGTCATTTGTGAAGAACTCGCAAACGACGGAAACGGCGGATCGCGGCAACATGGCTCGACATTGTCCTTGATAATTCGACATGCAAAAGACGCGGCTGACCTTTAGCGGTCAGCCGCGTCTTTTCACTGCCGTATTAAATCGTATGATCGTGCCGTTCGGTGGCCTCTCGAACATCCCCTGGAGGCAGGCACATTGTCAGTATCCTACCCATAATATCTATCTGTGTTTTTTTCCTAAAAAGGGCTGTATCTTTGGATTCTTTGTATTCGCTATTTATCCTCCCATGGCGCTGCCCAGGTCATAGCCCAGGTCACAGGTGTAGCGCCACTCCACCACGTCGCCGTCCTTCACCTGATAGCGGGAGCAGCCGTAGTTGGGATACCAACCGTTGACGTTGTACATCCAACCGGACAAACTGCCCACGTCGAACTCATAGAGGTTATTGATTCCTTCTACATACGCGCTGTTATATATGGGCGTCCAGTTGGACTCCATGTGAATAGCGTTGTCACGGCATACCCGCTGGAGTACATCGAATACGCTCTCGCCCTCGCTGAACTCCACCTCCGTAGCGGGAAAAACAATGCCGTCCGCCGGCACGAGGAACTTCTTGTTCTTCACGCACTTGTCCATGTTGTCCAGAATGGTCTCGCAGGAGATGGAGAAAATACAGGTGTGCGTTACGGTGGTATCCACCGCCGTGTCCTGCGGCTCTACCGGACTGGGCTTGCCCTCCGGGATAGGCTCGGTCATGTACTGATCCTTATCGCCGGTATCTTCCGGCTGCGCTGCCTGCTGTTGTCCGCAGGCAGCGCAGGTCAGCATCACCAGCAGCGCCAGAAGCAGCGCACACAGGGTTCTGAAGCGCCGCATATCACTTCACCTTAATATCCGTCATGTCAAACAGGCTCGTCATGCCCTGCCGGAAGCGGTCGTAGGCGGCCAGCGCATAGAAACCCTGCTCGGTGGCCATACCGTCCGGCTCCGCCTGCTCGTTGCTGTGGCAGAAGCCGCCGCCCTCACAGGCGAAAGCGCACAGGCCATCCAGCGGAGAAGCACCGTTTTTCACAAAGCGGCTGTCCGCGGCGGGATCAATGCCCAGCGCCGTCAGCGCCACGATCACCTGCGCGCAGGATTCGCTGTTGGCCGTGCCCCAGCCCATGAAGCCGCCATCATCCTGCTGGGCATCGGACAGATATGCCAGCGCCGCATCGACTGCGGCTTTGACTTCAACATCGTCCTTATAGGGCGCCAGCGCCGTCAGAGCCATGGCGGTCATGTCCACATCGGACTCGTCGCCCATCAACGCCCAGCCGCCGTCGCTGCACTGATAGGACAGGATCTCCGCCACCAGTCCCTCGCGGGTGACCTGCTCCTCGCCATCGGCGCACTGGGGAATATCGTAGCCATGGCAGTCCAGCGCTATCAGCGCCCAGATGGGGCCGTTAATTGGTGCCCTGCGCCCGCAGATAGGCCATATCGGTCAGGCCGCCGTCAGATCAACGCCTGCCACATTTGCGGCGTCGTATCCGGCAGCCGTCAGGCCCAGGATGATGCGGGAGTTCTCGGTGGATTTCGCGTGGTGCAGCCGCACGGAACCGGCCTGCTTGACATAGTCCTCCGCCGCCTGCTCATAGCTCTGTGCCGCCGCGTCGCTGAGAAGTCCTGCACGGCTCAGGCCGATCACCGCCCATTCGCCGCCGATGGAACCCACCGAGGGCGCGGCCTGCGCCTGCAAATAGGCGCCGGTCTCCTCATAGACCTTGCGCCAACCTTCTGTGCTGTCCGGCTGGGCGGACTGGGACGGCGTCCCGCAGGCGGTCAGCAGCATGACCAGTATCAGCAGCCATGCCGGCAGCGTTCTTTTCCATACTTTCATATCAGTTTCTCCCTTCTCTTACAGGAACTCCACGTATTTCAGCCGCAGCCGTTCCTTCAGGCTGGCGCTATGCCAGGTGCGTTCCCATATCTCGTCCTTCAGGCGCAATACCCGCCGGCGCTGCAGCTCCTGCATGGGCTTACCTCTGAACCGGGCCTCCTGCCACAGCTTGGCTGCCGCCAGATATTCCTCCCGCAGATCCTCGTCCATGTAGGATACATAGTCCGCCGGCGGGCAGTTCTTCGCTGCCATGCCGCGGGCGCGCAGCACGTCCATCATGTATCGGAAAATGGCGTCGATGGATGCCGCCGCGTCTGCGCCGAAAAAGCCTTCCTTCCGCTTTTCGTCCTGCGCCGCTCGAAGATGAGCCAGCCGATCAGCAGGCCCACCATGCCCGCCGCCAGCAGGACCGCCAGCGTCAGCAGAATGGTCAGCCGGTGCTTGAGCCAGAACTCGCGCAGCGCCTCCGCCGCCGGGTTTTCCAGCTCCGCGTCATCCAGATTGTCCGCCGTATAGTCCAGCGGCGCCTGTCCCACCAGACCGGAAATGTTCTGATACTGCTCCGCCTTTTCCATGGCGGAGAAATAGGTGGGCGTAGCCTCGAAGGGCAGCCACCCAAGGCCGTCCTGATAGTATTCCACCCATGCGTGGGCGCGGTTCCCGCCCACATCCAGCGTCTGTCCGGACTTCATATGGGCCGCGTCGTCCTTGGTCACCAGATAACCCTCCACATAGCGGGCGGGGATGCCGTAGTAGCGGAACATCAGCGCTGCAGCGGTAGCGTAGTGGACGTCATAGCCGCTCTGGGTGCCGTCCAGAAAGGTCAGGGCGAAGTCGCCACCCGTAATGGGCAGGACATTCTCCTCATAGGTGATGTAGGTGGTTAGGTAGAACAGGATGTTCTGCTTTGGCCCGCTGGTAATCAAAGTGTACCTGCCCTTCATCCTTCTGATAGCCGCCCAGCTTCTCCTCCAGAAAGCCACGGACATCATCGGGGATATCCGTATAGTGGTCATAGACAAAGCGGTTATAAGCCGCCTCTGTATTGAGAAAGGCATTGGTCTGTTCCGTCTCCTCCAGCAGCGCCGCGGCAAGCCGCTGATACTGGGTGATGATATTGTCGCTGGCATGGAAGCTGTAGAAACGCTGTCCCCGCAGGCCGCTGGCCAGCAGGGTGCGGTCGCCGATCTGCGCCGCGTCCAGCACATCGCTGTCAGCCAGCAGCTCATAGGGCGCATAGAGATACTTCCCCGACGCGCCGATGTTCTGCACCGTCACGGTGTTGTCATAGCGCAGCGCGTCCGGCACACCTGCCTGCGCCGCTGTGGTCAGCTGGCTCTGGGCGTAAAATCCGTCCTGATGCAGCCAGTAAAAGGTATCCGCGTCCTCACTGAGGGTCTTGCTATCCAGTGTGCTCCAGCGGCTGTTGGCATACGTCTCACCCACGAAGCCACGGAGATAGTAGGAGGTCGGCTGGGTCATGGTGACCTCCAGCATGGTGTCCCCGGAGATCTGCCGGCCGACTTTGGTCATATCGCCCTCCGGAAGTCCCGCGTTGCTGCCGTAGCGCAGGGTATCCACCTGCTCCGCCGCCCAATTTGCGGCAGTGTCCACCACGGCAGGGCGGGCGGCATCCTGATTCCAGCCGCCCAGCACCGTTACACATACCAGCAGCACCGCCGCCAACCGCCCCCATGTCCGCAGCGCGGCGGGCGAATACTGCTTTCCGCCGCCAAAATGCACCGCGTACAAAAGGAGGCCTGTCAGCGCCGCCAGCAGCAGCCACCATACAGGGGACCATAGGCGCGAACAGCACCGCCGCCGCGGCCAGAATCACCGCAAGCGGCCAGAAACGCAGGCCGCTGGGATGCCGCACATAGCGGCTGCTCCCACAGGCCGCAGAGCACCCCCAGCATGCACAGCACCACCGTCAGGCCTACGCTGCCATCCTCCTGTGCCAGAAAGCTGGTATAGTTTCGGGCATGGAGCTGCTGCCACGCCTTCAGCACATCGTCCAGCAGCTGGGCAAGACCGTTGGTCACAGTGTCCAGCAGCACCAGTACCGTCAGCAGGCAGACTGCCATCCACGCGGCGGCAGGCAGCCATGAGAGCCGTGTGCCGTCCATCATGCACACGGTGGCCGCCGCCAGAATCCCCAGCAGCACCGGTCAGAGAAAGAATACCGGCAGAGAGAACAGGAGATCATCAGTCCCATCAGAGCCGCCGTCAGGAGGGACGCGGCCAGAAGTCCGCGAAAAACGGGCATTAAAGCGCAAGATAGATCCCCTCCTTACTCTTCAGCACATTCTCCGATACGGTCAAATGCGCCACCGGCGCACCGGAGGCGGTATACAGCTCATCTTCCTCCGGACGCAGGGACAACGCCACCACATGGGCATAGTCCAGTCCCTGCTCCTCCGCCAGACGCTGCGTGACCGTCTGCTCATCCGGCTCCGTCTCCGCCGAGAGCAGGCTGGACAGTGCCTGGGTCAGTTCCTCCATGCTGCCGATGGCGCACAGCTGCGGCTCCATGGTCTCGCGATCCAGCCATGCCGCCTGATGGGGCAGTCCCGCCTCGCACAGCGCGGCGGACACGGAGACCACCGCTTCACCCAGCGCCTCCCGCTCAGCAGCGGAGGGCGCGGTGTCGGCGCTGTTGTCCAGCACCAGCAGAATGGAGTTGTTCACCGGCAGACCCAGCTGCCGCACCATCAAATGATCTGTCTTTTTCCGACAGCTTCCAGTGGATGTTTTTGATCCGGTCGCCGGACAGATACTCCGCAGGGCGAACGTCTCGCTGGGATCGTCGCCGGGATGGTACATGGAGTATTCGTCGCTGTCCATATCGGGACTCTGCCGCTCCGATACCGACAGCTCCACCGGCCAGATATCCGGCAGCACCAGAGACGGAGCCGACAGAGCCACCGTCTTTTTCGCACCCACAAGGCCGAACAGGTCAAAGACCCGCAATTCGGAGAGCGTCAGCGCCAGCTTGCCGCAGCGCGGAGGGCGGAAATCGCAGACCGCCTGCGTCTCACTTTTTCCCGCTGACGGGAAGAGGGCCGTGGAGCGTGTCTCCTCGCCGGTCAGCAGATCGCGGCAGCGAACCACCGCCTGCACCCGCAGGTAGCTGAATACGCCGCTGTTGCGTACCGTGACTGTCACCGGCAGTTCCTCACCTTTGCGGCAGGAAATACCGGCTGACAGCTCCGCCGTCAGCTTTTTTCGCAGCATAAATGCGATGATGATCTCCATTACGGCGCAGACCACTGTGCCGATGAGGATACACGCCGCCATGTTGCCCTTTGCCCTGCGCCCATGCCGCCAGCCACAGCAGCAGCCACAACGCAAAGATGATCCGATTCTTTGCCATCGCTCGATATGGTCAGGCCGCGCGACCTGCTGCAGCACCTCTGCCAGCACGTCCTTGGCCGTGGTCTCGGTGATCTTCGCCTTAGCCGACAGGATCAGGCGGTGGGCGCACACATCCGCGAAGATATAGGCCACATCGTCAGGCAGTACATAGTCCCGGCCTCCATGAAGGCCCGGCTCTTGCACATGCGGCATACCGCCAGCGCGCCGCGGGGACTGACGCCCAGCACCACCAGCGGGTGGCTGCGGCTGGCCTCCGCCAGACTGGTGACATATTCCAGCATGGCGTCCGCCATATGTACCTGCTGGGCCTGGGCCTGCATGGTCAGCAGGTCAAGACCGGAGGACACGGTAGCCACCTCCTCCAGCGGATCGCCGGTCTGGCGGTCACGGAGGATGTTCACTTGACTTGCAAAATCGGGATATCCCATCTCCAGCCGCACCATGAAGCGGTCCAGCTGTGCCTGGGGCAGCAGCTGCGTACCGGCAGAGCCTACCGGATTCTGGGTGGCAATGACCACAAAGGGATCCGGCAGCTTGTGAGTCTGGCCGTCCACGGTTACGTGGCCCTCTTCCATAGCCTCCAGCAGCGCCGACTGGGTCTTGCTGGAGGTGCGGTTGATCTCGTCGGCCAGCAGCAGGTTGGTCATGACCGCGCCGGGCTGATAGACGAAGCTGCCGCTCTCCTTATGGTACATGGAGAAACCCACGATGTCCGAGGGCAGCACATCCGGGGTAAATTGGATGCGCCCGTACTGCAAACCCAGCGCACGGCTGAAGGCCAGCGCGGTGGTGGTCTTTCCGGTGCCGGGCACGTCGTCCAGCAGCACATGTCCGCGGGAGAGGACCGCCATCATGATCTTTTCCAGCACATCGTCCTTACCGGCGATGACCTTTTTCACTTCATGCAGGATCTTTTCTACGCTGGTATTCATCTGCTTTTCTCCTCTTACCATTCTTTATAATAGTTGCCGCTTGAAACGCCGTAGCTGCCGCTGGCGCTGGTAAAAGCCGCCGATGTCCTTGCCCAAAGCCAGCGTGTAGCGGACGCGGATCACGCTGCCGTCCTGCGGCTTGCAGACGTTCATGCCATAGCCGGGATAGCTGCCGTTATAGGAGTACATCCAGCCCGACCAGCGGTAGAAGTCGAACTCGCCCAGGCTGTCCATGGAGAAAGGCTGAGGATCCAGTCCCGCGCCGTTCTCGTCCATGCCGTCGGCCACGATGAGATCCATCAGCTCAGGGTCGATGAAAAAGCCGCTGCAAATGCCGCTGCGCTGGAGAGCGGACAGATAGCTGCCGCTGCCACTGATCCTGTAGCCGTTCTCCGTCAGCACCTTTTCCACGATGGACCAGGCGTCCGTGCCGCCCGGCACCGTTACCTCCGTGGGAGACACCAGATACCCCAAGCCCACGGTGGTGGCCTCCACGCTGACGGTGACGGTGATGTCGCCGTTTTCATAGTAGACCGTCCAGCTGCGGGTGGCGGAATAGCCGTCCGCGTCCGTGGCGGTGATGGTGATGGTATTGGCGCCCTCGTTGGAGAGATAGGTGGAATAGCCGAACTTACTTCCGGACTGGCTCACCGGCGCAGGCACCACCGTGCCGTTCACCGACACGGTGTAGTTGTTGGCGTAGAGCTGCTGGCCGTTGTAGCTGCGGCCATCCACCAGCAGGATGATATCCGGGTTCTTCAGCGTCAGGCCATCCGTCAGGCCGATGATGGTACCGTCCATTTCGATCTCCGCCGTGATGGTGGGCTGGTGATCCTCCGGGGTATCTTCAGCGTTGCGCTGGAAATGCAGCTGATACTTATAAGTTTTAGGTTGCCCCTGGGAATCCTTGTAGACGATACACAACATCCGGTTCTCACGGCCCATCTGCACGGTGTACCAGCCGTCAATTTCCTTCGTCAGGGTGTAATTTCCTGTGCTGTCACTGACATAAACGCGGTCAATGGACTCTTTGCCGGTGCTCTGGATCAGCTGAAGCCAAAAACGGTACTGTTCGCTGTCCACTGTCACTTTTTCAAAGGAAGCGGAACTCTGCGCCGTGTCTCCGTCAATGACCGTCGAGGATATACTGGTCCTGATCCGGAAGGCGTCGGCGTTGTAGGTGATGGTATAGATTTCCTCGGCGGAGGAGGCTTGATAGCTGCCCTTGACCCGGATCGTGTTCATTCCAGAGTTCAGGCTGGCCGTATAGGTATCACCAGAAATAGGCTTCAGCGACTTTCCGTTCAGTTCTACCGACTGCACAGGGTACTCATTGCCGTCCTGCACCATGTTGGCTGTAAAGGTCAGCTCTCCATCTATAACAGTTGTCAGCCTCGTTTAGGGGACTATTATCTGACACCCGTTTGGCAACAATGATCAACTCTCCCGGCTGTGCGTAATAAACCGTATAGCTCTTTGACGCGCAAACATTGCTGCCGTCCTCCTCACGGTAGTTCACACTGACCGTAAGGGTATTGACTCCCAGCGCCAGATGCACGTTCACATAGCCGCTGTTGGCCGGGAACAGATATTCCTTCCCATTTACCGTCACGGACAAACCGGTGACCTCAGGGTGGTCAGCTGGCGAATCGAGAAACCATAAGTTTTTTTTCCACCGTCGAGCCGTCGGTGATACTGGTGGTGAAGTAGGCCGCGGGATCTTTGACCTCCGGGACAGTGATGGCGTCAGTGGGGGTGCGGTCGGGGATCTGTCCACCGGAGCCGCCGCCGTTATCCACAATATCCAAGATGTCATCAATATTGCCCCGGCCCTCTGACGTTGTACCGTCGCCGGAGGAGGATCATCCTTGTCAGGCGTCTGGGTATCCTGCCGTCCGTCCTGCCGGTCGTCCTCCGGCGTCTGATCCTGCACAGTCTGCTGATCCTCCGGCGTATCCGGCTCCTCCGGCATATCCGGTTCGTCCGGCGTATCATTTTCCTGGTCCTCTCCGTCGTTGGCACTGTCCATACCCGCGATGCGGTCGCCGTCATACAGCACCTCGCCCTGCGAGAGCAGCATACGGGACGCCGCGTGGCTCCTCCTGGGGTGCGCGGCCGGTTTGCAACTGCGTCACGCACAGCACCGTCGCCAGACACAGAAGCAAGGCAACGGCTGTCTGTATGACGCTTCCCAGTCTTTTTTCATGTTTCACGCTCCTCTTGTAAACGCCACAGGAAGGGGTGGTGTTTTCACCTCCCCCTTCTTGCGGGTATTACGCTTCTTTCTTCTGTTTGGCACGCCGCATGGCGATAAACCAGCGGATCACCAAGGTGATAACGCCTGCCGCGGCCAGAATACCCAGGCTGATCCAGACGATGCTCCAATCGAAGGGCTGCGTGTCCTCCGTTTGTACCTCATCCGGCACCAGCAGCTGGTCGGTCGGAACCTTCTCACCGTTTGCGCCGGTGGTCTGCTCCAGCAGTTCCTTATAGCGGGCAGAAGCATCCTGCAGCTGCTGCAGCTTGGCGTCCACCAACTTCTTCTGCGTGACCGTCAGCTTGTTATAGGCCTCGGTTGCTTTCTGGATGGCGTCATAGCTGTCCTTTGTCACCGTGCCGATTGCCTTGATCAGATCCTCCGCCGCCTTGGCTGCCGCGTAATTCGTCTCGTAGGTCTGATAGGCAGCCGTCGCGGCCTGCAAATCGGCGTAATTGGTCACCATCTTCTTCTGATCCGACGTCAGCTTATTGTAGGCGTCCTGCGCGGTCTGGATCTTCTTTTTGACTGTGTCGGCCTCCGTTCTGGTCATGCCCTCGTTTACCTTGCCGATGTCCTTGATAAGATCTATGACCGTCTTGGCCGCCGCATAGTTCTGCTCATAGGTCTTATAGGCGGTACCCGCAGCCTGCAAAGCCGCGTAGTTGGTCACCAGCTTTTTCTGATCGTCCGACAGATTGCCGTAGGCGGCCTGAGCGCGCTGGATCTTCGACTTGACCTGAGCCGCTTCCTGCTCGGTCATAACGGTCTTGACTGTGCCCACAGACCTGATCAGCTCCATCACGACCCCGGCGCAGTAGCCGTTCAGCGCCTTGGCCGCGCCGTCCTTGTCCACGCTGCTCTCCAGTTCCTTGCGGGCCGTCGCGGCAAGACTGTTCAGCGGCGTTTTCAGGTCCGTATACTTGTTCTGATCCTCGCTGCTCCACTTATTCAGATTCTCCACGGCTTTTGTGTAAACAGCCAGAAGTTCCTTTGGCCGCGGCGCAGCTTGCCACCTGAGCCTCATCCAGCAGTTCTTTCTGTTCCTTGGTCAGTCCGCTGATAGCCGCGGATGCCTGCTCGATTACCTGAGAGAGCTTGTTCAGTTCGCCCAGCGTGGTCTTGCCCGCGGTGAAGTTGAGCTTCTCCAGCAGGAGCCGCGCCACACCGGCAGAATAGTCGTTCAACACCTTGGCCATTCCGGCAGCATCGGTGCAGCCTTCCAGCTTTGTACGGGTCTCCGTCGCCAGCTTACCGATCTCGGTTTTCACTGCGGAATACTTGTCCGTATCGCTGTCTACCCACTGGTTCAGCGATTCAAGATCGCGCTCATAGGTGGCCAGCAGATTCTGCGCGTCCGTCGCTTTTTTTTGCCGTTGGCCAGATGCGTCTTCTGTGCCGCGGTCAGCTCCCTTATAGGCCGCCGTTACCTCCGGCAGCGGAAGAAAGCTCTTTATGGTCATGCCGGTCTTGACCCGTGCCCTGATCAGCAGATCCACCACACCGGCAGAGAACTGATCCAGCACCGTATCCGTATCCGCAGACTTGGTACAGGCCTCGATGGCGGCCGTCTGTGTTTCATACAGCTTGTCCAGCTGCTCTGTAATATCCTTATAATTCTTCTTTGCGCTGCCATACAGCTTATCCAGCTGCTTCAGTGCGGCTTCCTTTGCCGCTGCCAGCAGATCGTCCGCGCTCATGCGCCCCAGCACCTTTTCATAGGCGGCGGTCATTTCCGCCGTGGTCTCAGCAGTACGGATGGTCTCCGCCGCCTCGGCCAGCAGCTTCTCGATCTCCTCACACGGGCTGCGGTGGCAATGGGCTTGATCTCCGCTCATAGCGGTCGCTCAGATAGCTGACCACCTCTTCACGACTCCGCTGCTCCAGAAGCTGCCAGTCGAACAGGGTAACCGCTGTTGACGCCGCCAATGCTGTCCACCAGTCCCCTCAAAGAGAGAATCAGCTGTCAGGGTCGTGCTTTCCTTCACGCTGTCGCCCTGACTGCACTTCCAGCCCATCACGAACCGGCAAGCGCCCTTGCGCACCGTCAGGCCTCGTATAATACTGGCCGTCTATGGGGATAGCCTGCCAGAGAGCCTACCAGCGTAGTGGCCGTGCCTACCTGCAAAGCGCCCGCGTTATAGCAGTTCTCCAGCGTCAGGTTCTTGTTGCCGTACTGACTGGAGGAATGCTCGCCCTTCTCACCGCCTAAGATGCCGCCAACGATGGCGCTGCCCGCCACAACACCGGTATTATAGCAGCTGCTCACCGTAATGCTGCCTGTCGGCGCAAGACCGATGATGCCGCCCGTGCCGCCCTTTCTCAGCAGCGCCCCGCCGATATCATTGGACACTGCGCCCTGATTGGCGCACTGGTTCAGCGTGATAGTCACGCCGTTGGCACCGGCATTACCAACGATACCTCCCACACCGGCCGCCCGGCCTGCATAGACCGTACCGGTATTGACACAGCGTTCCAGCCGTGCGCTGGCATCGATAAAGCCCACGATGCCGCCCTGACCGCCGTCACCACCGAAACCACCCAGATAGTAGGCACCCGGCTCGAAGGAGGTATAGACCCGGCCCTCATTCCGGCAGTCCGTGATCTCATGCCTGCCACTGCCGGATAGACGGCCCACCAGACCGCTCACCGAGGCACGCTGCGCCTTCTGATCGTTGACGAAGGAGACGGAGATATCTACCTGCGACACGCAATTGCGGATGGTCACGCCTTTTCCGTCCTTTACCTCGCCGCTGCCCAGCAGGCCGCCGATGATATAGCCTGCCGTCATATCGTAAGATTTGACTCCGGTCAGTTCGATACTGCCTCGCACTGTCAGGTTCTCAATGACCGCGTCCTGCGCCACGCCGAACAGGCCCAGCTTCTGGCGCCCGCCCAGAGACGTGATATACAGGCCGGACACCGTGCCCTGTCCGTCAAAGGTGCCGGTATAGGCACGCTGTCCATTGCTGCTGAGAATGCCGATAACCGGCCACCGGCAATAGCCGAGGTCGATATCCGCTGTCAGCACCGCGCAGTATCCTGCGCTCTCCATCTGGTTATTCACCGCATAGGCCAGCCATGCCAGTTCCTGTGCCGTGCCGATCTGGTAGGGATCGGCCTCCGTTCCGCTGCCATGGGGCTGACTGGTTGTGATGCCATTCCAGCCGTCCTCGGCACGGGCGGAATCCAGCAGTTTTTCAGCTTGCCGCTGGCGGAGGTATATGCCTGTTCGATGGCAGCCAGGCCTTCCTGCCGCGCCTGCTCGATGGCGGCGTAGTCGGTCAGCTCGTCCAGCTCCACCGCTGCCGCCGTCTCAATAGTGGCTTTGCCGCGCCCAGTGCATCGTTCAGCAGCGTTTGGTGTTCCTTATCGAAGCCGCTAATGTCGCCCAGCTGGGTCGTCAGCTCCGCGATGCGCTGCTGTGCCAGTGTATCCAGCTCCTGCTGCGCCGCATCGCGGGCTTTTTGCAGAGCCGCCGCTGCCGCCGCATCCATGTCCGGCGCCGTCTCGCCCTCCGTGAAGGTGGCTGTCAGATCGGTCAGTGCCTTTCCGGCGTCGGCGTAAAGGATGTCCACTTCTTCTGCAGAGGCAGCCTGATCCAGCTTCAGCTTCCAGCCTCATAGGCCGCCAGCAGCGTAGCCATGTCCTCCTGAGAATACTTCTTATTGGTGATGAATCTGTTATAGAGATCCCGCTGTGCTTTCTTCGGGTATGTGATGATCTGAAGAAGCTTTGCCATCCTCACCCAGATACTTCAGCCGGATATTATCAATGTCCGCAATGGTTTTGGCGGCCTTGATCTCTTCCTCTGCCGCCGCCAGCAGCTCGTTGACCTTCGCCTCGTTCCTTTCAGCCGCGTACACGCGGCTGTCCACATAGGCACGGAGATCGGCCAGCAGCTGCTCGCCACCGGCATCCGTGCCGCTCAGCACCGCGGCAAGCTGCTCCTCACATTCCTGCACCAGCGCATCCGCGTCGCCGTCGGCCAGTTCGATGCGCTCTATGTACGACAGCACAATGCCGTTATACCGGATACTCTGCCCGTGCCATAGATTCCGTACTTCCGTCGCCGGGACGGATCAGCTTTGCCAGCAGCTGCGCTGTGGCGCTGACCTTATCCCAACTATCGCCATTCATGGTAAAAGCTGGCATCACGCAGGACACACGGCCGCGTCGTGGCTGTTGGTATTCGCCACGTCCACTACGCCCCACAGCGTATTGGCGGACGCGCTCTGCACGTGCCGGATCTCGCCGCTGTACCATTCGCCCACGATACCGCCTACGCCCTGTGCCGTGGCATCACCGTTATCCGTCACATTGCCGGTATTATAGGCGTAGGACAGGGTGCATGGGCCGGTGAGACCGGTATTGTTGCTGCGGTATCGATACAGCCCACAATGCCGCCCAGCCATAGTTCATGGCGGGGGAAGCTGCTGCCGCTGACAGCCCTTGTTCAGTACGTTCATGATGATGACGTCCAGCACGCTGCCGGAGATATAATTTATCCAGGCCGACCCAGCCGACGATACCGCCCACGCGGCTCTCGCCCTGTACTGTTCTGCTATTCTCACACAGGCGCACCTGCGCATAGTCCGTCAGCAGGCCTACAATGCCGCCCACGCCCTGAACGCCATTGACTGCGCCCGTTGCTGTTGGTACAGTAGCGGATCACTGCATTTTCACATGCTACACCTACGATGCCACCCGCGTAATTGATATTCATTCTGGCGGCCCACCGTGCCGTAGTTGTTGCAGCTGTCCACGATGGCGTCCTCTGCTGCTCTTCCCACGATGCCGCCGGCTACAGCGCTGTAGTTCATACCGGTGTTGTTGATAGCCACTGAAGAGGAACACTGGAAGATCGTGCCTTGCAGTAGCCTGCGATACCGCCCGCCCCTACATTGTCGATACGCCATTACCGGAAACACTTGTTATGGAGATCGTACCGGCCACGATCAGGCGCTCTACAACACCGGACGCTCCGATCACACCGAACAGGCCCGCATAACTCTTACCGGATACATACAGGCCATTGACAGTACTGTTGCACCCGTCAAAAGTGCCTTGATAATTCTTGCTGCCAAAACCGCCAATGGGCGTCCAGGGTGCCCGTTCAAATCGATATCAGCCGTCAGCCTTGGCGCACAGCGTTACCTTGCCGTTTTGACCTGATCGGCAAACCACGCCAACTCCGCGCCGGTGCCGATAAGGTACGGATCACCCTTCGTACCGCTGCCGGAGGTTGGTCTTTGTGTTGCCGTCCCACTTATTCTCCTCCGGGACGTCGTTGGCCTGTACGGCCACCTGTAAACCCTCCACGATCTGCTGCATGGCGGCCTCTGCACTTCTCAGCCAGCGCATCTACCTCCGCTGTGGTCTTGCAGTCGTTCAGCGCCGTCAGGGCCATGGCCTGCTGCTGTTCCAGCGCCTCGCGGCACGTCCAGCTGCTCACTTACCCGTCAAGGTCAGGGACAGCCAAACGCCACGGCTGCTCTCCTCGAAGGCCGCTTCTTTTCCTCCAGCTGTTTCCCAGATACTTCTCATACAGCGCCTGATGCGCCGGATGGCAGACTGCTTTTCCTCCGCCATCAGCTCCGTATATATTTTGGCTGGAATGGCCGCCATGTCCGTCATCAGCTCCGACAGCAGCGGCAGCTATTCTGCCGTCCGGCAGCGGCAATGGCCGCCAACGCGTCGTTGTAGAGCTTCGTCAGTGCCGCCCAATCCTCCGGTTCATAGGAGGCTTCGTGGTATTGGCTCCATACCTCCGCAAGCTGAGACTTCAATGTCTCCTTCTTGCTGTCCAGCTCTGTATCCGGCGCCTGAGGCTGGGTCAGCTCCCAACGCAGCAGCGGCCAGCCGCCGTTTTCCTTCGTCAATAAGAAGCCGTTGGGATCGTCCGCCGCCGTGCCGTCGTTCAAGGCTGCCAGCACGGTATTTGTATCCGTCTCCTCGAACTGGCCACCGGCAGGGACAGCGTCCGTCCCAAACGCCTTGCCCGACCAGAACAGCGCCTTTGCTCTCCACGCTGAACGTACCCTTCGCCGCACAATGCACCGGCTTTTCACCGCTGACGGTCCTTACCTCGCCCCAGCCCGTCAGGGCGGAGGTTTCCGTATTCTCCACAGCGGACTGATACGGCGGCATAGCTATACGACGCCGTACATTCCGCCTGCTCCGCCAGCTGGCCCATCAGGCCCCCAGCGCACACGCCGCCCAGCACGTCGCCGTACTGATAGCTCCGCTGGATCGTGACGCTGCCGGACAGGACGCTGCCCACCAGACCGCCCGCGGCGGCGCTTTTCAGCGCCTTTACCGCACCCGCATCCGCGCAGCCTGTCATGGACAGCGTACCGTCGGTGACGCTGCCCACAAGGCCGCCCTACATGGCTGTCGAAGTGGAGACGCTGATCTGCACCTCACTGCGGCAACTACTCACTATGGTATCGCCGGACACCGTACCGGCCAGCGCGCCCACGCTCTTGGCGGGACTGTCCTCTGCGGCGGCCAACTCACCGGTCAGCCGCAGATCCCGGATCGCCGCGCCGATCAGGGCGCGGAACAGACCCCACGATGCAGTTGTATCCTCCACCGTGACATGGAGCGCCAGCGTCACCGTATGGTACGCGCCGTCAAGGCTGCCGGTAAACGTCTTGTCATAGGGCGCGTCCACCGTAATATCCGCGCCGAGGCGGTACGCGCCGTCCGGCTTCATGGCGGCAAATTCCTCCGCCGTGGTAATGACCGTTGTCTCCTGCGCCGCCGCGGTGTCAGACGGCTCCACTGCCAGTGCCGAGACCGGCAGCAGGCTCACCGTCATGACACAGGCCAGCAGCAGGGCTATGATCCTGTTTCTCATCGTGTATCCCCCGTTGTACCGACGCTTACAGCCACTTGGCATACAGCGTCATGCTTTTCTCTACCTTATCGTTGTCAAAGTCCCAGGGTTTGGCGCAGGCGGTATCCTGATACCAGCCGCCGAAGCCGCAGCCTTCCTTTTCCGGGACGGGAGGACGGGTCAGCTTCTCGCCGCGCTTGGCCTTGCGGCTGCCGATGGCCGTACCGCCGAAGGTCTCAAACTTCACCGTCTTCCGGCGCAGCAGCAGGAGCAACACGATCCCCAGCAGCACCGCCCCCAGCGCGATCCAGCCCCCACAGCGGCATATGGAAAGCCGCCCGCGGGCAGCTGGGAGGCGTCCACCCACTTGGCGTACAGCGTCATACTGCCCTGCACCGTGTCCTTATCGAAATCCCACTCCCTGGTCATATCGAAGTCACTGTACCAGCCGGCCAGCGCGAAGCCCTCCTTGGTGGGGTCCTCCGGACGGGTCACCTTCTGCCCAGCTTCACCTTCTGATCCGGAACGGAGCTGCCGCCGTTGCTCTCGAACCGTACGGTGCATTCGTCCGTCACCACCACGGTCACGTCACGGCCAGTGGCGGCGTAGCTGTCCATGCCGTCTGCCGTGGAGACGCGGGTCTCTGTGTTGCGGATCACAGAGGAACCGGAGGTGCCGATGACCTTCAGCTGGAATGTGCCGATCATGGTGGAGGCGTCCCAGTTCTCGCCGCCGCCCATGGACACGAAGTTCATGTAGAACGACCGCAGGCCGCCCCGCAGGGCGATGTCCGTTGTCTCGATGGAGGCCGCCGTCATGGCGCTGTTCTCCACCAGCTCGAAAAAAATTCAGGGTCGTAGCACAGCTCGTCCTGCATGGCGTACATGGTGTAGCCCCTCGTCCGCGTCGGTACGCTTAGGGCCAGTGCCACCGTGACGATATCGCCGGGGCGGCCTGCTTCGTGTCGCTGCCGTCTATGGACAGCTCAAATAGGTATGACTGGCTCTCGTCCACGGCCATGACCGGGACGACTGACGCCAGCAGCGTCAGGCCGCCAGCAGTGCGCATAACAGTTTCTTCATCTTGTGGTTCTCCTTCTGCTTCTTTTTATTCAGACATTCGTTTTTATTCCTCTTTTTCCCGCGTCTCAAGAGACACATAAACAAACCTCCGAAAAACGGTATTTCCCCGCCCCTTTCGGGGCAGGGAAATCATGCACGATATGGACAGTATTCGCCCTATAAGAGGGGTTACTGGATCTTCGCCACAACGGCGGCAGCATCCTCCACAGTGACTGTTCTGCTGTCGTTCATATCGGCAGCCAGGAACATTTTCATGGTGGTCGTATCGAAGCTGTCGTACTTGGTGTTGTAGATGTTGTACACCAGCTGGGCGTCGTTGATATCCACCAGTCCTGTGCCGTTCACATCGCCGTTCACGTTGAAGGTCTCCGCACTGCCTTCTACCTCGGTGATCTTGCCGTCCGCTTCGGCTTCGGCCGTTACCTCTGCCAAGGACTTATCGGAAATGACCAGATAGGCATAGGCGCCGTCATAACGCTTCGCGTTCTGGAACATGGCGTTATTGCCGTAGGCCAGCACCTTGCCGTCAGCCAGCGTTACACCTTCGTTCAGCTTGGCAGTGATCAGGAACACAGACTGTGGCTTGCCCTCCGCGTTCGCATCGATCTTCACATACTCATTGACTTCAATAGTGTACTTGGTCTCGATGAGCTCCTTTTCCACGGTGATGGCGATCACATCGCCTGCTTTGATATCCGCACCCGCGATGGTGTAGGTGCCGTCGCCATTATCCTTGACGGTAACTGCGGTACCATCCTTCTTGGCAGCCGTTACGGTGTACGCATAGCCGTCTTCCTTAGTGATGGTGAAGGAGAAGTCCTTACCCGGCTCAGCGGTCTGGGACGCCATTCACAACCGCAGCAGCACCGCTGCCGCTGAAGTTGATCTGAGCCTTCAGTTTGCTTCCTTGGTCACGGTAATGACCACGTCGCCTGTGATATCCGTGCCGTTGATGGTGTAGATCTTGCCATCTGCACCCGGCGTGGGTGTGACCGCCTTACCGCCCGCGGTAACCGTTACGGTGTAGGCATAATTATCGGCCTTGTTCAGCGTAAAGGTGTAATCCGTGCCGTAGGTGGCGGTATTACCATTCAGGGTAATGTCGTCCGCGCCAGTGCCCGCCTTGGTGACCGTGTAGGTCTTACCCACAGCAGTGATGGCGATGTCACCGGTGATCTCACCGGCGGGGATGGTGTACTTACCGTCTGCCAGCATCAAATCCTTTTGAACTCGCCATTGCCGACCTTGTACTTCACATCCATGTAAAGTGCCGTCCAAACCATCGTTCAGCGTGAAGGTATAATCCTCGCCAGCCTTGACAGTGGAAGCGCCATTGACGATATTCCCTCAGGTTTGGTCACATTGTAGGTCTGCGCCACGGTGATGGTGGCAGAACCGGTCACAGTAGCCGCAGGGGCATCCTGCACGTTGGCGTTTTCAAACTGATCCGAACATGCGCCTCGGTAACTTTTACCTTGCTCTCGCCGGCAGCAATTCCGGTGAAAGCCAGCTGCAGCGCATCGGTGCGGTTCTCACCATAGAACTGGATACGCAGGCTTCCGTTGGCATCGGTAACCGTTGCGTCGGTCGGCAAGCCGGTGCTCTTGGTCTTATCAAAGCTGAGCACTTTGGCGTCATAGGTCAGCTTCATGTCAGACAGCGTTGTAATGATCTACCTTGGGATTGGTGATATCCAGCTTTACCATAGCCTTATCGCCAGTCTGGATCGTGGTATTGCCGGACACCGCTACCGTGTAGCCTTTGGCCGCGGGGGTGTTGTTGGTCACGGTAACAGCAGCTGTGAAGGTGCCGACATCTGCTCAACCCGTCAAAGCTACCATCTTTGGCAATAGACGGAACTTTAAGGGAAAATGTGTACGTTCCGCTGGGCGTATCTTTCGCTACCGTATAGGTTGCCTTCCAGATCGTTCCGCCAGCCGCAACCACAATGGGCGCGTGGAGTGCCCTCTACCCAATATGTATGGCCAGTATTCGGATCATCTTCCATGGGGCTTGCCGTACCGCCGGGCGTCAGGGCAGTGAGGGTAACATAAGAAGTATCTTCCAGTTCCTGGCAACCAATCCGCCTGAAATGCGTCATCACCCTTGACCGAAATGAAGTTTACGTCAACAGTCTTATCTTCCGTTCCGTCCACGGTGACAGAGCCGCCCTCAAATTTATAATCTGCTGCAACGGCCGCAAACGCTGTCTGCACAGCAAGTGTGCAGAGCAGCGAAAGAGCCAGCAGAAATGCCGTAATTCTACGAATTTTTACACTCATACCGTTCTCCTTTTTACCAGGACATTGCCTTATATGCCTTGTGTGCCGCAGACAGGCAGGCACGGTCGATCATCACTGCAACTGCAGCATTCGGTGTTCCGATAGCGCAAGTAGCTTGATCATTCAATGCTTTATATGCTTTGTGGCTCTCGGAGAGGCAAGCGCGGGAAACCAATGTCGCATCCGATGCATTTACCACGCCATCACCATTCATATCACCGTTCAGCATGACGATGATGCTGTCGCCTGCTGCCAGCGTCGCAGAGAAGCTGTGCTTACCGTTCTCGCCGGTAGTGGCCGTCAGCTTCTCATAGCTGCCGTCGGCCTTCTTCACCAGCACCACGCAGGCCACGTCATTGTCGCTTGCCACGGTGAAGGTATTCTCAGCGTCCAGCGTCCAGCCAGCCGCGGGAGCGGTGACCTTGATCTCAGGCGCATCCGCGGAGGTACCGGCCTTGAAGCTGGTCACACCGTCCACGGTGGTGCCGTCCGTTGTGCCATTGCCGATCTTAATGTCAGACTTGGGCTGGGTCAGAGGCACCGTCTTGACAGACAGCGTGTAATTGCCCACATTGGTACCGTAGGTATAGACTGCCTCGGGCTGGCCATCGTCGTTGGTACGATACGTCACCACATTGGTCACGTCGCGTTCCATGCCGTTGGCCAGCTTTGCCACGATCTTGCCGCCGGTGACATGAACTTTGCTTCCGTCCCATCTACATCTACGCTTTCGGGACTTCTGCCACCACCAGCTCCTTGACCGCGCTGGTCAGGGCGATCAAGTTGCCGCTGTCGTTCTTGAAGTACAGTGTGCCGTACTCATCCACCACGGGGCTGCTGATGCAGTACTGCGCCAGAGGCCTTCCGGCTTGAACACCACGGGTGCGCAGTTGTCCTTGCCGTTCTCGGTAATGCCGTTCTTCAGAGATGTCTGACCTGCGCTGTCGTTGATCACGCGCATGACGCCGGGGGTATAGTTATCCATGAAGTAGACGTTCACGCTGCCATCCTCGGTGTTGGTGGACAGCAGGCCGCTGGTCTGAGGATAACCCTGAGTGGCGGCGGTGTATGCCACGCCCAGCTGTTCAGATCCAGCACCGCGATGTGGTGGCCGCTGTAGGCGGTGAACTGGCCGTCGCCAGACACGCCAACATAGGCGCGGTTGTTATACACCACGGGGGTGGAGGTGCTCATGCCGCCCAGATTGATGGCCTGAGAGCCGGAGAGCTTACCGGTATCGCCAAGAACCTCGCTGTAGAAATAGCCGCCCTTGGAGGTGAAGTATACGCGGCCATCCGCGTAAGCGATGTTGGAGCGGATATCGCCGGTGTAGTCGGTCTTGAATCCACGATCTCGCCGGTGAACTTGTCGAACACCACCAGCTTGGCGGTCTGGGAGGTATAGCCGCTCTGGCCGTCGTCGGTGCCGACGACCACATACTTATCGTTGGCGTAAGCACCGGCCCAGTAGAAGCCGCCCTTGCTGGTATAGCGCCACAGGGCCTCCTTGGTGGAGGTACCCTCATAGTCCGCCGTCAGGCACACGAAGTTGGCGTCGCCGCTCTCGCCGTTCCAGAAGCCCCATACACATACCCGTCAGAGTAGGTGATGGGGGAGTTGGACTGACCCTTCAGCGGATCCTGATAGACCCACAGAGACTCCAGTGTGTCGGCGCGGAACGCCTGCACGCGGCCCTCCTTCAGCGCCACGAAGATCATGCCGTCGGCATAGGTGGGCGGAATGATGGCGAAGTCGGAGTTGCTGGCCATATTGGCGTAGGCCACGGTCGCGCCGGTGGCGGGATCAAGCTTCAGCAGTCTGGTGCCCGCGTAGGCGTACATGTAGCCATCCACGAAGATGGGGGAGCCCACCGCGCCGCTGTCATAGCCGCTGCCGCTGGCGCTGGCCCACAGCAGCTCCACATCGGAGGACTCGGTCTCCGCATCGATCTGGCCGGTGGGGGTCTTGACCTTGGTGATGGCCATGTTCTGGTCATTGCCGCGGAAGTTGGGCCAGAAGCGGCATAATCCGGCAAAGAGATCGCCGGCACGGCGCTCAGCGTCACGGTCAGCACGCCAGCCTTGTTCAGCGCGGACTGGGTGATGGTGCCGGTCTTGGTGACGTATCCCTTGGCCACCACAACGTAAGTTGTAGCTCTTGTCGGTGCGCAGGCTGTACACGCCCTTCTTGTCGGGGGTGACCAGCGTGTCGCCCTGATAGACGCGCACCTGCGCGCCGGTGGCGTTGGTGGTGATCTTCGCGTCATAGGTGCCGATGGTCTCCACCGTGTGGTGTAGGTGGTGCTGGTCGCGCCGGCCTCCGTGCCGGAGACGGTGATGGTGAACTTGCCGTTCTCCAGCTATCCAGCGGAGCTTGCCGTTCTCCAGTTCGGGGCTGTAGGTCACGGTGACGCCGTCGCTCAGGGTGGCGGCCACGGTGGGGGGTCAGGGCGGTAACGCTGTCGGGCACCTTGAGCGTGTAGTCCAGCGTCTCAGGCGCGAAAGCCTGATCCTGCTCCAGACCTCCCTCCGCGAAGGTGACGGTTTTCAGCGTGGGCAGGACGGTCAGCTTGAAGGTGTACACCGTTTCCTTGCCGTTGCCGCCCGTCGGCGGGGTCACGGTCAGGGTCAGGGTGTTCTCGCCCAGCTTCAGCAGACTGCCGTATTGAATGTACTCCGCACTCTCTCCCATCATATCTGTGACGGGATTGATGGTCTTCGTCGTCTCACCGATCGCGGCGGTCATGGTCGCGCCGGTCTCGGCAGGGATAGCCCAGAAGCGATAGCTGCTGTTCGTTCCGGTGTTGTCAAGGCTACCAGCGGCACGACATGCAGGTCATACTGCGTGGAAGAATAACTGGTCGTATCCTGCTTAAAGTCGTTCGGGTCGACCAGAACAGCGCCGTCATAGCCATTGTTCTTGCTGGGATCAACCGAACCGTTGCACCAGCTATTCAGCCGCAGCATACTCAGGCCGTTGGGGCTGGCTGCCTTTTGTCACGGTGACGGGATAGGTCTTGCTGTGGGTGCCGTCCTCCGCCGTAACAACGAAGTCCACGCGGCCGTTGGAAAGTCCACCGCCCCGTCGGCGGGGGGTAACAGTGGCGCGGGGGCTGACGGTGGTGGCAACGGTCACCTTGGCCAGATCCGCGTCATAGGGCAGCACAAAGTAATAGTTGCCGTTCTTGTCCAACAGAGCCGCGCTGTCGTTGACGGTCAGGCCCGTCAGGTCGCAGGCGTAGTCTTTCAGCGTCTCGAAGCTGCCGCACACCGGCAGATTCTGACTTTCGCTGTCGCCCTGCGTCCACGTTACGCCGTACAGGGATATGTTGGCATAGCCGTTCAGCTTGTCCACGAACTCCTGAGCCTGCATGGCGGTCAGGGGGCATGGCGGTTTGCATAGTCGCCCGCGTCATAGTTACCGATGGCGGGCAGAATGCCCACTTCCTGATAATACAGATTGCCCAGCGACTTTCCGTTGACATCTACACCTGTGGCGCTGCCGATCAGGTGACCCGCCACAGGCTCGGCTTCCTCAGAGCCGTACTGGACGGAACCGGTATGGTAGCTGTTGAATACGCCAGCCATATCTCCGCGCCCATTGGCATTGCGGTTTGTGTTGGCAATACCTACAAGGCCGCCCACGGTGGTCTTTTCCACCTTGACGGTACCCTGGTTATAGCAGTCCTCCATAATACCGCCCAGCAAGCCCCCAGGCCACCGGCCTTCTCACGGGCGTTGACGGTGCCGTAGTTGGCGCAGCCGGACACAACGCCCATCGGGTTTTCCAATGTGCTTTGATGGTCGCTCACTTGTCCCACTACACCGCCGACCAGACCGCCGCCTATGACAGCACCATAGTTGCGGCAGTTCACCAATATGCGGGCATTACCGGCAATACCACCGACATTCGTGCCGCCGTCGGAGCTAAAGCCGGATGCGTTTGGATTACCGGTAACATCGCCGTAGTTGGCGCAATTGGTCAGAACTTTGCCGTTACCAACAATGCCGCCTACCATCAATGTGGGAACCTGCCCTGCCGTACCGGTAGCGGTCACCTTACCATAGTTAACGCAGTCCTCAATGCGGCCAAAGCTTCGGGCTGCGATGCCGCCCACATAGGACTTGGCGGTAATAGAGCAACTCTCATCCAGAACGATGCTCTTTACCACAGAACTTTCGCCCAGCACGCCGAACAGGCCAAAATAGCTGGTCTCCGCATTGTTGTAGACAAAGTTCTTGATGCGATGGCCGCGGCCGTCATAAAGTACCGCTAAACGGATTACGACTCGAACCGCTGGTGGTGGCTTTTTGCAATAGGCGTCCAATCTGGTACGCCGGTCATGTCGATATCGGCAGTCTGCCGGAGATAGTTGCCCGCCATGGTGTTACCGGCATTTACCACTGCCGCCAAGCCTACCAGATCATTTGCGTTTTTGCTCAGATACGGACTTTTTCCGTTCCTTTACCGCTAAAAGTATATCTAATCCATGTTATCTGGAAAAAACGATCAGACTGATACGATCTCCATTCGTGCCATTGGCCGGAACTAACGTAATTTGGTCCGTTCCTCTGAATTTCACCTTGCCTGAATACGTCACCATTTCCAGATTATCTGGCACCTCTGCGCTGCCATCTGCGCCTGTTACAGATGCCGTAACTTGCGTCAGCGTAAAGGGTGCAGGATTGCTCATATCACGAGAGAATGTCACCGTGCGTGCTTCAAGGTCGACAACGCCTGTAAATATTCCCTGATCTGTGTCAAGCGTAATGACGGCATTGTTGGCCCAAGCAATATCAGGGCCTTCCAAATAAGTCACGACGGCTTTTTGCGTTCCAGTCGCTCGCGTACCACATTACGTCCTTATTGGCAAAGTCCTCAGCACTCATCTCAATGTTGATGATCTGCGCTACTGTCCAATTAGCAAAAAGCACTGACACCAATCGTCCTCACCGAACTAGGAAGTGATATCCAGCTTACCGCTGTGCAACCTTTAAATGCACCCGCGCCAACCGTTACCAATGTCGAAGGAAGTTTTACTGTACGAAGTTTTGTTGCATTTGATATCACGCTATCAGGGATTGAAGTAAGTCCGTCACTGAAAACAACATGCTCTACATAAGCAGTGAACCTAAGCCATGGATATACTTCTTCCGTTATAGTCGTACCAGCTGCGATATCAAACGCACCAGTTCCAATGAAAGAAAGCGTCTTGGTGTCCAAGTCATACGCCCAATTCACAGAGTTTTCCTCATAGCTATATGTACCGTTGAACGCAAATGGATAAACTCGTTCACCGTTGTAGTCTATTAACGCGTTGCCATTCCAACCATCACCAAATGTTACGGCAGATAGGACATCGTCCTTGTCCTTGTCAAAGCAAAGAGTCTGTTCAATTGTCCAATCGGCAAAAGCGTCGTTTCCAATTTTTGTTACGCTGTCAGGAATCGAAACAGTTGCAACCTTTGTGCAGCTCTTAAAAGCGGCTGCACCGATCTCCTTTACTGTTGACGGAATAGCAATCGCGGTAGCCTGCGTAATACTCGCAAAGGCACCGGCATCAATCTTTGTCCATCCGTCGGGAATCGCAATTACTGCGATTCCAGTGCACGCTGCAAATACAGAATCGCCCATCGAAATATCTGTCGACGGCAGGAAATTCGTATCTGTCAGTGACGTGCAGCTTATAAACGCACTATCGCCAATGCTTTCCAGCGTAGTCGGCAAGCTTACAGAAGTCAGCTTTGCATAACTGTTAAAAAAAGCAAACGCTCCGATGCGGGTAACACCTTCGCTGACAGTGATTTTTGTCACCGTCCCCCGCTGTGAGTACCAAGGCGCACGCGCACTTGTAGTCGTTCCATAATCCGCCATCGCGCCCGTACCGCTGATGGTCAGGGTCGTGGTGTTCGCGTCATATGACCAAGTGACGCTGCTGCTGCCATCGTCGGCGCTGCAATCGCCACTCGTTGCGGCCCACGTCACCGTCGGCAGCAGGCTGAACGTCATCACAAACGTCAGCAGCAGCGCCAACAGCCGATGGGCCTTGTTGCTTCTCATGTTGTTTTTCCTCCTTGTGTGTATTCTCTATCTCCAAACGCCGCAGCGTGATAAAGGGATCAGGGCGGCCCTCGCCGCCGCGTTTTTGCCGAACTAAAAATGAGGTCGGCGGGAGGCCGGCAAACCCCTCCCGCTCTATGGGAAAGACCACGGCGTATGCCGCCTCGGTTTGACTTCATTTTGAGGAAGTGGGGATGGGGCGGTTTAAACCCCATCCCTATGGAAAGCTGACAGTCTCCGTTCAGACCGTCATGGCTTGACAAGGGTGGTGTCTTTTTCGGCGGCCTTCGCTGCTTCGGCGGCTTCCCGCTCTGCGCGGCGCTTCACGGCCTTCTCATGGGCCAGCTGGCCCTGCCGCAGGTTCTTCTCGATCTGCTTCTGCCGCTTCTTCTCCCTTACGCTCCGCCAGGAACAGCGGTTCCTGTACCGACCGCTCCTTGCGGTAGCGGGCCGTGCCGTTCAGCTTGACTGTCATCCGTGTAGGCGGCAGACACGCTGCCCGCAGAGCTGCGTCCCAGCTCCCGAAGCGCTGCTCAATAAACGCGCCGCCGTCCACCTCACACGGTGCGGGACTGTGACGCAGGGTGCGGGCACACCGGGCCAGATACAGCGCCAGCTCCCGCAGGGGCGTGCCCGCGTGCTTTTCGGCAAACGCCGCGTCCCGCGCTGCCAACGCATCCTTGGTGCGCTGTGCGATCTTCTGGTCGCGCCAGTTCTCGACGTCGAAGTGCTGGTTGGGGTTGAAATGGCTCATGGGTATACTCCTTCCTATGGTGATCTCATGGCAAGAAAAAAGCACTGACGAACCTCGTCAGCGCACACTCCTACCCTCGTCACAACGAAGAAGCGCCGCTGCAAACAGAGTCCTCAGCCGTGCAATTCTACTGCCCTCGCGCCACGGAAGCTCTCGCTCGTACATGACCTACCTTCTCAGAGCTTTCGCTCCAATGGCGGGTATTGCCCAGCGGCTCAAAGCCGTTTTGGTCGTTTCCTTGCGCTCACAGTGCCGTCCGCGGTGGGTTTTGCCCCATGTTCCTTTTATGCTGCGCCCTGACGGAACCCCGTCTTTACAACACGCAGCCACACGACGTCACAGAACTCAATGCTATAAAATTTTTTCGGTTTTGCTATAATGGTTCTAAATATTTTTTCGGTTTTTTCGCAAAGTATATTCCTTTGCGAAAAAAATCAAAATGGGAGACGTTGTCGCGCAAGGCTTCCGAACACATGGGCAAAAAATATGTTGCATTTCGCAAGTCCATATTGACAAGTCGAAAAGGCTGGGATATACTGGTATACGGTCATTTTCGAGGTGTTTTTCGCAAAGGAATATACTTTTGCGAAAATTTTTATGCCATTTTTAGATAGAAAAGGACGCCTTTCGGCGTCCTTTTTACGTTATCCCCTTCAGAAATCCTATCCTCCACGGCCTTGCGCTTATAGTCCATGGACGAGTGGACGTACAGCTTCAGCGTGGTGCGGACATCGGCGTGGCCCAGCAGCTCACTGACGCTTTTCACGTCCACCCCGCGCTCCACGCACCGCGTGGCGTAGCTGTGCCGGAGACAGTGAAAATTCCGATACCGCACACCGCAGCGCTCCAACAACACCTTATAGCGGTACTGCATCGCCCGCGGGTCAGGGACGATCTCCCCGCCGGTCAGCAGGTAGCTGTCCGGCTGCTTTGTCTCAGGCTTCAGCATCCGCAGCATCTCTTTCGGAATGGGTATCCAGCGTTCGGAATTTTCCGTTTTCGGCGGCTGCACCGTCAGGCACGTCCTGCCGCCTATCTGCGCGATGCGCTCCACCGTCCGCTGGATGTGCAGCAGGCCCGCACCCGCGTCCACATCCTGCCATTGCAGGCCGCACAGCTCGCCCAGCCGCAGGCCGGTGTAGGCTGTCAGCAGCACGCCAACCCCTGTCCTGTCCGGACGGCGCAGAATGACCTGCCCCATCTGCTTCAGTTCCGGTTCGGTGAATACCTCCACGGCCTTCTGCCGCACCTTCGGCAGCGTCACATCCTCGCCGTAGCCCACGCCGGCCATGCCCACGATCCGCAGCAGCAGACCACCGATTTCTCGCACCAGCTTGGGCGAATAGTCCTCCTGTAACTGCTGGATGTAGTCGTTGATCTCCGCCGCCGTCAGTTCCGCTGCCACGCACTCGCCCAGCGCCGGCAGGATGTGGCATTGATGTTGCGGCGGTAGCACGCCAGCGTGGATGGCTTTACGCTCCCAACCATATCCTCTAAAAAGATAGCGGATAGCCGTTCCACCGTGGCGTCCCTGCGGACGTATTTCCTGCGTTCTCCCATTTTTTCAAGCACCTTTCCGTCCCCCATAGGTGCCCTGACTTCATGCAAAAAAGCGCCGGCAAATGCCGACGCTTCTCTCGTGTAAACGGGCGCGAAGCCCCCGTTCATGCAGCTCGGTTTCAGGCGTGTGCATTGTGACGCTTACCGGCGCGACCTGACTTATCTCCTGCCTCAGAGGAGCCTCACAGTGACCTGTTCGCGGGGACTTTGACCCACATTCCAACTTTCACCGAAACGCCGCAGCGTTTCAGACCGGTAAGCCTATTCACTTTTCGGGGCTACGGGTGCTATTATGATGAACACCCCGCCGTTTTGCAAGAGGGGATTTGTTTCGTAGGATGACACATTTTTGCGGCGTCGTTTGTTCGTTCCCGCAAAGCCGTATGGGAACTGCGTTCTTGTCTGTGTTACATTACGTGTTCTCATGTTTTTTTAGCGAAAGTTGAACGTTTATGTATTCCCGTTTTCCGCCACCCACGTCCGCACATAGTCCACGAACAGACGGGTGGAGTTGGAAAGTGCCTTCTTGTCCTTGACACCGATGCCGATGGTACGGTAGAAATGCAGGGGCACATGGCAGACCTTTTGATGGGCGTGGGGCTGTGGCGCACCATCAGCTCCGGCAGCAGGCTGATGCCCAACCCCTCCGACACCATGGCGAGGATGGTCCGATCCTCCCGGGCGATGTACTTCACGTTGGGGGCGGATGCCCATCTCGTCAAAGGCCGCCATGATCTCGTAGTCGTCGCCCTCCTCCAGCTGGATGAACGGCTCCTCCGCCAGCGCGGACACGGGGAACGGGTCGCGATCGGCGTAGGGATGGTCCAGGGGACGATGACCTGCAATTCGTCCCGATGCAGGGCGTAGGTCTGCAAGCGCTTTCACCGGCGGCAGACGCAGGAAACCGCAGTCCACTGTTCCGTTGACGATCCATCCTCGATCTGGTCGTAAGAAGTCGCCGGTGACCACCTCGAACTCGATGTTAGGATATACCTTCCCGAAGCTCTTGAGGATGCGGGCAGCCACTGGGCGGACACGCTGGAGAACGTGGCGATCTTCACAAGCCGCTGTCCATGTCCTTCAGCCCCTCCACCGTCTGCATGAGAGAATGGTGGGCGGCGCACAGCTTTTCGATCTTGGGCAGCACTGCCCGTCCGTCCGCCGTCAGCACCACGCCGCCGCGGTTGCGGCTCAACAGCTTCACGCCCAGCTCGTTTTCCAGCGAGTTGATGGCGTGGCTGATGCCGGACTGGGTGAAGTTCATAGCCTCCGCCGCCTTGGAGAAGCTGCCGCAGGAGACGGTTTTCAGAAATACCTGATATTTGAAATACTCATAGCGCACCTCGTTTCGAGGAGCATTATACTATACAAGTCCTCATGTTTTCAAGAACAAAGATGCGCTTCACAAACACTATTCGACCTGCTATGATAAGGACATGGTTCAGCCAACCATACTTTTTACTTTTCTTTTTCCATGAGGAACACCACTCAAGAACAAAAAGCAGCACCGGCAGCGTGGGTAACGCCGCCGGTGTTGTTTTTATTCACCGAATTTCTGTTCCTCGTCGTGGACGAACATAATGAGAAAACTGACGGTCAGCAGCCCGCAGGACAGCCAGATCGTCCCCGCGCCCCAATGGAGCGTGGCGATGCTGCCGACGCCCGCGCCCAGCGCGAACAGCAGCACCACGCCGAAATACGTCAGCGCCTTGTGGAGTATTTCCTTATCCCCCGTATGGAAGTAGGCGCACAGCGCCTCCGTTCCGCTGCGCATATTGCCAATGCACATGGTGCTGGCGTAGGCGTGCCCCGCACCTGCGGAAGGTCTGCACCTGCATGGCGCACACGAAGGACACCACGGCGTTGGCGGTGGTGTTCAGCGTCTCCGGCAGGAAGCCCACCGCCGCCAGCAGCACGATCTCCGCCAGAATGATGAGCTGCCGCCAGTGTACCTTCTCCATCCGCTTGAAGTGCCGGTGGACGCACTCCGCGATGTAGATACCCAGCAGGAACGCCAGCACGGGGACTAAGTAGCGCAGCGCCTGTCCCCAGTCTCCTCGAATAGATGCGTACTCAGCAGCACGATGTTGCCGGTCTGGGCGTTGGCGAACACCTTGCCCCGGCAGCAGTAGGTATAGGCGTCCTGCAGGCCGCCGGATAGATGATGAAAAAGGCCGTCAGCATGAATCGGACATTTGCCCGTGGTGCTTTTTGCAGGAAAGTCATGTGCGATGCCGCCTCACTTTGCCACCGGCGCGTCCGGCCAGTAGATAACGTAGCACTCCTGCATCTCGCCCATGTAGAAAAAGATATTCTCTCCCATCTCGATATGCTCGCCGAAGGTCAGGTCGGGCACAAAAAGCCGCCCGCTGGTGCGCTTTGGCCCTTTGATGGTAAAGCCCTCCGCCGTGGGGTGCTGCCGCAGCTCGTTGGCGGCCTCCTCCAGGCCTGGGAAGTGCAGCGTTCGCTCCAGCTCCGCCAGCTGCGTTTCGCCGTTGATGTAGACCAGGTGATTTTCGTCCTTGAACCAGTTGATACGCATGGTACGTCCTCCTTGGTGGTGATGGAGGTAGTATAGCACAGCGTATGAAATTTGTCACGCGATCGAAAAAAGCGGCAGGTGCGCGGATTGCGCACCTGCCGTTTTTGGGTATTCTGTTGCGCGGACGGCGTAACTTTTTCGTAAATCATCATCATTCAGGAAACCTGCGCCGCTGCGCCTTGCCGCACGGCGGCTTTTTGCTGCGCCTGACGGGATTTCTGACGGCGCAAAGTCCCCGCCGCAAATGGGAAGAAAACAGATGCTCTGCACCGCCTGCTGCTTGTGCCGCAGGGACACATGGACATAGGTTTGCAGCGTGATCCGCACATCGCTGTGACCCAGCATTCGCTGACGCTCTTGACGTCCACATACTGCTCGATGCAGCGTGTGGCGTAGGTATGCCGCAGGGCATGGAAATTCCGGTACGGCACGCCTGCCCGCTTCAAAAGCGACCTATATCGGTTCTGCATGGTACGCGGTTCCAGCGGTGCCAGCAGTACCCGTCAACAAGCAGGTATCACCTGCGTGCTTGGATTTGTATGCGGCCAACAGGGACAGCATATCCGCTGGAAGCGGTATCCTGCGGCAGGAAGACTCGCTCTTGGGCGGCTGTACGACAAGCCTCGTGTGTCCTTTTTTCATAGAGTCGCTGCACCTCGCGTTCTACACGTAGAAAGCCTGCATGGAGGTCGATGTCCGACCAACGCAGCGCACACAGCTCTCCCAGCCGCAGGCCACTGTTCAGCGTCAGCAGAATACCAAGGCCGGTCAGGTCAGGCTCGTCCATGATATGATGTGCCAGCTGCACGATCTCCGGCTCGGTGAATATCTCCACCTGCCGCTTCTTGTATACCGGCAGTTCTGCGTTCAGGCCCGTGCAGAAGCATCCGTGCTTGGATGCCTTCCGCAGAATGGCTCGCAGCAGTACGCCAACATCCCGTGTGCTTTTGGCCGATAGACCCTGTTCCTGGAGCTTCCGGTAAAAATTCGCTACCCTCTGCTCCGTCAGTGTGTATAGCGGCGCTGCTCCCAACTGCGGCTGGATATACTGCCGCACCACATACCGATACCGGCTGACAGTGGACTCCTTCAGCTTCCGTTTCGCTCTCGCTCCGCGAAAAACAGATCCACGGCTTCCGGCAGTGTCATGTTATTGCTGGGCGTGATCTCGCGGGGCAGCTCCCGCAGGCACTGTCGCCGCTTTTCCCGGCAAGCGCTGTAAGTGGCGGCATAGACGTAGCCGTACTGCGCCCGTCCCTCCGGCGTCCGACCGCGGATATAGCGGCCCTCCCAACGGCCATCTCCGCGCTTATAGATGTTCTCCCCTCTGCGTGCCATTTCTTACTCCTCCTGACGCGATTTTTTTGACGGCGTACGCCCTTTTTATCATCCATCTTTGAGGAAAAGCTCAACGGATAAACCGCCCATTTTGACAGCCAATGACTGTTTTCGTCCGGGCAACGATGCCATACTTGACTTCCCGCCCCGCAAATGCTATCGTTTTACCATAGCCGGTGGCGAAAAATGCTTTCCTGAATGATGATGATTTACGAAGGATGCCGCTCCATCTGGCTGAGTTTATTATGCCCAGGAGGGACACAAAAATGCCACAGTTCAACGGTGATAACCTGCTGCATCAGCAGATCGTCAAGCGCACCATCGAGGCCCTGCAAGCGCAGGACGAGGCTTTTGCGATAGAATATGAAACCGCCAGCGACGCCGACCTCATCGCCTATGTACGTCAGTGCGTCGATGTGTCCTATACGCCCGCACCCTGCGAGGTCGTGGGTGGTGCGTACATCGCCCAGCGCTTCGGTAACTGGTCTGCGGCACTGAAAGCTGCGGGGCTGCCCTCGCAGTACAAGCCGCCGCGGGAGCATCACTATCCCCGCTACGAGCAGGAGTACCAGCGGCAGGAGGTGCAGCTCTTGCAGGAACGAAAAGCGAAACGGCAGGCCAAGGCCGATCTCATCGCCCAGCGCAAGAACCGCGACAAGGCCCGCGCCGCCGCCAACGCCGCGAAAAAAGAAGAATGAAAAAATGACGGGTGTATCGACCGATACACCCGTCATTTTCGTTGTCACTTAGTGAGCAGACCGCCCACCAACACAAAGTAGTCCGGCGCTTTGCCATCCCTACCCCACAGCATGGGCAGGTGGAAGTAGTGCTGCAAACAGTCCTCCACATCGCCGCCCAGCGCCTCGATGGAGTAGCGCAGCAGCTCCGGTCTGCCGCAGGGATGTCCCTGTACCTTTCGCACGTCTCGCACTGGTCGCAGGTGCCCGCCAGCAGCATCTGACTCTCCGGCGTTTCCCGCTCCCACCGCTGGAGCTTCTTGCCGGTATAGACGCTTTTCCTGCTTCAACGCCGCCACTGCCACGTCCAACGGCTGCTCCGGCACATCCGCATGCAAGATGCGGGCATACAGGCGCAGTCCCGTGTAGCTCCGCCAGATGGTCATGGGATCAAAATCAAAGGGCGGACACGTCCAGCGGGTATTGTAGCTGCCGCACTGCTGGCAGAAAGGCAAGAACCTTTCCACACGGACAAAGCGTGTCACGAATTCTTCTACGCTTGTCTCCGCCGTCATTTCGCGGACATGGTATTGGAACGCCATCTCAGACACCTCCTTGGCTCGATGCCGACAGTATAGCACATGGCATGATCTTTGTCATCTCGCGTCATGGGCAGCGGAGATCTGTTTTGTGGTCAGTTCTGTCGGATGCAGCAGCACCAGCGACTTGTGCTGCCCCTCTGCGTAGGCCAACGCTCTATCCTCCGCACTGCTTGTGGCCGGTATGTCCGTATCGTAGACGCACAGCACCACATCGGCGAGGTCGATGATCTTCTTGTAGGCTTGGAGCTGCGCGCCCGGTGCGCCAGCTTCGCACACAGCAGACAGGTAGGTGCAGGCGGTCAGCATATCGAAGTACCGCTCCCGCAGATAGGGCGCCCATTTTGTCGCCTGCTCCTCATGGGGCGTGTAGCAAATGAGCATTAAGTCGTGGTCAGTCGTTACCCGTAGACCGTTGATGATCTCAGCGGCGTACAATCCCACGCCACAGTCGCAGGCGGTCAGAAATTGCGACACGCCGCTCTGGCGCAGCGCCATGATCTGCTGCGCCAATTCCATTTTCAATTTTCGGCAGCGGTCATCTTCTTCATCGAAGCCCCACGGAAAGCGTAGGGGATGCTGCCCGATAATCGCACAGCGTATCGGTTTGTCCATTTCCATCGTTCACCTTGTCTGCAACAATATATCTTTGTCTTATTAGGAAAGCATTTGATTGTTTTAGATTATACTATTGCCACCATCTCGTGTCAAACGCTTTCTATTTCAGACAGAAAGTGGCGTGGAGAAACAGTATAATTTACCCATACCACGAAAGGCAAGGACATTCCGCATGAGTAAAACTGTTTCGTTCAAAAACAATGACCGCTTTATCCAAATCGGCATTGCCATCGTCACCCTCCGCAAGCTGCGTGGAATGTCACAGGAAAAGCTGGCGGAGAAAGCTGGTATCAGCCGTTCACTTCTGAGCGTCATCGAAGCGCCCGGAACGGCACACAACTTCACGCTGGATGTGTTCTTCGATATTGCGGATGCACTGGAAGTTGATCCTGCCGATCTCATCAGCGCGTCTATGATCCCCGACAAGATGCTCAAAGGACGTGAAACACGGAATACTGCCGAATAAAAAATGAAGGGTGTATCGAGCGATACACCCTTCATCAATTTTTATTACGTTCTCCGTGCCAGTGTCTGCGTATGTAAGAAGGCATCCATCAGTATCCGCCCGTCCTCGCGGTCATTCCACCAATATGGACGGAGGAATAGCAGGGCATTCTCCAGCCAAACATAATCGTCCCTCGTCAGTGTATGGCTTTGGAGTCCTTCGCTGATCCGGGTATACGATTCCCTGACCTTTTCACTGGCGTGTTCCCGCACCAAATAGGCGTTGAGCAGACCAGTGATCACAGATACTTCTTCGTCGGTATAGAACATGACTATCCTCCCTGTAGACAAACACACAGGTCAGAGTATAGCACATTCACTCTACAGCTACAAGAAGTCTTGTCTCATTCTTTCCTCTGTCTTAGTACCTCCGATAGAGTAAGTCCTTCCGGGTACGCCATGGTGACGCTAGCCTTATGACAGTTCATTAGAGCGCACCTCCCCTTGGCGGGAGGTGCGCTCTTTCCTGCTCACTTGACGCGGTACAGGTTGCTGGTCAGACTGCCGTTGGGACGGCGGCGATGGGTGCGCTCCAGGAAACCGTGACGTTCCAAATCTGTCAACGCCCGCTGCACGGTGCGGCGGGACAGCTTCAAGTCCTCCGCGATCCTGCGGACGCTGGGCCAACAGGTGTCTCCTACGTTGGAGCGATCCTTCAGGTACATATAGACCGTCCTGGCGCGGTGAGACAGATCCTGGTCTGCATAGACGCTTCCGAAGTAACTCATGGCCTTTGTGTCCTCGCTGTAGAGTCCCATGGCCGAGCGAGGCGCTCTTCTCTGTGTGGTCGATGCCTGCTGCGCCTGTGCGGGCTGGTCACTGCTCTTGCCATATCTCTTGCCAATACTTAGGAACAATTCCTGACGGCTGGCATAGGCCACAGGCCGCGCCGCGTGCTCCGGGGTTGCATACGGCTCACCAAAGGTAATGCCCCAATCGAGGAAACAGCCGCAGCTTCGTCTGCATGGGATGCGTACCCGTTTTCATCACCACGAAGCTGCCCTTGGGAATGGATTTCAGCTCGTCCGGCGTCATCAGCGGGCGTTCCATCATCTGCAAGCTCTGGCTGGGATCGTTCTTCCCCTTACTGACCGAGCCGCTGAGTACGGTGCGGCTGCCCAGCGATTTGGAGAGCTGCTCCGCCGTCTGACTGTTGGGCGCAAAGCCGCCGAAGATGGTATCCTGACAGTTGTCAGTCAATATTTCTGCGCCTTCTCTGCCGTAATTCTTCTCCAGCTGTGCCAGCGATTGGATAATAGGTACCAGCGTGATACCACGGGAACGTCCCGCACTGAACAGTGCCTCCACATCAAAGGCAGGCATGGTACCAAACTCATCACAGAAGAAGACAACGCGGTTGGGCAAGCGCCCCTTTCCTTTTTTCGGCCAACTCAAACAGTTCTTTGGATAAATTTTGTATCATAAGACCTGCCATAAAATTCTTAGTCCTATCTTCCTCTGGCAAAACCAAGAATATAGACGTCTTTTCTTTTGCGAATTTTTCCGCATCCACATTGCTGTCAAAGCAGATCACCTGCTCCGATGCGATATCCATAAACGTATTCATCTGTGCCAGTGCTGTGGACATAGCGGAAGCCGTTGCCTGATCAGATGATTCCAAGGCGGACGATGCCAGATTTCGCGCTCTGTGGTGGGGCGGCAGCATATCCATCAGTTGTTTAAAATAGGTTTTCCTCGCACGCCAGAGGGTGCCAAAAGCTGTTGAATCAGAATGAACACCGATACGAGGTGACGTCGCTCCGTTGGGTGCTTACTATCTGGCGACAGGAATTCCGCCAGCAGCAGAATCACTGAGGCCACTACACCTTCCGCCGCTTTGTAGAAATAATCGTTCTGACCACGGTCCTCATCGCCTTTGGGCGCGATAATACTGTGAGCCAGAATACTTGCCAAATTCTCCGCTTTGCCATATGCTTCGATGCTATGTTCATGAAATGAGGTATCCATATAGCGGTTGATAAGCGTCATCAGGTTGTAGCCATCCGAGCGTGTCGGGTTACGCAGGTCTACCACAGAGACATGATAGCCATAATACCGTGCCGCTACCGCACCGTAGTTGCGGGCGAGGTCACCCTTTGTGTCCGTAGCAAAAAACTCATACCGCAGGCGCAGGCGTACTCCAGTTTGGGTACAGGAAGTAGGCGGTCTTACCCACGCCGGATGCACCGATCATGAGACAATGCACATCGTCCTTGTCTACCAGTGCGGTGATACCGTGCTTGCCGCTGGTGCTGCCCAGCACCAGTCCCTGCGTCTCAGGCAGATTTTTGCCTGCCCGCCAGTCCGGCACTTGGAAGGGGACGAGGGCGTAGGTCTTGCAGATCTCCGCATTGGTGGCCCACCGCGCTGTGCCGTGCTGACCGTCACCTACGGTCTTGGACTTGATATTGTTCAGTGTATAGTGGTCACCCAGCAGCGCCAGTCCGACGATAACGGCCACCATGACACTAGCCGCTGCAAAGAGCATCCAGAGGTTATCCATGGCCACCTCGCTTCGCGCGCAGGTCATCGTTCCAGTCCTTTCCCTGCGGACGCAGGCGCTCCACGTCCACATCCATGTCCGCCAGTACCTCCGTCATACTTTCACAGGCATCCTCACCCGCCTCGTCATTGTCGAGGCAGAGATAGACCATATTCAACTTCGGATTCTGCCGCAGCCGCTCCAGCCCCGGCTGAACAGACGTACCGCAGCAGGCCACATAGCTGTGTTCCAGCCACACCTGCCGGATAGAGCGTGATGTGAGACAGCAGGTCGATGGGTGCTTCAAAGACATAGAGGGAACAGTCCGTCCCATCCTTGTGGAAGCTATGCTTCGCCTCGCTGCCCTCCACATTGATGCGGAACACCTTGCCCTGACTGTTGGTGCTGCGAAGATGGGCGTGCCTGGCCTCTCCATTTTCATCCAGCCCCACGAACACACAGTTGTGGTGCAGAGCGTCCTCGTAGAGCAGCTTCTCCCGCACGAACTCCGTGACCACGTCGCGGTCAATGCGCCGGTGTGTGGTCAGGTAGGCGTAGAGCCGCCGCATGTTGAGATAGGCCTCCGGCAGCGCGAAGGGCTTTGCCTCTCTCGACTCCGGCTCCTTCTTGACGATGGGGATGATGCCCTGACCGTCCCGCCCCAGCAGCATAGTCACCGCTTCGGGATAGGTCTTGTCGTAGAATTGCTGCACGAAGCTGATGGCGCGTCCGCCCTTCCGTGCGGCATGGTCATACCACATCGGCCCGCGCACGGTGATGCTGTGGTCGCTGGCCAGCCGGTAATCCCGTCCGGCCATAATGAGTTTCTCGCCTCGATCCAACAGAAAAGACGGCAGGTCAACCTCGTTGGCCTGCCGTTTCTCCGCGGATGTGAAATATACAAATTTGCCCACGCTTTATACCTCCTATTGCATGGCGTTGTCGTTGACATGGTGGAGCTGCTCGTCCTCATGGTCGTCCCGCTTGTGCCCCATGGCCATGCGCTTCTCCTGTAACCGCCTGCGGCGCTTGGAATCGATGTGCAGCGCAGGCGGGATGACCGGCATATTGCTGCGGAACATACGACTCATGTGGAGGAGCAGTTGCATGACCGCATCAGCTGGTAGAGCATTTTGTAGTGGTGCGATCTGTGGCTGCTGTACTGCGGTCGGTGTTTCATAGAAGTCTTCCGCGGCTTCCCTCGGTTCTGCATCTGTACTTGCATTTGCACCGACGTAGGCTCACGGAGCGTTTCTGCCTCACGGATGATGAAGTTCTTGATGGTACGGAACTCTTTTTGCTGTACCAGTGGCTGGTGGGGCGGCGTATTCCGCCCGTAGTAGCTGGCGATCTCATCCTTCAACTTCCACCACTGTTCATAGCAGGCCGCCACCTCGGGAGCTGCGCCAGCCGTTCCATGATCTCGTCCACCTGCGTCTTGACCTCTTTTGGCAGATAGGCATAGACGTGCTTGCCGTCGACCTGTTCCAATGCGTGGGACAGTTCCCACAGCTTTTGTTCTATGACAGGATCGGCTGACTCGCTGCCTTCCAGCATCCTGATATATAGCAGCAGTGACTCTCTTTGCGGTCTGGATGCTCTCCTTGTAGGCAGCATCCTTTTTGATGTAGAGCTCCGTCATCTCCTCATGGAAGATAGCGTTCGTCATCCTGGAACGCATGGTAGCGATACCTTCCCGTGTAAGATACCCCTTCTCCGGTTCCGCCGACCACACCATCATGTGGACATGGGGATGATGCCCCTCGTCGTGGTACGCTGCATACCAACGAAAATCATTTGGATGAATACGCATAGCTTCCGCAATAGCGGCGCTCTCTTGTCTCAGCAGATTCCGCCACGCGGCGGCTTTGTTGTATCCCAGACGCTCCGCATCCTCACGCCGCAGGGAGAAAATGAACGTCCACACTTTTCCGCTGTGAGCTTCAGCTCGGCCTTCGCCGCCTTGAGTTCGGTGGTGTCCGCCTCGCTGAACAGGCCATGTCCACCATGCTTTTCGGCACGAGGACGCTGGGCGATGTAGGACATATAGCCGCTCTCGGATTCCACCTCGTGCAGATGTGTGTCCAGCGTAGTAGCAATAAACGCGGACGCTGTGCCTCGATTGGGCGTCTGTAGGTAGTCGCTGTACTCGAATAGCTCCTTTGCGTCCGGGAAGTCCTTCAGCAGTCTTTTGATGAACTGCTCTTGCTTTTGGTCACAGGCTCGGTGCTTTGGATGATCTCCACACCGTCCCGCGTGGCGACGTACGCCATATAGCCGGTCGCCTTTACCCGCTTTGATGTAGCCGCTTTTTTGTATCAGCCGCGCCATACGTTACTCCTCCTGATGGAACAGCAGCACATCCTTGAAGGAGATGTTGCCGTGAGTGGCTGCCACCTCGCGGACACTGCTGCCGCGCATCTTGCTGTACTCGTCGCGGGTCATATCTACATCGCCGCCCAGCAGATGGTTGGTCATGTTGTGCTCCACCACCAGTTTGAACAGCAGTCTGCCCAGCCGGTCACCGAACACACCCAGCGTCCTTCCAGCACCTCCTGCATTGCATGAGGCAGGTACGCACCTGTCCGCTCGGCGTGCAGGCGACTGCAATAGTACCGCAGGGCCTTCTCCACAAACTCGTTGCGTGTGGGACAATTATCCAGCTTGTAGAAGGCATCCACCTCCCGCCACACATCGTCTGACAGCCAGACGGAGTGCCGGCTTTTCCCATTTTTGTCCATCGAGGCTACACCTCCTTCCTACGTGTGTCTGTGCGTCCCGAAAGCCTTGCAAACACGGGGCTGACGGGCATTTTTGCAAAGAATAGCGTCAAAACCTATCCATGGTGCGGGAATCAGCGCCATTTTCAAAATGCCGCAAACCCTTGTGGCAGTCCGCACTGCGGGCTGCCGTGACAAGCATTGGCGCAGAAAAGCGCCAATGCCTTTCTCCTGCTACCGCTTTCGGCGCACCGAAAAGTGGTCCAAAATCCCTCCAAACCCCCGGGGCCGCTATCCTTACCCTCCCATGTTCCTGCGAGGCCACACACCGGCCCACAGGGGCAAACACGGGGCTACATCTGCATCTGCGGCGTCGGCCCCGGCTCCTCTTGAAGCTGCCGGGCGAAATCGTACAGACTCATGCCATTTTGCTGCTGGCAGAACGCCTCCATCTTCCGAGCCAGCACCTCCTGCTCGGCGGCGTTCAGGTGATAGCTCCAGTTCTCCTCTGAGCCATCGCCCTTGCAGAGATTCAGCTCCAGCGTATCGCAAGGTCTGTCCTGCGCGATGTCGTAGTTGGCGTAGATATTCAGCCAGTCATTGTTCTCGTCCGTACACACGAATGTGCCGAAGGCGGCGTCCACGTCGAAGTCAGCCTGCACATAGAAATTCAGCTTACCGTTCTCTATCATGATCTCATCGCTGAACGAAAATTCTGCGCGGTAAGATGCCCCGCCGATGTGAGCTCCTTCCCGTTCAGGTGATCCAGCAGCTTCCGCCACATCCCGTCCTCGGACGCATATTGCTTCTGCACTGCGCGGTAGGCAGCTGTAGATACGTCACGCATCGCCCACGTTGTCCAACCGTCCATGATGTGGACTGCGGAGAACTCCCGCTTGTCAAAATCTAAATCGAACACGCCGGTAACTTTTCCGGTGTTCTCCATGCGGAGATGCATCAGGTTCTGGTACTCCTCCGGCGTGATGGGCTGCGCCTGCGAATACAGAGAGATAAATTTGCCGGTGCTGTGGCCTGTATCCTTGAGGTATTTGCGGAGCGTCCTTGCGGCATCCAGCAGCTCCTCGCCGGGCGTCATGCGGAAGTAATGTTCCTCGCCGCCCTCTACAACGCGGTATGCGGAATAGGTACGTGCCGCCTCCCGCTTTCTCCCGTGCCATACGATCTTCCTCCCAGATCTCTCGGCTGATACTGCATATTCACGCTCTGGAAGTTGGTTGCACAGTTCATCCAGCACATTCTCCAGATGCTCCTGTAAGGTCTCATCCTTCAGATGATGTTCAATGGCTTCCTTCCACCTGCGGTCGAGCCATACGATGATTTCTTCATGCTGTGCCATGGTTATTCCTCCTGCTGCATAGCCGCTGCCTGCTCATTTGCTGCCTTTGCTGCCCGTACCGGTCGCTTGGGCCTTGCGGCAGGCACCGCCTTGCTGTCCACATACTCTCGCACCGCTTCAGGCACCTCCGCTTCGTAGAGTTGTTGGAGCATTTCTGCCATGCGCCGCTGTACAGACGACCGCTGCTTGCGGAGCGCGAACTCCAGTGCGTCCAGCTTGGCCGCGTCAAAATTGATGGTGATATTGGTTTCTCCCATATCGTTTCTCCTTACATTTTCATGTCCATATCATGCTGCTGTTCTGCGTATAAGCCGGTGAGCAGACTCTGGAATGTCTCTCCGAGATCCACGTTCCGATGCTCCATCCACGCCCTGCTCATCTGCTCCAGCGGCTTGTCCTGCTCCAGCAGAAAGACCAGCTCCTCGCGTGGCAGGCATTCTCCCAGCAGCCTCAGTTCGCAGTCGCAGGTCATCATGGCGTCGATCTCGTCTGCTGTTTGTATCAGTTCGTCGCGGGTACGCAGATCCAGGCGGCGCATATAGTCAGCCATCTCATCCTCAATGCGCTGGGAGAGAATGTCCCACAGCTCCGTGCTGGTCTGCACCGGCTCACCCTTTGTGACCCCCTCCACAAGAAACTGTGGCACATCGATGACCTCTGCATTGTGAAATGCAAGGTCGCCGCGGTAGCCGATCTTCAGCGCGGAGAATTCATGCGCCGCCCTGACCAGCTCCGCAGGGCTTCCCGCAGGTATTTCCTGCTCCCAGCGATACCAGCTGTCCTCCTGCCGGCAGGGTGTGAGCTTAAGGAGGACATAGTCCTCCGGTACAAATTGGGGATAACGGCAGAGCTGACCTGCCACGCTGTAGTAGGGCTTGCCTTCGCACATGACCGTCCGCTCCATGTACGCTTTCATCTTTTGCAGGTCGACACAGAACCAGCATTCCATATCACTGAAGCGGCGTATCATGCCGTCCTCCAGAATGCTGTTCAGGTTTTCTTTCTTCGTCAGGTGATAGACCTCTGACGGTGCGTGTTCTTTTACATACGCCATGTCGTTTCCTCCTTGCTGGGCACAGAAAAAGCGCAGGCCTTCGCCTGCGCTTTTCGTTGTCCTCATTTACTCTGATAGTATGCTTTTGACTTGTTCTACGAAGGGATCCATGTCATCGAAGATGACGTCTGCGATCAGCGACCAGTTGATACCGTCATAATCATGCACCAACCGATGCCGCAGCCCGGAGACAACGCTCCACGGAATGTCTGGATGTTCCTTTTTGAACTCCGGTGAAAGCTGATAGACCTGTTCACCGATGTTATAAACCGGCGTGGTTACTGCCCATTGAGAAAACTGCTCACTCAATAACATCTCTCGTGAGATGCCTCGCCGTTCGATCTCGCTGCTCAGTGCATCCCACAGGGAAACAATCTTCTTCAACCGTTCAGTATCTGTCTTCTTCATGCGATACGGATGCCCTCCTTCATCACGGACTCGTAAAAAGGCGTTCCCATATTGATCTCCCGCATCTCAAACACATCGGCATTCCCGCCCAGTCATTTCACGCAAGTCCTCAGCCAGCGCGAAGATGTTGCGGGGCACAAAGTCTTTTCCGCCCACGATAATGATGTCGATATCAGAATCAGGTGTGGCGTCACCGCGCGCATACGATCCGAACAACAGCGCATATTCCGCGTGGTAGCGTTCCAGCAATTCCTTCACGACGGCTTTGACCTCACTGAGCGACAGCGTACTCATAGCGGTGGCACCTCCTTTAACCTGTTCTGCCATTATTATAGCCGATACACCTGAGAATAGCAATCAGCTTTTACAAATTACCCTCATTCATACTCGACCCCCAGGCACCTCCAGCCAGTGCGTCCAACCACGGCCTTCCAGCTGCGTCTTGACC
>VOFG01004296.1_pt1 | contig 44041 bp, 64 predicted proteins | sample 5384171 | NCBI WGS metagenome assembly VOFG01 (sample SAMN12384726, study PRJNA508395) | human gut metagenome | isolation source: healthy gut F | host: Homo sapiens
GCACTTCATGTCGCTGCGGCTTCCGCCCTAAGTTCGTTTATCTCCGCATCTTTCTGTTTTTACAATCTCGTTTATGGTGTCTTTCATCGTACTAGGAGACGGCCTCCCTGTTTTGAACATTTCAAGGACGTTATTCACGATCCTCCGACATCGCTGATCTCTTTCGTCAGTGAATCCGAAACATATTTCGATACCCTGGCGTTCAGGCGGAATCTCGATTTCAAGATAACTGCTGTCGATTATGACCTACCCTGTTGCGGTTGGGAATCCAAGTAAGGAGTTGGGGCCTGGCGGCGAGGTGGAGTGTTGCCTGTAATTTAGACATTGCTTGTTTGCAGGCGTTTTCTGGAGTTTTCGTTTGCCTGCATTTTTGTTTACATTTTCGCCTGCATTTCATTGCAGGCGTTTCTGGAGTTTTCTGTTTGAAAATTCTCCTTTGTCCTGTTAATAACCAATCACATTAATTTTATCAGAATATTCTGATAAAAAGAAACTTATTAAAAAAATAAAAACTGGGAGCAGACTTACCATTGATAATATCATAAATAGTCTAAGCGTTTATAGCTTAATGCCACTGCAAACGCATTCGCAGTAACACCTAGGTAATCACAACTTTTAGAAATTTTTTCAGAAATTTCCTGTATTTTCCTTCCTTTTTTCTTGCATTGCAGAATTTCCTGTACTATATTTGCATAAAGTTTATAAACAAAAGTAGATAAAAAAATCAATATGAGTGCATCGCATAAAGAAAAATCGACTGGAGCTGATCTGTGAGAACCTCAAGCGTGGCGACAAAAGCATATTGCGGAAACTACTGGAGTCACTCCCGTCTGGGTGTCCTATGTGATAATGGGAAAGGGAGTAAGCGAGCGCGTCCTTCGGGCTGCCGAGCAACTGATCGCCGAACGAAAACAAACCAATTAAAACCTAAAGATATGAAATACAAAAGTAGGAGACAAGGTTAGAATCAAATCCCTGAATGGTACGAGAAGCACCACGATTATCGTGGTCGTATATATATCAGTAGCGAAGCATTCTTTCCTCCTGTATGGTAGAATATTGCGGCAAAGAAGCTATTATAAAAAGAAGTAAATGAAAACGTCATACAAAAATAGATATTGACAATCAATTTTGGAACTGGTCTGACGGCATGTTCGAAGATGAAAATCCCTTGTATCACCGGGGGCGAATTGTATTGCCGGATTATGATAAAATGCTTCGCGAAAAAGCTCATGAAGAATTATAGAGCGTGTGTTAAAATGGAGTTGGCCGGTGACAACCATTATAAAACAAAGACTACTCAAAATAGACCTTATCGGTCGAATTGTTAACCATTAAAAAAATTAAACGTAAGGAAAAGCTACAAGCAATTTTGAAAGGTCGCAGCTTCGCCGACATGATGTTCGGCAGGCGAAAAAGCAGGCTAAGACCGCCCTTACTGCGGCAAAAACGACATCGAAGAGCAGGAGGCGGAGGCGACGATCAAGTATGAGGAACTCTGCAAAAAATTAGGCGATAAAGAGGTCGACTACAAGAGCACTTTTTAACGAAATGCTCAAATGCAAGGAGAATATTCGTAAGTCTCAGAGACGCGAATCGCACTAAAAGAAATCGAGGACGATCTGAACAGCGATGTGCAACTCGATAAGGAGGACCCCATAAACGGTGAATAGCCATAAAAATAAAACAGAGGCGGCAGGAGGTAATAGGACCCTCCTGCCACTAATGAAGATTCCATGAACGCGAAGACGTTATCCGGAGCGATACCGGCACGGGAACAAAAAAAGACCGTTTAAAAACAATATGAGCGACAAAACACGAGAACAATGGTTGAATGAAGCCGTCGACCAGCTTCGGCCGAGATTTGCCGAAAAAAAAAGATGTTCGCAGGTGCGTGTTTCCATCGGTTTTCCACCGAAGGGCGGCCTGGCTCGAAGGAAAAGGTCTTAGGTGTTTGTTGCCCGGCGAGTATGGCACTCGACCGACTTCCTCAAATATATATCAATCCGATAATCTCCGATGTTTGCGGGGAGCAGGGTATTCTCGCGGTGTTGACGCATGAACTGATCCATGCCTGCGGAGTGAACGGACACGGGAAAGAGTTTCGGGAAGTGGGCCTATATGTGGGTCTTGAAGGTAATATGTCCAGTTCCGTAGCCGGCGAAACCTGCAAGAATGGTTTTCGCACGTCATCGACAAATTAGGCCTTTTCCTCATTCTTCACTACATACGGGCGTACCGGTGATGAAGCCGGATAAATGCCGGATGCACAAGTGCGCCTGTCCTAAATGCGGTTACACAGTGCGGATTGCATCCAAATGGATTACAAAAGGTATCCCGTCATGCCCAGTATGTAAGGTAGAAATGGAGCGAGATTGATGTTTAAACGGAAAAAGATTTAAAACACATTTAACCGACATTTAAATGATCCAGCCGAACGACATACTAATACGCGAGACCTCCGACGGGCAAACCGTCTGGGTGTCTCAGCGTATGGTGGTCGAAGGGTGTGGAATTAAAGAAAAAGATTTAAAAGATACCTGTCGTGTCCGTTACAAGAAATCCCTTCCCGCCTCCTGGCAAAAGGTTGCCGCCCAGTCCGATTTTTCCTGGGCGATAACAAAAAGTCATGGCGCTGGGGACGGAGGAACGGGCAATATTACTACGACATAGACCGGATTCCGAATCGCAAACCTCGTTGTTACCGGGATATGCTGCCCGGCAAAGACGAATTGATCGCCGCTGTCGAGAATGCGAACCTGCGCGGCAGCCGTGAGCGACAAGCGGCGCAATACAAAACGATTTCAAAACAGATCAAAACACTGATCGACAACTCGGATATTCAATATTTCCTGCATTACCAAGTCGGAGATAAAACTATTTTTAATATCGACAAGTCCAGACAACTCGCCGAATCAATGGCCTGGTGTCGGTATATCAAAGAGTCCGGGGAATCGTTACCGGGAGATAGGATTCTCATCCCGGACTGATTTTCTTTCCGCCTGTGTCGAACTGATCCGCCGCGCAGATCTCGAAGGATTGAAAGTCAAAACGGCTGATTCTCTCCGTAAAAAAATCAGCCTGTCGCCGGACGATCCGGAACTGCTGCGCCGTTACCTGGTATCGGGGAAATACTGCAACGACAATCGCCGGATCATCGGCAAATACAAATTGATAGACTATTCGACCGGTGAACTGCTACCCATCGACGAGCATCAGGCCATTATGATGACCTACTGGCTGAATCCGGGCGGTGCGGCCAAAGGAACCAAGCGCGAACTATGGGAACCTACGCCGCAGACATGGGAAGCGGTCGGCAGAATCCCGATAAAACCGTCCACATTCAACCATTATACGAACATTTGGACGAATAAAATGCTGACAGCGAAAGAACGTCACGGTAAAAGCATTTCAGAAATACATACCGCCCCTACGTTCCGGCCCGCCCATTGGAGTTTGCGAATTCATTATGGGCGTCGGACGGTTCCGGCGTGGTTCCATATCGGTATCAGGATCAGTACGGAAGGTGGCGAATGATGAAGTTATACGTGATGTTGATTTCAGACGTTGCAAGCCGGTGTATTATCGGATATGCGGTGAGTTGGAAGAGTCAACATATCGAAGATGTCCGGATGCTGCGTAGCGCCATGACAATGGCTTTACGCAACAACGGCAGGACTGAAGTGATGGACTTTATTTCGGACAATCACGGCGCATATACAAGCGACGAATCAAAGGAATATCTTCAGCTCGTTTGCCGAAATTTCCGCACGATCAAGCCGGGAAATTCCCAGGCGAACCCCTGCCGAATTAACGTTTAAACTGTTTAAAAAGACGGTATAAAACCTATTTCAATCTCCCGGAAACCTCATGGAATGCACACAGCCCTCGAAAGCGTTGCGAATCCGATTATTACGACGTAATGACGCTTCCGACCTACTCGGAATCCATTACGAAGCTAAACACGGCTGTATCCGACTGGAATAATACCCGAATGAGCAACGGACTGACTCCCGTCGAATGGTTCGCACAGTGGAAAACCCGCAGGCTGAATCATACGACGACCGTCACTGGCGGTTGATAACCGGCAATGTAAGCCGGCAAGATCTGAGCTACCAGCGATCGATTATGACCATCGAAAAAACGGGGAAAAATATCGTTTCGACGTTCCGACGGACACGGATTCGATAGCATTAATCGCAAAACACATGGGATATAATCCGGATGTGCCGGTGACGGCATACTGGAATGAAGAAGGGGCCGATCTGTACACTATGGACGGGAAAATATACTTAGCTGTCCGGCGGCATCACTGGCCTCCAAATCCATGTCGGAAGCCGACGGAAAACGCTTTCCGCACTGCGTCATCACAGTGATAAAGGCGAACAGGTCGAAGCGATGGCGGACGATTTCGTTTCCGATGTGAAGTATGCGAAGGACGTGATGTGCCGCAATTACGACTTCAACATCCAGGGATCGGGACGAAAGAGACATACAACGGCATGATGGAAGGAGTCACCGAAGCCGAGTTCAACAAAGAATTGGCAAAGGCACAGAAGAAAGAGACACGGAAAAAGACAAAGAACAGGCGCGTGCGGAAAAGGAAATTATGTCTGCGTCGATAGCTTTCCACAAAAACAGAATATCAGACTTATCCAAATACATAAAACGTTAAAAATCATGGATGAAAGCGTAAAAAAAAGTTGATCTCGGGCAGAACGCTCGAATATATTCAGCAGAATGCGATGTCGCAGACGATGTTTGCAAAACATTGCGGAATAAATCCGTCGTATCTGAGTAACATTCTGAACGGGATTTTTGAATACAAAGCCGCCGAAGGAAAGATAGTCCCCATATCTGACAAATATTTCCATATCATCGCCGATTGTATCGGGATGAACCTGCAAGAGTCCGTTTGGGACATCCGAGCAACATCGCAATTCACGATGATGATATCCACCCTTGAAAACGCCCACGAAAACGCTATGTCGGAAAATGGTCGCGGGGCCTTCAAAATGATTATCGGGGAATCCGGCTGCGGAAAAACTTTTGCGATCAACCAATACTGCAAAGCGCATCCGACCGACTCGATCAAAATAACGATCAACGACATGGATAAGATCAAAGATATCATCGAAGAGATCGGACGACAACTAAGCATCGAACTTCCTTTAGGGGCAGGCAATAGACTGCGCGCAATCGCGCGCGAATTCAGAAGCAGGGCGCTCAGAGGTGTGAAAATGATCCTCATCCTCGACGAAGGGGAGAACACAAAGATTCCCGGATTGAAAATGTACAAAGCCATATATGATCTTGTGCAGGGTTATGCCGCTTTCGTTATTGCCGGTACTCCGGAACTGCCCAAAATGATGAATTTACTTCTGGGGAAAGGGACTCGGGTATCAAACAGGTCGTGCGGAGATTTAAAGCAGGGATTGTGAACCTTCCCCCTATGGATCGTAAATACACGCCTTTTATGGATTTGGTGGAGGATATCCGGTTGCGCAAGCTCCTGGTCGGGCTATGTGACAATTACGGCGAATTGCATGATTTCCTCGAACCGGCCATACTTTCTGCAAAAAAAAAAGACGGGAAGCCTCTTACCGAAGAATATTTCAGAACTATGTATTGTATTGCTAAAACTGGAGAATAATGGAACAAATCAAAATTGTCAATGCCCGGACGCTCCCTGAGGAGGTACGGCGTCAAAAACAGATCGAGCAACTTGAAAGAATGATCGTGATGAGAAGCGAACGAGCGCAGTCTACGGAGCGATATCTGCGAATTTTCGGCTCCCGGCTGTGCGAGGATCGGCTACGACTGCTGAAACTTCATTTATACCGCACGATCGAATCCATTATCGACATGCGCCGCGACCTGATTGCCCTGCAATCCCCCCCTTCGACAATTACTGATATTTAGAGATTAAAAAATACATTCAAACGCATTTAAAACGAATGATTATGCAAGAAATTGCCAATTTGACGACCAAACAACTGGAACAGTTGTTGGCCGAACGCAAAGCCAAAGAACAGGCGGAAATACAGGAGCGCCGCAAAGCCTACGAGTCTATTAAAAGCGGTTTTTATTAACGATATGGAAAGCCGTGCGCGTAATGTCGTTGACCGGGTTAAGGCGTTTCATGAGCAGGTAGTTAAGGAGACCAGAGCGTTCTATGAGTTAATGAAGGAATACGGGGAGCTCCGTAGCGAAGGACAGCGCAGTTATACGGTACAGTCCGAAACATTTCGTATCGAAGTAAAAAGTTGCAAAGTAAAATGTTTCGACGAACGTGCTGACATTGCAGCATCACGTCTGATCGATTTTTTGAAAGAATGGATCGAAGGGCGCGAACGTGGAGCGGACGATCCGATGTATCAACTTGCGATGATGTTGATCGAGCGCAATAGGAATGGTGATCTGGATTATAAGTCAATCAGTAAATTGTATGATTTGGAAATCAAATTCAACAGTCCGGAATACTCATCTATTATGCAGTTGTTCAAGGAAAGTAATATTGTCGAGGAACCGCTACTAACTTCTATTTCTACGAGAAGACTGAGCTCGGCGTCTGGCGGAAATTGGAGCCGTCATTCAATCGCATGTTATCATCTAATTCTTAAAACTATGTGCGACTGTATTAAAAAAAATAGAACAACGGCTCAATGATAAAATGAGCGAACAAAATCCCGGATGTAAAATAATTGACAAAGTTCGAATGGAGAATCGTGCATTTATGCTTGATTCCAGCGACTATCATCTTTTTCTCCCGCACAGGGAAGATATATGCAAGGGAAGCGTGTGAGAAAATTCGAAGCTAATATACATTACAGGTATTGCCCTTTTTGTGGCAAGAAGTACAACGAAAAATAATCCCGACCGGGTGGCCACGCGAGGCGGTTCGGCTCCGTCTCCGGGAGCAAATAAACGAAATGCGATTATGTACGCCGATATTGACAAAGACGGAAAGGTCAGCCTTCACGACATGGTTCCGGCGGAAGCCGAATTGATCCAAACCGCCGCGATCCGTTTGGCCGAAGAAACCAATTCCAACGCCTCTACGCTCCGGAAGGTGGCGATGGAGATCGACAAAGTTTTAGTGAAAGCATCCAAAATATAAAAGAGATAGGAACAATGAGCGGCAATAAATCTAAAATAATAGCCTTCAATTATTTCGGAGGTAAATTTACCTGGATCGAATATTTGTATCGGTATTTTCCTGAAGGTTTCACGCATTTAGTAGATCTGTTCGCCGGCAGTATGGTCGTGTCGATCAATTATCCGGGCAAGGTGATTAAAACGGCCAACGAAATCAACTCCGATATTACTAACTTTTCGAAGTGTTGCGTAACCATGAAGACGATCTGATCCGTTTGTTATTGCTTACGCCATGCTCGCTGCAGGAATACGACAACTGCTGGGGAATATTCCGATGATAATATTGAACAGGCCCGCAGATTTTATGTAAGGGTGAGACAGTCGTTTTACGGTTTGGGCTGTCAGCGTCAAAATAAAGGCTGGCACATGGCGAAAAAAGAAAGTTCTCGTTCAGGGCGGCGAAACCGTTTCCCGTTGGAATAATGCGATCGAGAAGTTGCACGAAGTCGCGGAGGTCTTGCGATCGGGGTTTTCAGATCACGAATTTTGACTATACTGATTGCATAGACAAAATAGACTTTCCTAAGGCATTTTTTATTGCGATCCGCCTTATCCGGTAGAAAGTCGAGGGGTAAAAGTAAAGGCAAGGATTACAAATTCGATTTTACCGATGACGATCACCGACAATTAGCCGCCCGTCTCCATCGGATCGAAGGTAAGGCGATGATTAGCGGCTACGATTGTAACTTGATGAATGAATTGTACGGAGATTGGCACAAAGTGAAATTTCCGATTAAACGCAACAATATCCGCAGCAATATAGTGAACGGTAGCGGAACTATCATGCAGGAAACGATTTGGATGAATTATGTTCCGACCAATTATCAAAAATTATTCTAACCGCCTCCGGGCATAATAAACTGACACATGAAAAACAACTTCATAAATGCATAAGTGAATTGCACCGGATACTGGAAAATTATCCAGACCTTCCTTTTGAACAACAAGACGGGATCGTAGAGTTACGCGCCTGGTATGGATACGATGTCTTTAAAAATGTCGATCAGGATTATGTCGAGTATGAATTGTGCAAAAAATAGCCCGTAAGATGATCGATGAAGGAATTGTGGAGTTCAAAAGTCAAACGGTATATGAACCCGGTGCGGTTATACAAAGTGTTTCAGCTACGGTAAAAGTCTTTAAACCTGAAAAAAATAAACATACCATGTACCGAAATAAGCTACTCGCAAAACTCCACATCCTATTAAAGAGACAGGGCGGAGGCCCATAAAAAGCGACATCTACGCCGGCTACGGAGTGGATAGCGCTAAGGAAATGTCCGACGATCAAATCGTCGACCTGATCGGCCGACTCGATGCGTCGACGCAAAATCATTCGACAATGGAAAGATCTCACCCGATACAGCAGAGGCACGAAGCGGCGAACGGCCAAATACGCTCCCTTCGCAGCGATGTATTGTTTGTGCTCACAGCCAACCCCGACGCTCAGAGTCCGCGACGCCGGGGCCTCGGCATCCCGAACGACTGGCAGATCCTGAACCCGTTCATCCATCGTCACGCCGGGAAGCTTCTCTACGAAATGACAGATAGCGAATTGCGGTCGTTCAAAACAAAACTTTGCGCGATGCGGCAGACCGGATGGCGATATAAAGGCGGCGACATAAAACGGGATGATCCGGATCGGCATTCAGTGCCGCCAGTGTCGGTCTGGGTCGGCATTCCGGCGGAAGACATCGGCCCGGTTAATTAAAAAGCCGTCAGCGAAATAATCACCAACGGCTCGGTTGTTCTGGCGGAACAAGACAAAGTTAGTGATTTTTCAATGGCATACAATAAAAGGGATATTTTTGCGAGCGAAAGCCATAAAACGCATAGCGGCAGAGCACTACGAACCTGGTCGACAGGATCGCTGCTACAAGTGGGGGTTTTGGAAGCGACACATCAGGCCCGTGTACGGCATCTGCTACAACACCTTTTTAAAGTATCTCAAATGTGTTGAGCCGGGCGCGGAAGACGGAGGAACACAACTCCGGTTGTTCGATTAGGGGCCCCTACTACGGGGCCTCTAAGTTTGACATGGAAAACCACCGAAACCCTTCCTTTATTAAGAAATAATGACTACATTTGGATGTTATTATATTATTAATCAATAAAATTATGATGAACAAACTATTACTTTGCGCTATGCTCATTCTTGCCGCCGGGTGTTCGAAAGACGATGAGCCGACAAATCAAAACGATCAATTAGTCGGCACTGTCTGGCATCAGGATATTAACGAATACCGGGCTTATACTTTTTATTTCGCCATCAATGGAAAATGTACCGAGTCATGGAAAACCTCGGTCGGCAGCGGAACGCTTGACTTGCAAAGAACATTTGAATACAAGGCTCCGAATATCACCATCATAAGCCCGTCGGGTAGTGTCGTGTATTCGGGACTGTGGACGGTAATAAAATGAAATTAAAAGCAAGCGACCCCGAAAAAGGAGAACTTTTACTAACGAAAGTAAGATAAAATAATTAGCCCGCCGGACTGAACGGCGGGCTTTTTTTATTCTGCATAGTCTTCCTGTGTCGTCTCGAACTCGATCCGGTAAACCTTCAACCCGTCGGCACGCTGCTCCGGAATGACGCTTTTACGGGACAGGCTGCTGAAAAAATCCATCCCCACCCTTGAAGGGCGCAATATACTTTGTCCGGCAACTGCATTTTTTCGAGGGCCTTTTGTTTCCACTGCTTCAGCGTGACACTGGACGTCTCGTCTATCCATGCCTCGAACGCCACGCGAACCGTGACGGTTACTTCGCATTGCTGCACCTTCGCACTCTGGTCTTCGCATTTGTTAAAACGAACATCGACCAGCGCGCACGGAAAATCTACCGGAGGAGGCGTCTGCCCTTCCAATTGTCCGCTCTCTAAATCGATGTATAACAGTTCCGGCACTTTTTGCCGTAAGGCGTTCTTCGACCGCCGAATAAATCTCCGTCATATTTTCTTTATTTAAATGGTTGTTTTACCAGGCTGTTCAGCCGGACGATTATCTTATCGTTCAGTATCGGCGAGTGCCCCATGTATTGTCGTTTGGGGATTTTTATCGTAAGTTTTTTAGCCCTGGCCATCGCAGTCCACTTCCCCGTTTTCGAAATGTCGGGACTCTTGCCGGATGGGTTCTCTTTATGTTCCATCGCCCAAAAGAACCGACGCTGCCTGACCGTCGGGATCTGGATGATCGTCCCACCCTTGTTGTGTATCCTGGCATATTGGACGCGCGGCGATCCGGCTCCGATCCGCACCTCGCGGCTGCTGACCAGCGTCGGACGAATCGTGTTCATCAGCGATCCGCTACGCACCATCAGCGATCCTCCGGAACCCGGCCGTTTAGCTTCAGGCCAGGGTACGCCGTCCCAATCCTTTTTCGAAAACGCTCCTCTATAGTATTCGGTCGCCGTCTCTGCGATCACCTGGGGGGCCGCCTGTTTTATATTCGCCGCCATGCGGTCGATTTTTGCCGAATCTCTTCGAAAGTTGCCATTTGTATGGAATTTTCGTATATTTGCCATAAGTGAACGTGTACGGGTGTAATCGAATCGGTCAGCCCTCGCGGGTGATGGGGACTGTAAAGACTGGATGACCAGCGTATCCGTTTATTAGCCCGCAAGTATGGAAGCCTCCTTAACCGGAGGCTTTTCTTCGTATATACCAGCAATCCCCGCCGGTGTTTCGTGATAACCTCTTTTTTCATCCGTAACGGGAACCACGTCCGGACGGTATTTAGTTCTCCATCCGAAATTCGGCAGCATACGACGACTACCTCGTCCCGGTAGTATTTAATCAGCGTGTAATTATCATACGGCTTTCCGGCCCGTTCGTTATTAATCCATACTTCATCGGGATTTTTGAGTATCTGTGACAGGCAGTCGAGATATTCCACCCTGGAGCGGTGCGACCCGGTCGTATGCCGGTCGAAATTAACTTTCTCGATCACGACCTGTCGGTCGTTTCTATCCATGAGCGTTACCTTTTTCCCTGCCACTGACGCGAATCGAACCATTCGCCGGCCGTCCCTGTGAATCGGGGGAACATGCTGCGTAGCGGCCGCCTTACCTTTACTGACTGCCGGCAGCCCGAAATCCGAAGCTCCCAGACGGTCGAGGTATTTAGCCGCCTTGCCGGGGAACTTCCTGATGTAAAACTGATTTTCATCGAACACCTGCGGCAACACTGCCCGGTTCACGCCGAATCCTTGCGCCTTCGCGTTTTTATATTCCGCAGTCTCGAAATATTCGTCCACCCTCCGCCGCATGGCCGCTATGTCTATCCCGGCTACCTCATGCTGCATACGGGGCACTACGTAGCACCGGCAGTTCCATCCGTTGGGAGGATATATCTTTTTCCAGCGGACATCGTTTGCCGGCAGAATCACCCCGTCGAGCTTTCGATGCTCTTCGCGCACATGGTCGTCTCCTGCGGTGCGGTATCCCAATACGGGAACAATTCAATCTGTCCCATCAGGCGGTTATAGGTCGCCGTACTTTCGGCGATCAGCCCGGCCGTGTTGTATTCGGTCTGCGCCCATGCTTTATTGAATACTTCGGTTACTTGTCGCGCCTTCTCCATAAACTCGGCCGAGTTCTTGCTGTCGCGGAACAACTGATTCAGTTTCTGCAACTCGGCCAGCGTTTTGGCAGCGGAAAAGTGGTATAAATTCGTCTCCATCGCCGTTTGCGCTACGGCATTTCGGTGTCCGTAGTCGAAGCCGTCGTTTCGGGGCCGCCCGGCAAATCCGCGCCCAAGAGCCGCGACGAGCTCCCCGCAATCCTACCGAACAGCTCGGCGTCAAAATAGGCTGCTTCACCCCGCGCGACCCGTTTGATCAGGCACGTATAGAAGTCGTCAGCCGGATCATCGGCCGGGTTCGTGAGGTGATTGCCATCGGACGCCCCCGTGTAGGGGGCTCCGGCGAAAAACGGAACAATCGGGCAAAAAAGCGTGGTTCGCGGCATCGGCGTCCTCGTCAGGATCGTCCGGGATCTCTTCTTCCGGAATCACCGGCGCAGACTGTCGAAGATGCACCACCTCTTCATTTTCGTCGGGTTTGGGAATGCCGAAGGTCTCGTAGATATAGTCCGCCGGTATAGGAACCATGCCGACCGCATCCTTCACCAGCGACATGCGTTCGAGCATCGTTACCGTTTCGCCGGCGTCCGGGAATGCGAAATACCCGCCGGAGACCGGATATCCCCGGTTTTCGAGGATGGGAAGCAGTTTACGGTTGAGCACGCGCTGCACGAATCGCCGGTCGGCTTTGTGCTTGCTTTCAAGCACCTCCATGTGTACCTCGCCTTGCGCCCTCGACGATCCGTCGAGCGTCGTCATCGTCTGGCCCAATATGCCGATCAGGATCTCCTGAATGCAGGCCATGCGCAGCCGGTCATAGATCGCCCCGTCCCCGGAACTTTTATTGTCTTTGTACTCGATGTCGCTTTCTTTAGGAATCACCGTCCTCCGTAGCGATCCGGACTGCTCCAATGCGCGAATCAATTCCTGCCGTGTCGCTTCGTCATAGTTATTGTATTTGGCAACCTGAAACGGCATACCGAATATTTCGGCATACTCTGCCCAGTCGCCGAACCCGCCGCGCTTGTAAATCACATACGGCGCGGCTTTCAGGATAAGTCCCAGGTCGTTATTCTTCCCCACCTCGATAAACGAATCGTTATCCAAGTACGACGGGCCTCCATCGTCCGACTCGTTCAATGCGATCTGTTTGGTCGCCGGCCTGATGTGCTTACGAGGAATGGAATTAAAAAGAGAATCCGTCGGAGAAGTCGAATTCGAGCAAGCTGATTCCCCAGAATTTGGCCTGCATGATCTCGATCAGCATGTCTTCGAATTCGGGCGTATCCATCAGGTCGTCGATCTCCGCGACCGCTTCGCCGTTTTGGGACTTGAACACCAGTTCGGCATTGGTGATCGCTTCGATCCGTTTGTCGATGGCGTCCGACAGGATCGGGTCGAGCATCAGGTCTTCATACAGGTTGTACAGCGCTTTCCGCTTTCCCCGATCGGCCGCTTTCAAAGCGCTGCGCCAGGTGACGATATCGGCAGTGTTTCGGGGACGGGCTGTATGGTGATGTTGTTTATCACCAAATTCTGGGATTGTTGTTTCGGGGCGCTATTTTTTTACGTTTTACGGTCATGGTGGGTCTATGTGTTAAATTCAAAGTCAGATTTGAAATTAAAGGCGATTAAAGGGCGATTAAACGACTTTAGAAGTGCTGCGCCCGCTTGGGATTGGACGAATAGTACACGAGTCCGCCCTGCGTTTCCGCATCTTCGGTCTTCGGCAGGTCTGGGGACACGTCGCCGCGCTGCACCGCTTTAAGCCATTCAACGGCGCGATCGTAGCGTTTCTCGCGCCGGTCGTAATGAATGCCCGGCGAGGTCAGGTTAATCAGGTGGTACGTGGCGATATCTTTATGAATATCAGCAGCAGATCGTTGCGTTCGGCCCCTTCCGCCCGGAAGATCCGCTCCGTGTCGAACCGGCCGAGATAACCTTTCGCTTCAGCGACCGCGCCGTCGATGGCGGCGGCTATGATCGTATCGTCGCCTCGTGTAATGAGATCCTGCAATTCGTTGCGCAGGTGGCTCTGTAAATCCTCTTTAGTCAGAAACATATCAGTATCTTTTTGTGTTTCGCGGGCGCGGAATGCTGGTGATCCGCGAGTTCCGTGACGTTATTTTTCCCGGATAATGAATACGCCTCCCTCGGTGGCGTCGACGCCGTCGCACGGAGCCGAAAGTTTTGGATTCACGGCCTTGAATTGCTCTTCAAGCCGTTTCATGTGGGATTGCCGCGCTCATCCTCGTTGAATACCAATCCGCCCGTTCGCACGAGCGGTTCGAGCGTGCCTTCTATGCGGGAGAATTTGTCGCCTTTTTTCGGTCGTCAGGCGTTACGCAAAGGGCATTTCCGTCGCGGCGTCCGCGCTCGGCGAACTTCGGCATGAATACCTGTTCGTAAAAAGGGGTTTGGAGGCTGTTGTTTTCGATATACCAATACACAGGGGCCTGTCCTCCGACATACGCCTTCATATCGTAAAACCACTGGATAAAGGTGTCGGTGGTGGCGTTGTCGACAAAACAGTTCAGCACATAATAACGGCCTTCGCAGAAGCCCATCAGGATAACGGCCTTCGTGCAACTGCCTTTCTTGTCCTTGTTCGACGTGGCGGGGTCGGCGTAAGCTACCAGGAACGGAAATTTTCGCAGTGCGGGACAACGATCCCAGCGAATTTCCTTAAAAGTCTTCCCTTCCTGGATAGGGTTGTTGAAATACTCCCCTTGCTGGGCTTTAAGCGAGATCTTGCTTAGAGCGCGATCGATGTCTTCCTCGCTGTTTTTGCTCGGCCACACAGAGCGGCCGAACTCGTCCCGGATGTTAATAACGTCGGCGTGGTCGGCCATTTCGATGGCTCGCAGCATACAACAGTTCTCGGCGATAATGTTTCCGCAAAAGATCACCAGCAGCGGCGTGGAGATCGACCGCGTAGCATAAAGCGCCCTTTCGAGCCAGTCCCATTTCTTATTCACGATATCCGGGTTCAGGCAGTCGGCGTCCGTATCGAAGTCGTCGATCAGCAGTACGTCCGGCCGCATCTCTTCGTTGCGCGATCCGCGCGGCGACTGCCCGGCTCCGACGGCCCGAAATGCGGCCCCTATGCGCAGATGGAACTCCCCGACTCCCAATTGCCGTGCATCTTCTGTTCTCCGTAATCGTTTATCAGCCGTTCGTTGCATTCGAAAAACGCCCGGTACGGAGCCAGCAGCCGCTCGGCATTATCCTGACTGTTCGATGTGAGGATGGCATTGCGCTTACGACGGGTCATAATCAAGTAGCACACCTCCATCATCGTGCGGGCGCTCTTGGCTAATTCACGCGCCCAGGCCCGCGCTTCGTACCACTCCGGATGCGCAACAACGCGCCGGGTGGCCTCGCATTGAAAGGCGCGGGTTCGGCGGTGTAAAACTTCTTGAAATAGTATTTAAACCACTTTTCGGGATCGGCTTCCAGGCGGCGAATACGGCGCAGTTTATCGGCCTGACTTTCGAAAGGGTCGACTTCCAACCCGGCATTAAAACTTCGTAAGAAATCGTACCAGAATTGATACGCCTGTTTATCGGTCACCTGTGCTGTCATCGCATCGACTCTTTAATGAAAGCATCGTACAACGGCAGGAAACGGATTGCCGCTTCGGAATCGATTTGCCGCAACCACACGAGGAATTGCTTTCCGATTTCAACTTTCTGCGCGATCCCCGTTTCCGTCTCCAGTTTCTTGATCGCATTGGTCAGTTTGACAATGGTGTCGGCCTCGCGGCTGGATATGTAGCGTTTGGTCTCGTCTTCGCGGCTGTTAAACGGCCTGCCGCAAGGCCGATATCTGATTATACAACCAAGCCAACTGGCTTTCTTTTCGAGGTCAGTAGCGAGACCTTCAGATCCTCCACCTTTCCTCCCTGATCCATTTGCCGATGGTCTGCGGCGTCGATCCGACCCGCGCGGCGATCTCTCTTTATTCGTGATGGCGTCTTCGGTTAGGTAGAGCTTCTTTGCGAACTCTTTCTGCTGGCTCCGGGATAACTCTTTCATGTCCTTTTTTTCTGCAAAAAGTGAGCCGTTTTAACCCCGCGTAAAAAAAAATAGTTTAAACCATTGTTACACAATTTTATAACTACTGATTTTCGCCCGAATATTGCCGAAAAAACAAGGCAATGACTCAAACGTATATCGACGCGATAAATCCCCAGAGTCAGGTAGCAGAAATGCACCTGTATGGCTCTATCGGCAATAAGATCGACGGCGACTTATTCGCCAGGGAACTGGCTTCATTGGATAGGCAATGCAACCAGGTCAACATCCGGGGTAACTGCCCCGGCGGAGACGTCTTCAGGGCATGAGCATCGTATCGGCGATACTGTCGATGGTCACGCCCGTGCACGTCTATGTCGACGGCATCATGGCCAGTATGGGGCCGTGATCGCCGTGTGCGCCGATCGCGTCATCATGCAGGACTTTGCCAAGCTGATGATTCACGATCCCTTCTTCTCCGACAACGGCGCTATGACGGCGAAGCAGCGCAAAATGCTCGATAAGATCCGCGATATGCTGCTCGGCGTATTGATGCGCCGAGGCAAAAATGAAGAGGAGATCTCGCGCCTGATGACCGAAGAAACCTGGTTCTCCGCAAAGGAAGCCCGCGAGATGAACCTGTGCGATGAAATTCTCGCTTCCAACCGCGCCGAATCCTTCCTAAGACTAACCCCTCAGCAGATCATCACACAGATCAGCGCAGAATATCAACCACAAAATCAAAATGTTATGAATCTCACCAATGAAGCGGCCGAATTACTGAAACTCAAGGCCGAAGCTACCGAGGCGGAGGTATCCGCCGCCGTCGTCGCCCTGCATGGCCGGGTTGCGACCCAAACCAAACGGGCCGACGACGCCGAACAGCGGGCGAAAGCGGCTGAAAACGAACTGTCCGAAATCCGTAAGGCCCAGGCCGAGGAACGGAAGAAGGAGGCCGAAACCCCTGGTCGCCACCGCAATCAAAGACGGGCGCATCAACGCTGCGGCCAAAGAGTCCTACCTGGCCCTGTTCGAAAAAAGACCACGAAGCGGCGAAAACGGCTCTCGCGTCTATCCCCCGCCGGACGAATATCGCCAATCAAATCGGCGGCAAAGACGCCGCTCCGGAGCGGCAGGCGAAGCTCGAAGCCATGAGCTGGGAACAGCTCGATAAAGGCGGCTTCCTGGCCGACCTGAAAGCAAACAACCGCGACCTGTACGACAGGAAGTTCGAGGAACGGTTCCATCGCAAACCTTCAAAACAGTAATAAAAAATGGCAGTAGAAAAGAAATTTGGGAAGGCGACATCGTCGAGAAGTTGTATGCCGAGAATCCCCACCTGAGCCTGTGCGTCAACGCAGACCAGTATGTTTTAGCCGGGAAAGTAGTGCACATCCCGCAAGCCGGCGCAGCCCCCGATGTGGTAAAGAACCGTTCGTCGCTGCCGGCGGCCGTGAAAAAGCGTACCGACACGGACATTACTTATCCGCTGGACGAATACACATCCGATCCGGTGCACATCTCCAACGCCGAAACTATCGAACCGAGCTACGACAAACGTATGAGCGTTATGGCGGACACGCACATGGCGCTGAATGAAACGGTCGGCGTAGTGACGATCCGCAACTGGGCTCCGAGCGGTTCGGCCCGTATTATCCGCACGTCGGGCGAAGCCGTCGCAGCCCACATGCCCGGTGCGACCGGTATGCGTAAAAAGTTTCTCAAGGCCGAACTGAAAAAGGCCCAAAAGCAGATGAACAAGGATAACATCCCTACGTCGGATCGCTATGCCATGTTCGACGCCGATATGATGGATCAATTGACCGACAGCCTGACCGATTCCGAGTACAGGGATTTTTCCCGCGCTTACGACGAAAAAAACGGCGTGGTCGGTAAACTCTTCGGCTTTACTATTCTTTCGCGCAGTTATGTGCTGGGATATAACGGTTCCGCAGCAATCGAGCCGGGCGGCGAGGGTAATTCTCCCTGACTGTGCCGCCGTGCTGTGCTGGCATAAAAATTCCGTCGAAAACGCTCTGGGGCAGGTGAAGTTCTTCGAGGACGAAGGCAACCCGCAATACTACGGGGATATCTATTCCGCTCGTGCGTATGGGCGGCCGCATCCGCCGCGAAGACCAAAAAGGCGTCGTTGCCATCGTGCAGGATCTCGTTACCGAAGCGTGGAAGACCGGCGAGGAGTACAAGGCTGACGCTTTCGTAACCAACGACGGCAAGACCTATGTCTGCGTAGAGGATCATACGGCTTCGGCCGCATTCGCTACGGACGCCGCGAAATGGGAGGAGATCGTATAGCATGGAAACCTGGATAACCGCTCTTGTCGCCCGGCGACCCTGTTGATACTTACCTGGATAACCAACCGCACGGGCCGGCGCATCGACGAGACCCAGAAGCTCGTAACGCTTTTGCAGCAGGAGATCGGCCGGTTGAATATCAAGATCGAAAAGTTGGAAACAAAGGTCGAGACTCGCGACGAGGCGTTGGAGCGCAAGAGCATAATTATCCAGGAGGCTTTCAGATGCCGGACGCCTTCCAGCAAATGTCCGGTACTTATAAAACAATCACAATTAAACGATTATGCACAAAACAACACGGGGACTGCGCAACCGCAATCCGGGCAACATTCGCCACAATGCGACCCGCTATCTGGGGAGATTGCGGGGACGGATAAGTCCTTCAAGACCTTTTCCGCAATGCCCTGGGGATATAGAGCCATGTTCGTGGCGCTGTATACCTACCAACGGCGATACGGGCTGAATACGATCACCGGGTTGATCCGGCGGTGGCCCCTCCAACGAAAACGATACCGAAGCGTACATCGCAGCGGTATCCCGCGACAGCGGAATTCAGCCTACGACCTGGATCAACACCCAGCACCGGGATACGATGATCCCGATCGTAGCGGCGATGAGCCGCGTGGAAAACGGAGTGTCGGCCGATATATCCGAAGTCGAGGCCGGCTGGGAATTATTCGAAAAACATAAACCATGAAAAAGCTGATTGCCATCATTTTGTCGCTATTATTTATAGTTGGATGCTCCAGATCTGTAATCCCGGTAAAATCGGAAACGGATCGCCGAAAGACCGAACGGATCATCGACACCGTGACAAAAGTCGTTCCCGACAGCGCCTTGATCCGCGCTCTTTTGGAATGCGACAGTCTGGGACAGGTGCATATCCGCGACCTGTACACCGAAAACGGGCGATTGGTAAAACTCAATATGGAATTACGGGACAATCTGCTGCGACTACGGGCCCAAGGGGAATCACAGGAGCGGGTGCGGGAAGTAATCCGCACCGATACGATCTACGAATATATCGAAGTTCCTGTGGTCGTCAAAGATCCGGTCGTCGAATACCGGCTCCGGTGGTGGCAGAAGTGGCTCTTATGGATAGGAGTGTTCTATCTGGTTCGTATCGGAGTCAAAGTCTTTCTGAACTGGAAGCAAATCACATTTAAAAACCTTTTAAAAATCTTTTGACCATGATTAAAAAAGCGATAGGACTGAATGAAGAAGGTATCCTGCTGGCCGATATGACCGAGGACGGCGCAATTCCCGCCGAAGACAAATTCAAAGCCCTGGGGAAAACCTACAAAGACACGGCCACCCTCGAAACCGAAGAAGGTGAAACGGTTGCCTGTGAGTGTGAAGAGGACGACGACCCCGAAGACGAAATCTATATTCCCGGCGGCACGACGCTGAAATATTCGACGTCCGATCTCGACCCGGAAAGTTGCTATAAAGCCCTCGGTGGCGAATTGTCGGTCGATAAAGACTTGGGGCGCTCCGGATAGTTTTCGTCCGAAAGAGGTGTTTGTAAAATATACAACCAAATCCGGACTTCAGGTAACAATCAACCGGGCTAAGATGTACACCCGTATCAACTGGGCCATCAAGAAGAACGGTTACGGACTACTGGAGCATACTCTCAAAGTACTGAAACCGAAAGCGGCAGGAGGAGTAAAGAAGATGCAAGTGGTCGATACCTCAATTACTGAATCCGAAGGCTAACCCTGCGAATTATGAACGAGCAGCACATTCAAATTCAGGCTGCCGATACGATCTTACGCAACGGAGTGCGGGTTCCGGTTCTGGCCCCGCCTCTTTTGTTTCGGATCTTCGGCAAACGCCGCATGAGCATTACCCTGAGGCAGCCTTCGTTCAACGGCCTACTGATTATCAGTCGTCTGGTCGTTGAAATGGGGCTCTCTCCGGATGAATTCAAAGACCTGACCACCGCCGAATGCTATAAGCTGATCGACCGGCACGGCGAAAAGGTGGCGCAGATAATCGCCGTCTCCGTCCTCCGCTGGCCGCCTCTTATTTGGGGATACAAACGGTTCGCCCGTTGGATGGGATGGCGCATCGAGCCGGCGCTGCTCGCCTATGCCCTGCATTTGGTGTTGACCCTGAACGACGCAGGGGATTTCATAAGTTCTATCAGATCGGTAACGGAGCGGCTTCCGAACCTTCTGAGTCCGAGGAATCAGGGGAGCATCGGGGACGAGTAGTCGGCCTCCATAGCCCCTGGGGTATGTTATACCAGCTTAGAAAAGACCTGCACCTGTCCCGGTGGGAGGTCGCATGGGAGAATCGTGGATCAATATCGCCATGATGCTGGACGACGCTCCGCATTATGTTTCCCGCTCCGATCACGCCCGGCCCGCCGAAGAGATGAGCGACGATGACTTGAAAAAATTCGCAAATGAACTGAACTGATGTCAGAAGAGATAGACATTCGCTTTTTACTGAACTCCCCGAGGTGGAACGGGAATCCAAGCGTACCCAGGATGCCATCACGGGTATTGAGAAGACGGCCAGGTCGACAAGTAAGACCATATCGTCGTCATTCTCCGAGGCTTCGATCCCTGTCGAAGACCTCACCGAGAACCTCCGTATCCAGAAGCGGGTACTCAAGGAGCTTGAAGCTCAGTACAAAAAAGGAGGCGAAAAAGGTATCGGGATGGCTCCCCGGCGCAGCAAAGGTGGAGGCGGAAAGACAGTTGGCCGTTTCAAAACAGGAGATCGAAGACGAGAAAAAAAAGCCCTTGTGGAACTCGAAGCGATTCAGAGCCGGTATAAACAGTCCGCCGAGTCGATGCGGACGAAGATCCGCAAATTGAAGGAGGAGATGTCGGGCATGGTCGAGGGTACGGACGAATACTACCGAAAAATGCGCGAGTTGGGGACCCTTCAGGATCGGTACGGCGACATTTCCAAGCAAGGACAGATCTTCGCCGACGACCAGAAGAACATCCGTGCAACGACCGAAGCGATCCAGGGACTTTCCGGAGTCATGTCCGCAGGAACCGGCGTAGCGACGCTGTTCGGAGCCAGCCAGGAAAATCTCGCCAAAATCCAGGCCCGGCTCCAGGCAGTGATGGCTATCTCTATCGGCGTGAACCAGGTGGCCCAGGTGGTCAACAAAGATAGCTACTTTACGCATATCGCCCTGGCTAAAGCCAAAGACATGGTGACAGCGTCGACTACGCGCCTGAGCGTCGCGCTGGGTATTTCGAACGCGGCGGCGAAAACCCTGATGGCAACTTTAACCTCGGCCTTTCGCTCGCCATTGCAGGCCTGGTCGTTCTGATTAACCGGATGAATAAATCGAAGGCCGAAGCGATGGCTAAAGACGCCGAACTACACAATCAGGGTGGTGAAGACCCGCATCGAGATCGCGCAGGAGTCGGCCGAAATCGACAAACAGTTCCGGGCCCTCGAAAAGCGAAGGCGGGTACGAAAGCTTACGAAGCGGCGAAGAACAAGATCCTCACCGGCTACGGGAAATACTTGCAGGGCCTGTCGACCGAAATACGTACTCTTCAAGACGTTGAAGGCGCATATAATGCCGTGAAGAAAGCGGCTATTGACAGCGCCAATGCCCGCGCCCGCACCGCATTCGTTTCGAAGCCTCGCAAAAGGCTAACGAGAAGATGGCGGCGGCGATGGGTTCGATCCGTGAGGAGATCGTGAAATCGTATGACAAAGAGTTTCTGGAGAAATTTCCCGATCAAATCACGTCGATCATGGCCGAGATTACGGATGCGCTTATGCAGCCCGACAGAAATTCGCGGCAGAAGTTCATCGACGCAGGAGCTATCCTCGAAGATTACGGCTTTGGGAAAATGGCGATTCAACGCGTGTTGCGAGGATGGGATCTTCTGACGACAGACGTTAAAAGCAGCTATGTGCAAGACTTCCATTTAGCCCTGGAGGAGTTAAACGGCATCGAAGAAGTGGCCGAACGCGTGTTCAAGACGACCACGCCGAGCAACGAAGAGATCGCTAAAAACAAAGCTTACTGGACAGAGCAGCGCGATAACGCGCAGGCTGCGCTCGACGCCATGAACGAAACCAAAAAGGGACGGCCGAATGGAACGAGCAATACAAAAACTCGCTCTTGCCAACCAAAAACTCAAATTATGGGACTTCGCAGCCGACCCGTCGAAATTACAGTCCAAACTCAGCCAGACGGCATTACAGGCACAGATAGAACTCGAAAACGCCAGACCCGGAGTTATGAGGGATGGAAAGGAAAAGCGACTCGCGCTGGCCGAAAGCGAATACCGGCAGCGTCTTGCTGTCATAGACAAAGAGGAAACGGATCTTAAAGCACAATACAAAGCCCAGGGGGAAAACTATATCGCAGGAAGAGAAAGATTCCTTTGCAGCCCGCCGGCAGATCGCCGATACCGAACGTGCGAATAAACGGTTCGACGCTGAGTACGACTACTACAAACAGACCAAAACGCTGTACGATGAACTGGCCGATGTATTCCTGACCGATGAGCAGCGCAAAACCAAAGCGATCCGCGACCGGTTCGACGAAATGCGAAACCGGGTAAACGATAGCGTACTGTACGACGACATGGACGAGGGTACGGCCGGCAAGCTCTACGCGCGAATAGACCAGGCGCAGCAACAGTCCGAGTTAGACGAAGCGCTCAAGCAGTTCAAGACCTATCAGACTCAGGTCGAAGAGACGGTACGCGACCACAATGATCGGATCGTCCGCCTCCGTGCGGCCGGCTACGAGGCCGAGGCCCAGGAAGGGGAACGCCAGCGCGACAGGGCTTTACGCCAACTCTCCGAGGCCATGCTTCAGGAAAGCGACTTGTGGGTTCGTCTTTTCGGCGATCCGGCGACTAAAACGGTCGCTCAGATCAAAACCCCTGATCGACGAGACCCGGAACCTTTACGACTTTCTTCAGGGGAAAGAGGGCGCAATGAAGCCTATTGGATTTACTGACCAGCAGTTGGAAGACTTGAAAAAAGCCCGGAAGCGCTCAAGGCTATCCAGGATGCGATCAGGAAATTGAAACAGGAACTCGGACAGAAAAGCCCGTTCGACCAGTTCGCAAACGAAGTTAAAACGGGCGTCGACCTGATAAAAAAGGCATTCGGCGCAGATGGGAAAGGGATAAAGGATGTGTCCGGAGGAGTGACTGTAATTAATGACGCTTTCAGGGCATTTTCTCCGACACTCGAAGAATTCGGTAAAGACCTGTCGAACATCTTCGGAGACGAAGTGGGCGAGGCCATCCAACAGGCCGTCCAGTTAGGCCAGGCCGTAGGCGACGCCGGTTCGGGTATCGCAAAAATCGTTTCCGGAGACGTTGTCGGCGGAGTAATGAGCGTCGTTAAGGGGATCGGTTCCGTTTTCACGATGGGCCGCGAAGCGGAAAAGCGTCATCAGCAAGCGCTCAAGGAGATCGCCGACGCGAGGATCGCCCTGCAACGCGAATATAACCTTTATTGCTCGAACAAAACCTTTTATACGAAGAAGGAAAAAAACGCTTTCGGCACGAACGAACTCGGCCGGGCCACTAATGCCCTGTGGTTATACAGGCAGGCGATAGCCGATTACAAAAAAGAGTAAAAGGTGAAGCCCCGACGCAGGGATTGTTCGAAAAACTAATCGGCAAGTACAGCAAGAGTTACCAAAACAGACTCAATGCTTACAACAAAGGATACGGGGCCCTCTCAGATGCGAAGATTGTCACCGGGCACAAGAAGACCGGATTATTCGGATGGGGAAAGGGAAAAGACGTGTACAGCAGTATCCTCGAAGTGTACCCGAAACTGGTCGACAGCACGGGCCGCCTGGACGTTGCTCTGGCTCAGTCTATCCTGGACACCCAGAAAATGGACGACAGCACCCGAAACCTGGTGCAGTCGCTTATCGATTTACAAGAACAGGCCGACGCCGCACGCGAGGAGTTGAACGCTTACATACAGGAAACCTATGGCGATCTGGGCGACGGCATTATGGAAGCGCTCGTCGGCGGCGTCCGCTCCGGCACGGACGCATGGCTGGAATTCGGGAAAACCGGGGCAAGCGTGTTGGAAGATCTCGGCAGGCAGGCAGCCTACTCGCTATACCTGAAAACGACTTCGACAAGCTGCAAAAGGACTTAGAAGCCGTTTACGGAAGCGATAAAAGCGAGAAGCAGATCGCTTACGACGCAATGGACGTCGTCGATAAGTTTTATGACACGGTCAGCGGGAAAATGGATCAGGCGGAAGACTGGCTAAAGTATTGGCAGCAGCGGGCAAAGGACAGAGGATTCGATCTATGGGCCGAAGACCAGAGCGCAAAAAGGAAGGCTCGTCCGGTCAGCTTCAGGCGCAGATGACCGAAGGGACTGCATCGCAACTCGTCGGCCTTTGGAACATGACCGCGCTGGATATTCGAGCCCTAAAAGAGATTATATCCAATAGGGAGCCTGTTCTGGGGAAAATCCAATTAGACGTGCACCAAATCCTGGTGACGACCATTTTGATCGAACAGCACACCCGCGCCACTTCCGAAAACACAAAGGCTACGGTAAATGAATTAAAACAGGGATTTCAGCAGATGAGCCGAATGTTGGATGAAATCGCCGCGAACACGAAAGCAAACGGCAGCAGAAGATAACTATGTACACGCTTGACGGAACCGATATCAGAAATTTCGGCGCGGTCGCGGCCCGTAAAGGGGAGCGTATCGCCCTGGAAGGCGTGTTCTCTTTTCCCAAGAGGAAAGGAACTACCGAACGCAACTGGCTCACCCAGATCGAACCTTTCGTCGATGCGGAAGACCTGGAATTCGACGGACGCGCCATGACGCTGAACGTGTGGCTTAGGGGGATTCATGGGTTCAATACAACGACCGTTTAACAGCGTTTAAAAAATGCCTGTATCGCCTGCCGAACACTCGCTACGGAATATGCGTCATTCCCTGTCGTACTCAAGGACTCGGTGGAAGTGGAAGAGTATATCGGCCACAACCGGGCCTTCGTATCGGCTACTTTTTGGCAGGAAACCGTACAGTTTCCCGCACTGACAGCGCAGTCTTCCGGCGGCGACGGTTATCGGATCGACGAGTTCAACCTGCTTACAGACTTCGGGATCAGAGTTTATAAACGGCAAGACAATAACGATGGGGAAACGTATCGAAACCGATACGACCGAACCTTACACCCCTTACGCAATACCGAGACAAAGGTACTGCCACCTTTAAATGTTACCTACGCGGCGAATCCTTTGCCGATATATATGCCAAGATGACCCGGTTTCATGCTCTGTGCGCCCTCTTCGGGACTCAGGACGCTCCATCTTCCGGATGGAGCCGAGCTGTCGGGTTATGTGAAAGACGGATTTACGGCCAAAGCCGAACACCGTACAAAAGTCTCTTTGATTTTAAACTACGATTAATATGATAACCGTATTTAGAAATACCGACGCAACAGAGGATGTCGTTTGCACCGTCTCCGATGATAATGCCACGTACTCGGCAGCTTTGATGGGTAAAGACGAGATTGTGGTCGACGTCGTCACCAGGCCGTATTGCCGGTATCCGTACTCGACTATATACGCTACGGCGGATACGCCTACACGCTTAACCGGCAGCCAGAGTTTACGAAAGAGGCCGATGTGAAGTATCGCTATAACCTGGTTTTCGAAGGAGCTATCTATAACCTGCTCGATAAGGGCTTCGAGCACCCGATTACCAAGCAGACACGATTCACGTTGACTGGGACGCTGCGCGATTTCGTACAGCTTGCGGTGGATAATGCCAACCTGACCGATTCGGGCTGGAGCGTGGGCGACGTACCGGATACCCCGCGTAAAAACATCGTATTCGAAAGTATGACGGTGGGTGACGTACTGGATAAACTGGCAACCGAGTTCTCAGTCGAATACCACAGCCTCGGCAAAGGATCAGTTTTTATGACCGCTATGAAAATATCACCCAAATTGTTTTCAAGCAGGGCATGGGAAACGGCCTTTTCACTCTAACCCGGCGTAACGTAGACTCCGAAAACACCGTCACGCGGGCCATACTGTATGGCGGCACGAAAAACCTGCCACTGGGCTACCGCAACGGATCGGAGTACCTGCGCTGGGCCGACCCCGCTACCGGAAATATGTACGTCGAGAATTTCAGCGACTATCCGAAAGTCGTAGAACGTGACGTCTATTTCGACGATGTGTATCCGCACTTCGAGGGCGGGCTGGACGGAGTACGGGGCGACCATCACGAAATAGTCCGCTGTGCGGCCATCGACTTCGATGTGAACGACTATATGATCGGGGACGTAAAGGCGAAGATTAACTTTATAACCGGAGACCTGACAGGGAATGACTTCGAATTCAACTATAACCATGCGACCCATGAGGTAACGCTAATCCGCAAAGAGGACGATACCGTCCTGCCGGACGCCGAGGGCAACCGGCCCTTAATTCCTAACGACAATAAACGCCCGCAAATCGGCGATCAGATCAATTTTACCGACATTACCATGCCGCAGGCGTATGTTACCCGTTTTGAAAACCAACTACACGACAAGGGGGTCGAATGGCTGGCGATCAACTCTCAATTGCGGGTGAAGTTCGAGTTATCCATCGACCACCGTTACCTACGGCGCGAGGGAATCTCGCTCAAAATCGGCGACGTCGTGCGGATTCAGGTTCCCGAAGACGGCATAGACCGCCAGTTGCGTATCATATCCCTGGAAAAACGGCTGAAGGACGGCTCCATCACCTGTGAAGTATCCAACTTCCTGCGGCATAGCTGGGAAAAAGAGGTGGAAGGCAAATTGATGGCCGCCCGCGATAAAGCCGAAATTATTCGCTCTGAAGTATTGTACGATCTGAATGCGTCGAAGGAATGGACGGCGCGTCACTTCGCGCGTTTAGCAGGGGGAAACCGACTTTCAGGAGACCAGGATATTGAAGGAAACGTCAAAGTCACAAAGGATATATCCGGAGACAATATTCATGCGGAAAGGACATTTCCGCCGGTCGGAAAATATCTGCCCAAGCTGGTGAAATCGTTGAAATAACTTCCGAAAACATCGAGACCGCAATCCTGAAGGTACTCGACAAGATCATCGCTAAAGACCAGACGCTGTCCGGGAAGATCTCGTCGGCCGACTTTTTGTCCGGGCTGCTGGGCTACGGCTGGTGTATCGACAACGCGGGCCGCGCCGAAATGCGCTCGCTGACCCTTCGGGAATGGCTGGACGTGCCCGAACTGCGTTACAACCGGGTTCAGGTCATCGGTTCCGAAATGTGGGTGACCGAAGGCGGCGCGATATCGGACGTACAGTCTTCCGGCAGTCAGTGCGTCGTCACGCTGAAACTGGAAGAAGGCGACCCGAACCCGTTCCGCCCGGCCGATATCCTGAAAGGCATTTACCATACCGGGCACGGGATTCCAGACGGTGATGCTGCGCGTCGACGCGGTGTCCGACGACGGCGCGATGACCGTCACCCCCGAAAGACCCGCAGTTGCTTCCGCAGAAGTTTATGGACGTCGCCCGTATCGGCAACTTCACCGACAAAGAGCGCCAACGCAGTATCCTGATCTCGTCGAAAGAGGGCCGTATCCTGATCCTGGGGGGACGTCGACGGCTGGGACGTCCAGCCCCGGATGGTGAAGATGATTTTCGGGGACACATCCGGATTCATCCACCCCGAATTCGGCGATATGTCGGGTTATAACGCTTTTCTGGAAAACATCCTGATGACCGGCCGGATCTACCAGAAGTCCGCCGACGGACAAACGTTGAAACCCGTGCCGGTCAACAAAGGGGCATGGGAACCGGGTTCTTACTATTATTACGACGAAGTGACCCGTAACGGCTGCCTATGGCTGTGCACGGCCGGTTCGACCACGGCGGAGCCGGCCGAAGGATCGCCGGACTGGATCAAACGGGTGGATAAAGGAGCCGACGGCCTCACATCCTATTTTCACATCAAATATTCTCCCGTAGAGAATCCTACTGCGGCCCAGATGACCGAAGAACCGGACGTTTACATCGGCACGTATGTGGACTATACGCCTGCCGATAGCAACGATCCGTCGAAATACGCATGGATGCGGTTTCAAGGGCTGCAAGGGGACGCCGGCGAAAAAAAGGTATCCCCGGCGTAAACGGAGCCGATGGGAAAACCTCGTTTTTGCATATCAAATATTCGGACGACGGCCAGACGTTTACAGCCAATAACGGCGAAACTCCGGGCGCATGGATCGGACAGTATACCGATTTCACGGAGGCCGACAGCAGCGTATTTTCGAGATACGCTTGGACGAAAATAAAAGGCGATAAAGGGGACAAAGGCGATCCCGGAAAAGACGGTATCCAGGGAACCCCCGGCGCAATCCTTCGTTCCCGCGGCGTATGGAAGCCGTCGGAAGTGTATATCCGGTCTGCCGAGTTTATCGATTGGGTCGTATATGGGCCGCAGAAATACCGCTATGTGGTCAAATCCGGCGTCGCTACCGTTCCTGCCGGTATTCTACCTACGAACACCGCCTACTGGACGGCCTTTAACGAAATGGAACCGGTGGCCGCGCCGATGTTCCTCGGTGAAACGGCCTCTTTCGATGTGGTCGGATCGCAGGCGATCCGTGTGCTGGAGGATGATTCGTCCGAATACGGGTGGATGCTGACCGGCGGGAAGATCTTGCATACCCGGACGGGGCTGGCGCTGAATGCGAGCGGGAAAAATCGAAGCCCCCGACGGATTGGCTATCGAAATGTCCGGAAAAAGTTTGGAGGAATGGACGCAGCAGAAAGCCGACGCCGCGAAGCAGGCCGCCATCGACGCGGCCGCTGCGGATGCGGCCGATAAGGTGAATGCCGTACGGATCGGCGGAGTGAATATTCTGAACGGCACAAAAAATTTTTCCGATCATTGGAGCGGAGAAGGGCAAATTCTGTCTGAACAATATTTAGGTCTAAACGTCGTATACTGTAAAGTTCCGACTTCCGCCGATTATGCAGAAGTTCGCCAGCAGGTGAATGTACCGTTCACGCCATCGGAAGAATATACTCTTAGTTTTTGGGCCAAAGGGGAGGGTTATGTCCACACCTACTGCCATCCTGTAATTAGTCAAAGAATTATAGCTACCAACGGAGATGCCTCCGTCGGTTCCGCTGTCGATACTCGTATGAGGTATGTTCTGACTTCGGAATGGAAGCGTTTTTTCGTAACATTCCTAACTTTGGGAACTGTCAGTCCGAGCGGAGATAACAGAGTATTATTTAGAATTCATTCAGGAAACAATGAGGTGTATTTGTGTGGAGCCAAGCTGGAGCAGGGCAATAAGGCTACGGCGCACTCCATATCTGACAATGACCAGAAGGAGTACTCGGACAAAGCCCTGACGCCTTGGCCGATATCGCCAACGACGATAAGCTGACCCCCAATGAAAAAACAGGACGCCAAACGGGAATGGGATATTATCCAGGGCGAGAAACCGATCCTCACAGCCCAGGCCGATACGATCCAACTGAGCACCGCCGATTATCTGAACGTCTACAATGCCCTGAGCGCATACATCACGCCGCTGCTGGCGGATATGACGACGACCTCGACGATCACCGGGTCGGTTTTCAATGCGAGATTCAAAACGTACTACAATGCGAAGACGACGTTGCTGAAAAATATTCAGTACTATTCGTCCGGGCAGTTCCGGATCACTACGATCGACGCTACGGCGCTCGATCCGGATACTTATTATCCGGTAACATTCACTTTATATAGTGCGTCGGAATATAAAGCGACCATTGAGATCGGAGCCGTGTTAGGCACGAGCGGGAAGCCTCCCTGGGCTACCCATGCCAGGGATTCTCATGCAATTGCGCCTGGGAGTCGAACGGGAACCGCTGGGGCACGATATACATCAAAAGGTATATCCATTCCTTTACTTACATCTTTGCAGGGAGTACGCCCGTCGGCAGCATCGGACAGGTGATGGAGGTATCGATGGAATACATATACGTTCGTGGCGGCGGCAGGTACACGGTGCGTACATCCGGCGTTCCTTTCATTGAATTGCATCCTTCCGGTTATCATTGGACTTACGGAAGTTCATCCGGCGATCTTCCCACCCGGACGTCGATAGAAACGCCGGTCGTGGATGTGGAAACGGCCAAGACGACGGCGCAGTCGGCCCTGGGCGCGGCAAACGCCCTTTCGACGACGGTTACGGGCCTGAAGAACTTCACGGATTCGGCCTTTGCCGACGGGGTCGTCACCCGCAGCGAGGCGGCCGCCATCGGCAAGCTGACCAACCAGGTCGCCGAGACCGCCGAATCCGTGAAGGCGCAATACTACAACCGGTATAACCATGCGGATCTGAACGAGACCGGCAAGCGGAATCTCGCTGCGAAGTACGCGCTTTTCGACGCCGCGAAAGCCGCCCTTCTGACCTCGATCACGACGGCCATCGCCGACGGCATTGCGACGGCGGCCGAGCAGGCGGACGTGGATACGAAGCACAACGCGTTCAATTCGGCCCTGTCCGACCTGAACGTCGCCTTCGGGTCGCCCGACGAAGCGATCCGGGACGCGATCCGGGCCTATGCGGACAGTGCCGTCGATACGGGACAGAATGCCGTTGCCAAAAATATCGGCTTCTCGTCCTATGAGGATATGACGGCGAAGGCCGAGGCCGGGCAAACGATCGTAAAAGGCGGTCGGATCAATGCGGATCTGATCGAAACGGCTACGCTGATCGCGGAGAACCTTATAACCAAGCCCGCGTCGGATTCCGATCAGCGACGGATCGAGATACGCCGCGAAACCAATGCGCTGACGGCCTACGATTCGGCCGGAAACACGGTGCTGCTGGTCAAAGGGGATACCGTCGACGACGTGGACACGCTGATTAACCCGGCGGCCGTGTCGCTGTCGTCGGACTTCACGCCGCGGTCGTTCAGTTGGTCGGCGACTTCGGAACTGGAGAAATACGAGTCGGCCGTTTGCGCGGAACTGGCCGTGACGTCGGCCGGGTTCTACAAAATCTCGATCCCGGACATCCAGGCCAAACACCGGACGCAGTGCGCCGCCGGCGCGTATTCTTACGGGCGGATGGATTTCGTTCTGACGACTTCGGACGCTTCGGACGTTCTGGTGCAGATTCCGGTTGCCAAAGGCAATACCGAGAACTGGAACACGCATGTCCGGGCGGGGACGTACACCGTATATGCCAAATCGAGGCTGTACCTGCGGGTGCGCTTTTACGGACGGCTGGAAGGTTACGCGTCGGCACAGGCCGCCGAGTCGATGAACGTGCAGCTCTATACCGCCAGCCAGAAGGTGACCTGCACCGGATCGACCGGCAGCGCGATGCGGACGTCGCTGTTTGCGAACGGCATGGCGGCCACATACAGCAACCAGGAGTATTTCGTGGTGTTCAAAGGGCGGCACGGGGATTCCGTACATCATGGGCCGGGGGGGATGCGCGCCTGCTGTCGAAGTCGGGCAAGTACAGTCTCCGTCTGACGGACAGCGGGGTGCTGGCTACGTCGAACAGTACGGAAAGTACGAACGGCAACAATTGGGGCGCGCTGATGCACGGGCTGGAGGCGTGGGGAATCGTCAATACGGGCACTTATGTAATCGCGAAGTCTTGGATATCTCCGGCCAGCAGCATAACTTCTTTCTCCGCGTCGATGGCATGGACAAACTGTGTACAGATCACGATGAATGGAGCCCGGTTCACGTCGAAGGACTCTTATGTTGTCAAACCCGAAGTTAATAATAGCAACGACAGGGTTGCATTTCATTCGGTACCGGGCAAGACGGCCACGTCGTTTAAAATATTCACCGGTGACGGAGCCGGATCGGTAGCCTCGGATGTCCTGTTCTTCATATTCAATCTGGATACTTACAAATACTAATTGTTCAACCCTTTAAAAAAACTGAATTATGTACACATCGAATCTTCAAACAGCAAGGTACAAGGTAGAAGACGCCGCGGGCGGAATGACCGTTACCGGAACGTACTCCGTCAGGGGCGACAGAAGTCCTCGACGAAGTCAACATCAACGCCATCGGCGAAGGAGGGGCCGCGAAAGGCGCGCTGATCGTCAACTCCGACGGATATACGTCCGTAACGACCATGCCCGGCGGAGATCCCGCGGAGATCGGGAGCATACTGCTCGATACGCTGGCGCGGATCAGGGAAGAAGTGACCACACCCCTCGAAAAATAACACCCTTCTCCGGCAGGGGAGGTATAAATTAATGACAATTATACCCCAAGTTACTACAATTATAAAGTCGTATTTTGGGCTATCAAAAAAACGGGCTTTAAAATCATTTTAAAGCCCGTTTAATTTTTGCTACTTTTTTGTCTATTTTTCAAGATTATCCTTTGAAATATCCGGAAAGTCAGATGGAATTTTCGTTTTGCCGATTATAAGGGTTCTTCTTTTTCTCGGACGACGATTGTTCCGCAACGGGAATTTCATCGTGTTCCTTCTCCCCCGACGGCTTCTCCGGCAATAATCCGTTCGAAATCGGCCTCGCCGATAATTTTGACGCCCAGCTTATTGGCTTTGGTCAATTTCGCCGGGCCGATATTATTGCCGGCCAACAGATAATCGGTATTGGACGAAACAGCTCCCTGATTCTTGCCGCCGTGCGCCTCGATCAGTTGTTTCAACTGATCGCGCGAATGTCTTTCGAACGTCCCCGAAATGACGATCTTTTTGCCGTCGAGACGATCCGAAAGACGCGCCGATTCCCCGGCTTCGAAATGCAGGCCGCTCGCCTTCAGCCGTTCCAAAATATCCAGGTTCGCCGGATCGAGAAAGTAATCCCGCACGCTGACAGCGATCCGCTCGCCGATATCCTCCGCCGTAGCCAGCTCCTCGGGCGTAGCCGCGGCAAGCGCATCGAGGCTCTTGAACTGCGCGGCAAGCGTTTTGGCGGTCGTCTCGCCGACGAAGCGGATCCCGATCGCGAACAACACCCGGTCAAAAGGCACGTTTAACGACTTCCGGATACTGTTTAAAATATTGTCGGCGGATTTCTCGCCCAGACGCGGCAAATCGACCAGGTCCTCGCGTTTCAGCCGGTACAGATCGGCGATATCGGCGACCAGCCCCGAATCGTACAACAGTTGCACCGTCTCCTCGCCGAGACCGTCGATATTCATCGCCTTACGCGAAATGAAATGCACGATACGGCCGACGATCTGCGGCGGACAATGGCTTGGGTTTGACAGTAATGGCGCGCCTCGCCTTCGTATTTGACCAATTCCGTTCCGCATTCCGGACAGTGCGTGATGAACTTGAACGGCTCGCTGCCGGCCGGACGTTCGGACAGATCAACGCCGGTAATTTTCGGAATAATTTCGCCGCCCTTTTTTCCACATAGACCATATCGCCGAGCCGGATATCGAGCAGCGCGATCTGTTCGGCATTGTGCAGCGAAGCCCGTTTGACGGTTGTGCCGGCCAGCGGCACCGGATCGAGGTTGGCGACCGGCGTCACCGCCCCGGTACGCCCGACCTGAAAATCGACCGACAACAGCCGGGTGCGGGCCTGCTCCGCTTTGAATTTATAGGCTACGGCCCAGCGCGGAGCCTTGGCGGTATAACCGAGCCGATTCTGATCGGCGAAACGGTTCACTTTGATTACCACGCCGTCCGTAGCGAACGGCAGGTCGTGACGCGCCTTATCCCAATGACGGATAAAAGCGTCTATCTCGTCGATCGAACGGCACAGGCTGATCTGATCGGATACCTTAAATCCCCAACGTCGGGCCGCCTGCAAACTTTCGTAATGGGGTTTCGAACGGCAGCTTGTCGCCGACCAGCGCATACAGCGTGCAGTCGAGCTCGCGGCGGGCGGTTTCGGCCGAGCTCTGTTGTTTGAGCGACCCGGCGGCGGCATTGCGCGGATTGGCGAACGGCGTCTCCCCGATGTCTTCCCGCTCCCCGGTTCAGTCGTTCGAACGAGCGGAACGGCATCAGCACCTCGCCGCGAATTTCGAAAAGGACGGTAATCGTCCCCGGCAAGCCGCAAAGCGGCACGGTGCGGATCGTCCTACGTTCGCCGTCACGTCGTCGCCGCGCGTCCCGTCGCCGCGCGTCACGGACTGCGACAAGCGACCGTCCTGATAAGTCAGGCTGATCGCCGTGCCGTCGAATTTCAGCTCGCATACGTATTCCACAGGTTCCACCTCCTTGCGGATGCGAACATCGAATTCGTGCAGCTCGTCGAGCGAATAGGTATTCGACAGCGACAACATCGGATAACGGTGTTCCACGGTGCGAAACTCATTGGTCGCATCGCTGCCGACGCGATGCGTCGGCGAATTGGGATCGTCGAACTCCGGGTAGGCTTTTTTTCGAGCTCCTGCAACTCGCGTAACAGGGCGTCGAATTCGTAATCGCCGATCAGCGGATCATTCAGTACGTAATACCGGTAATTGTGATCATTGATTTGTTCGCGAAGTTGTTCGATTTTCTGCCGCATAATAGTACCGATTTAATATAAAGGCATTACTTTTGTGCCGCCTACGGGAAAGCCGTGACAAAACTAATAAAAAACAAACACAAAAGCCAGACCCCAAACGGCAACGTTTCGAGTAAAAAACAGGCCATACGGACAATTTGCAGTTTTTTGGGATGTTCGTGTTTTGATTTACAAATTTTGCTTATACTTGCAGAAAATTTTGGGAAACAATGACGGAAAAGAAACAAAGAAGCGAGTTGCTATCAGTTACAAGAACCTTTCGCCTGAATTGCGGGATGAGGTGAAGAAGCAATATCCGAACGGATATACCGATCACATGATCCGCATCGACAAAGGCCCCGGGGATTTTTTCTACGCGATCGTATTGAAACCGAAGACACTTCTTACCTGATCAAAGTGGACGTCAAAGTGGACGATCAGGTCGAAGAGGACGACAAAGACTTCTTCGGGGACGACGAGATTAAGGACGACGATGAAATCATCGACACCGATATGGCGGATATGGACGACGAAGAGTAAGCGCTTATCTAAATAAAACTTAAACAATCAGGGCTGCACCGGAAGGATGCAGCCCTGATCTATTTTTTATCCGGCGGAACGGATTATTCGTTCCACTCCAGAATCTTGTAGAAATCGAAAGCTTCCGGATTCGGCACGTATTTTTGGCGGCTTCGTAATCGGCCGGCGTGACGTAGTTCAGATGTTTTTGATGACCATCGTAAACTTGTCCGAATTGATATCGACCAAACGCGGCGGAATCTTGCCGGTTTCGGGATCCTGCAGGTCTTTCAGGTACAGCGGAGAAATCTGTCCGGCGGGATCGGCATACACCATACAGCCGGTCTTGCCTTTCGCTGAACAACTTATAAGTCCCCATACCCAGCAGCGAACAGTAAACCAGGTCGTAAGCGACCGGAGTCTGGCAGCGCACCTCGTAACCGATTTCGACCGGACGGGATTTCACCTTAATTTTCAGTTCGCCCAATTTCTTTCGAGCATTTCATTGAATATGTGAGCTGACACTTTGCCGAGTTCGGGATGCCCGTGGTCGTCATACGAAAAATGAATCCCCGATTTTTTTGATTTCGGCATCGCTCAACGAGTGGAATACGCCTCCGAGATCATCGCCACGCCATAGTCGAGTCCCATGATCTTGCGCTTGATGATCGACGAAACGACGAGGTTCACGATCTTCTCGACGGTAATCTCGGTCTTGTTGAACATCTCGGGAATCACGATCATCGGATAGTGGCAGGCCGTACCGATGCCGAACGCAAGGTGTCCGGCGGAACGTCCCATGGCAGCCACGACGAACCAGTTGCCGCTGGTACGCGCGTCGGTATAGACCGTGCGGCCGATGATCGAACCCATGTCCTTGGCGGACTGATAACCGAACGTCGGCGAGCCGGCCGGCAGCGGCAGGTCGTTGTCGATCGTTTTCGAACATGGATGTTGGCGATCGGATACTTTTTGGCTGCCAAGAATTTGGCGATGCGGTTCGCAGTCGAAGCCGTATCGTCACCCCCGACGGTCACCAGCAACTTAACGTTGTTTTTGACGAACAGGTCGAGGTTGAAATCTTCTTCGAAGTTTTTGTCCGACGGTTTGAAACGACTCATCGTCAGGAACGATCCGCCGCGATTGAAGATGTCGTCGGCCAGCAGGAAGTCGATCTCGGTGATTTTCGGCGTGTCGGTGAACAGAGCGGAATATCCGCCTGCAGTCCGAGCACCCGGTATCCTTTCTGTAAAAACGTTTTTGCCACGCTACCGACCACAGTGTTCATTCCGGGAGCAGGCCCCCCGCCCGTCAAAATTGCAATTGCATCCATTTCTTTTATTTTAAAGTTTAAGTTCTATCAGTTCCGGCCCTTGCGCCGGATGTTTTTTCGTTTGAGCGATCCAAAAATACAATTTATTTTTAATATTTTTTAACAATTTTTGAGATTTATTACCGCATTTACCGCTTTTTAACACGACGCTACGGCAGTACCACACCCTACCCGAGCAACCGGGCGGCCATCGCCGCAGCCAACGCATCGCAGGCCGCCTCTTTTCCGGGCTCGGGATGCCCCATGATCTCCGCGGCGGCGCGACCACCTCCCACCCCGATCTCTTCGGCGAAAGCATTCAGATTTTTGACGCCCCCTCCGTTCCAACTGTACGTACCGAAAATACCGAGCAATCTCTCCTTAACGCCCATATGCAGCAACTCGCGCGTCAGGTTCTCCATCAGCGGAAACATCTGCAGGTTGTAGGCGCAGCTTCCGAGCACCACCCCCTTATAGCGCCAGATATCGTTGATAAGGTATGAAATATGCGTTTTCGACACATCGTGGACGCGACCTTTTTCACGCCGGCTTCGGCGATCCGACGGGCGATGAATCGGCCATTTGCGCCGTATTGCCATACATCGACGCATAGATGACCACGACGCCGTCCTCGCCCTGATAGCTGCTCCAGCGATCGTACAGGCCGATCACCTTGCACGGATCGGTACGCCACACCAATCCGTGCAGCGGGCAGATCGTACGGATCGGATAGTCGCGCAATTTGGCGAGCGCCTTTTGCACCATCGGGCTGTACTTACCGACGATGTTCGAATAATAGCGGCGCATCTCGTCCTCGTAGAAAGCGAAATACACCCCTCCGTCGAGCGCCCCGAACATACCGAACGCATCGCCCGAAAAAAGCACGCCGTCGGTCTGGTCGAACGTCATCATCGTTTCGGGCCAGTGCACCCACGGCGTAAACACGAACTTCAGGTTGTGATATCCGAGCGACAGCGTGTCGCCGTCCTTCACCTCGATCAGGTTGTCCCGTTTGCCGAAATAGGCTTCCAACACCCGGAAAGTTTTACAGTTACCGACGATTTTCACATCCGGGTAACGCTGCACCAGGTTTTCGATCTCGCCCGAATGATCGAGTTCCATATGGTGGATGATCAGGTAATCGAGCGGACGCCCGTCGAGCGACTCGACACCCAGTCCGCATACGAACGGTCGCTGCCGCTCTCGACGGTATCCATCAGCGCGCACTTTTCGTCCCGAATCAGGTACGAATTGTAGGACACTCCATTGGGCAATGGCCAGATATTCTCAAAAAGTTGTTTGCGGCGATCGTTGACGCTCGTCCAATAAATCCGTTCGCCGATGCGTTGTTTACAATTCATAATCTAACTCTCCTCTTTTATCTTGTCCGTAAACGTTTCGTAATACAGTCTGCGGGCAGCGCGCCCGCGTTCCGTCCGGGAAACACAACAATCCGTCCTCCATGCACGTTTTATACCCGAGCGGGCAGCGCCCGAATTTTATTTTAATTACCTTTGCAAAGGTAAAAATTATTTAGAAATCGAAAACATGAACCGCTGTCTGTTCCCGGTGCTTGCGGCCATTCTGCTGTTGACGAACCTGAAAGCCCGGCGCAGGTAATGACCGAGTACGGCCCGGTACAGACGAAAGTCGTGGACGGGGATACGATCACGACGGTTTACCTGAAACCGGCGTTCGTCTTCAAACGCGCGGCCGACGAGAGACGGTGGTCGCGACTGATCTACAATCTGAAGGTCGTCTACCCGATTGCGCTCGAAGCCAATGCGACGTTGCACGCCATGGAACAGCGCATGGACAGCATGAAAACGAAGCGCGAAAAGCAGGAATTCGTCAAAGCGATGGAACGCGCGCTGAAAAGGAAATACACTCCCCGTTCTGAAAACATGACCCTATCGCAAGGAAAGCTGCTGATCAAACTGATCGACCGGGAGACCGACCAGACCTCCTACGACCTGGTCAAAACAACTGCGCGGCGGATTCCGCGCATTTTTTCTGGCAAAAGCATCGCGCCTGTTCGGCGCGAACCTGAAAGACACCTATGACGCCGAAGGCGACGACCAGATCATCGAAGAGCTGATCATGCTGTACGAAGCGGGATTGCTTTTTAAACCGATCCATAAACCCCCCGAAAACATTCAATATTCGACCTTATCGGGCTTTTTTCCCGCCACAGGCGGAATGCCCTCGAGCGCTTCGCGGCGCAACAGACTCTCGCCCGAATGCTGCGCCGCGACGGGGCGAGGACGACTTCGTCGTAGATAAACGCATCCCCGAAACCGATCTCTGCGGCATCCTTCCGGTTGTTGCCGTAATAAATCCGGGATATCCCGGCCCAGTAAGCAGCGCTCAGGCACATCGGGCACGGTTCGCAGGAGGTATAGAGTTCGCAACCTTCGAGCCGGAACACCTTCATCGCGGAACAGGCCGCGCGGATAGCCGTCATTTCGGCATGCGCCGTCGGATCGTTCAGCAGAGTCACTGAATTGGAACCCCTGAGCAACGATCTTTCCGTCTTTCACGATCACTGCGCCGAAAGGCCCGCCGCCTTGCCGAACGCTTTCGCAGGACAGGCTGATAGCCTCCCGCATAAAATCTTCTTTCGTCATCTTCCTGTTTCTTTAATTACACGACACGTTCCGCCGGATATTGTCGTTCTTTCACTCCCGTACAAATAGTATTTCCGCGACAACGTCCTGAACGGAGCGACATCCTTGTACCAATAGGCCCGGATATCTTCGAAAACGGTTGCGCGCCGCAAAGTCTTGCGCACGTAATCGCTGCCGGTCACCTGGGTCCATCATCCGAAAACGCGCCGTATCGGCATTGGCCAGCACTGCGCGGTCGGGATAGAGCCGGGCGATCTCCTGCATCACGTAAAACTGAATATCGGTCAGCGGCGCATCGGGGTACTTCGTAAGATGTACCTGCACGCCATGCAACTGCTTTCCCTGTCCGACCGAGTAAAACGGTTTGACATGGATCGGTCTGAAAATCACCCCTGGTAACTTCAGTGCGTTCAGGCTGTCGGCAAACTGCTCGGCATTGATCCATTCGGCGGCGAACATCTGGAACGGAATCGTGTACCCGACCCCGATCGACAGGTAGCCGAAATCGCCCACAATTCCGGAAGCCGGATAAAAAGGCCGTTTCCGCCTGCGGAATATGCGGCGACGACGGAATCCACTGCAACCCGGTGTCCTCGTACACCATATCCCGCTTCCAGCCTCCATCGCGACAACGTGCAGGTTGCACGGCTTACCGATCATCCCTTCGCCGTTGAGCAGCATCGCCAATTCGCCGCAGGTCAACCCATAGACATACGGGATGCGGTACTGGCTGACGAAGCTGAAAAAACCGTCTTGCACCAGCGGGCCCTTCAACCTTCCGTCCTCCGAGCGGATTAGGCCGGTCGAGCACGACGAATTCGATACCGTTCTCGGCGGCGGCGGCCATCGCTTCGCCCATCGTGCTGATGTAGGTGAACGACCGGCAGCCGATGTCCTGATGTCGTACACCAGCACGTCGATCCCCGCAGCATCTCCGGCGTCGGTTTCCGCGTCTTGCCGTACAGCGAATAGACAGGCAGTCCGGTCACGGGATCGGTCTGGTTGCCAACGTGATCGCCGGCATGCGCATCGCCGCGCACGCCGTGCTCCGGCCCGAACAGGGCCACCAACTCGACATTCGGCGCTTCGTTCAAAATATCGACCGTCGACCGCAGTCCGTCGTCGACTCCGGTAGGATTCGTAATCAACCCGACGCGCTTGCCCTCGAGCAGTTCGAACCGCTGCGCTTTCAACACTCTATTCCCGTCTTGACGACGATCGGGCGAGCGACGCCCGTTCCGGCCAGCAACAGCGCCAGGCCGATCAACAAACTCTTTTTCATCCGTTATCGTTTTCTTTTCTCCTTCCGTAATCCGGATCGATCTTCAGCAGCGACACCGCAACGACCGGCACGACGCTGCACAGCATGACCCATACGAAAAGTGATTGTAGCCGAGCTGTTCTTGCAGCCAGCCGGCGAACATACCGGGAATCATCATCCCCAGCGCCATAAAACCGGTGCAGATCGCATAATGCGCCGTTTTCTGCGGTCCGTCGGCATAGTACATCAGGTAGAGCATATAAGCCGTAAAGCCGAACCCGTAGCCGAACTGTTCGATAAAAACGCAGGCGTTGATCGCCAGCAGGTTCGCCGTTTGCGAGAAGCCAAGTAGACGAACGTGACGCAGGTCAGCAACATACTGAACGTCATCGGCCATATCCATTTTTCAGGCGCCGCGGGCCGCCGCCACACCGCCGATAATCCCGCCGAGCGTCAGGCCGATAATCCCGATCGTACCGTATACCAGTCCGACCTCGCCGGTGGTAAGCCCCAGCCCGCCGGCCTCCGTTCGGGTCGAGAGGAACGGGTTGATCAGTTTCAGCAGCTGGGCGTCCGAAAAACGGAACGTCAGCATAAAAAGATCGCGGCCGCAGCCTGCGGCTTTTAAAGAACGATACGAAAGTGGCCGAAAACTGCCGCAGGATATCGCGCGGCGTCGATCGGGCGGAAGCCCGGTCGGAACCGGGTCTCGGCAAAGCGAAGCGATGCCACAGGCCGAACAGCACGAACAGGCCCGCCAATACGAAAAAAGTGACCGACCAGGCGAACGGATATTGCCCGAAAGCCTTTATATTCGGCCGAACTGGATTGTTCCAGTTTCGATCGGCTTGGAAAACGATGTAGGCCGGTCGGTTCCAGTTGGTTTCGTCGAACGTCAGCCGGTCGCCGTGGACGAGCGAAACGCTCCTGTCCCCCCCGGTTCATCGACGTGTTCAGCACAACCTCCCGTCCCGGCTCCGGACAGCCGGAAAGCGAAACCGCCGCAACCGCGATGTCACCGGAGAAGCCGCTAACGACCGCCGCCTCGCGCCGTTCGCCGAAACGACGCCGGATCCAGCCGCCCAGCGGTTCCGAAACGAATGGGTCCACCATCCGGCCTCCGCGACGTTTCGCACCGCCGTACCCGGCTGCCTCCGGAAGTCAGGAATCCGTTGGCGCGATTTTGCGCTTCGACCAGTTGCAACCAACGCTTAAGGCTATCCTGCGGATTCCGGCCGTATCTTATCGTCACCGGCCCGGGCGCCGTCAAAAAATGCAGTCTCCGGAGTGTCCGGACGGCACGGCAGCCGTCTCGGGCAAACGAAACCCGTCCGCGACTGTCCGGGGGTTGGACTTTTCACATCGATTCAGCGGCTCCGTCCCGGTCGCGCTTTCGATCAGTCCGGCCAGAATAATCAGCAGCCCCTGCCCCATGATGGTCGCTACCCGGTAAAACGTACTGCGCACCCCGACATACAACGCCTGCCGGTTCGTATCCAGCGCCAGCATGTAGAAACCGTCGGCGGCAATGTCATGCGTCGCCGAGCTGAACGCCATCAGCCAGAAAAAGCCAGCGTGGCCTGAAAAAGAACGGAGCGGGAATCGTGAACGCAATCCCGGCAAACCCCGCCCCCAGCAGCAATTGCATCGTAACGATCCACCACCAGCGCTTGGTTTTCAGCAAATCGACGAACGGACTCCAGAACGGTTTTATGACCCAAGGCAGGTAAAGCCAACTGGTGTACAGCGCGATATCGGTATTGATACCCCATCCGCTTGTACAGGATTACCGAAATGGTCATCACCGCCACGTACGGCAACCCCTCGGCAAGGTACAGCGTGGGAACCATGCCCACGGCGATCTTTTCAGGTTCTTCATCTCTTTTCGATCAACGGACGGCACTCCGAGGCCGCTCCGAATCAATAATATTTTTCAACGGCGGCGCCCCGGTAATAGTGCAGCAGAATCCGGTCGTAAGCGAATCCCCGGTGTCCCATCACCGCTGCGCCAGATCTGGAACACAGCCCTACGCCGTGCCCCCAACCGGCTCCGCGCAATATAAAACCCTCCGCCGTTTTCTCCACGACGAAAGCCGAACTGTACAGGTGCGACTCAAGCGACGCGCCGTATTTCGGAGCTCTTTACCGGATAGCTCACGGCTCCCTGCGTACCGACGATCCGAAGCTTCACTTCAGCGCGGCCTCGAAGCGCCGCGCTGCACGGGAATCAGTTCCCCGAATCGCCCCCAGGTCGATCCCCAACCGGCGGCGCACCAGATCGGACAGTTTCCACGGCGTATAATCTACCCGCCATCGGTAGAAATCCGAAGTTTCGCAGTCGTACCCGTTCAATACCTGTCCGAGAACCGGATCAGACGTGTATTGCAAAAAGCCTGGCAGACGCCCCCTGACCCACCGCGCAGCTTCGTCCTCCCGCGTCAGGTCGGGTGCCGGAGGATCGCCGTCGCAATCCCGCACTCTCGACAGGTAAGGATAATCGCGCTCCTCCCAACAATTGCGGAACTCTTCGGTAACCCCGCCGCAACACTTCGAAAACGGGCGTCGCAAATGTCCCCTCCGTAGGTCAGCACTTCGCCGCAGGTATCGGCGACCGCCCGGACGTACCGCGCGGCCGCATGTTCGTAAGTACGGGTAATCCCCTGATAACGCTGACAGTGATCGTCGGCGCAAACATCGGGAAAAGCGAATGATCCTCCCGGTCGTACCAGCGGATTCGTTCTTCATCGTCCGGAACGGACAATGCACTTGGACTCCGCCACAGCAGGCTCCGCCTGCCGCCGAACGATCTGCGCCAGCAACCAACTGCGCGAAATCACCATGGGCTTTCAGAAGTTCGGGCGATGCGGAAGCGTTCATCTCCGACGCAATCACATATGAGATGCTCTTTACGCCGATACGGTTGACGGCCGTAACCCGTCCGTCGTCCGCGATCAGTTCCAATGCGCCGCGGAATACCTGGTCTTCGGTCCGCTGCCAGTGAAAACCAATCCCGATCACCACCTCTTTCAGCGTAAAGAAGCATCTGCCCCGCACGGTTCGAACCCAAACGCCCGTAAGACGCTCACGTCCCATCGCACCCGGTCGCCGTCGGCCGAAACCCGGTTTTCTCCCGCAACCGTCTTTCCCGCCGCCGTATAGTCGCCATGCAGCACGAAACCGATCCGTTGCGCCGTCAGTATCCCGACGCTTACCTGCGGTTGCCGATTCATCCGATATTCAATTTACCGACAATCCGCTGCAACGCACTGTCGTCGATACATACTTCATTAAAAATCGCACGGATATTCTCCGCCGTAATCTTCACGAAATCATCCTTGCGCGGAACGATCATCACGCCGGCCAGATCGACCGAAGCCGGACTGACCAACAGATCGGTCGCTCCTTCGCCGTAAAAGCAGGCTGGCCGGTGCTTCGTACGCGGAAAACGCAATCTCGTCCATCCGTCGCTGTCGTACCACGTCAGCACGTTCATCATCGGTTCCGCATCCGCCGGCAATACTCCAATGCCTCGTACAATTTCCCGAAGCAGGCGGCCGCAGCCGACGCATCGGCGGAACGGATCACGAATCCGCCGCGCAGGTAATCGCGGATCGCATACGCTGCTGCCCCGGACGCTTCGAGGAACCTTCGGTCGCAAAACGTCCGACTTCTCTGGCCTCCAACGGCATCGCGCCTTTGCCTACCGCCTGAAAAATGAGCATGGTCTGGAGCCGAGGCTCCGCACCGCGGGCCGTTGTAAAAAGACGACCCTCCCAGCAATACGTAACTGAACGTAGCAATGAG
>VOFG01004309.1_pt1 | contig 44039 bp, 81 predicted proteins | sample 5384171 | NCBI WGS metagenome assembly VOFG01 (sample SAMN12384726, study PRJNA508395) | human gut metagenome | isolation source: healthy gut F | host: Homo sapiens
CAGCCAGTAAAAACGATCCGTTAGATTCTGATGTTTGAAATGTTTCGAACCGAAGGTTCCCGTGGCTGCGTTTTTTAACAAACCATCATATGATTTTAGAAAATCGCAGGAAGGATATTGGTGTCCTTTGACGGCCATCAGGTATAAAACCGGGGCAGGCCGCTTTTTCCGCCCATTTACGCCAGTATCCGAACATTTCTGCGTATTCGCAATAATAAACGGCTGGATAAATCAACAATAAAGGCTTATTGTCGATGCGGATTGCCCGCTCGTCTTTGAAAAACGGCAACAGGTAATCGAAATGCCTGCGCCACAGATCTACATTGTCCGTATGATTCTGTTGTATCAATACCGCTTCGGGATGTCCTATCCATGCCCGTGTCCAGGTCTCGTTATTTGGCCCAGGTCAGACAAAACGGAATATCAATCTGCTTATGTTCAGAAAAGTCTCCAGCGGCTTCTCCAGCATCAATTTACCGTCGAACCAATAATGATAAAAGAAAATCCTCCGACACCGTATTCAGCTTCAGCCGAGCCTGTTTGGCAAGCGTCTCTTTTATCACAGGGGTTGTAATAGTTTCCATCTATGGGGATACAGGGTTGATAGTGTCCGTTAAACAGCGGTTTTGCATTTTGCACCAGTTGCCAATCATGAAATCCGGCCCCCCACCACACGTCGTTTTCCGGCATAGCGTGAAACTGAGGAAATAAATGCAATAAGTTTCGGAATAGTCATAATATGTCTTTTATCGTTAGTTCAAACTGATGATTGAGATTTAGAAGGCGGACTTTATCATATCCGTTAGAAGACAGCCTGTTGCGAAGCCCTTCCTCCTGTAATGCTTCCAAACACTTATACAATTCGTCTTCGTCGGACGGGTCGAAAACAGGCACTCTTCTCCGGTCAGTATCTCAGTGCAAACCGGTTTCCGTCGTCGTATGACCGCCTTCCGCTGGCTCATGGCTTCCAAAACAGTCAATCCGATTCGTTCAGCGAAGGCTGGACAAGCATATCGATATCGGCAAAAAGCCGGACACATCGTTTTGAAAAGCCCGGAACTCGGTAAACGTCTCTACATGAAGCGTACGGGCCAAATCCTGCACAATTCATGCAGGCAAGGCCCGCTTCCGCATATCAGCAAATAAGGAGGATCCTGCGGATGAGAAGTATGCAACCGCGCATAAGACCGCACGACCGCAGCGACGCTCTTCCCCGGAATCAAAGCCCCAGATAACCGATCGTGAGAGCCGTTCCTGTTTTCTTCGAAACCGTTAAAGGCAGCTCTTTCAACGGAGGATAAGCAATCCTGTAAACGGGGAAATCGCACGCTAATTTTGACTCCATAACCTACGGCACCGTTCGGTCACGAATACGGGAGTGATATTGGATGCCGTAAACAGTTTTCGATAGGTCGAAATCATCCAGGGGGGAGGTAATCGGTATGTGCATTGGGCTGCTCATGAATATGCCACAGACAGCGTTTCCCCGTAATGTAAGCGACCCATGCCCGGGGAAATTAACAGAGCTGTTCACATAAATCCGATCGGTCTTGCGGAACAGGCAGACAGCGATAAGCCACAAAATCGTCGGAAGGCTGTACAGGAGAACAATCAATGTCTTTAATGAGCCCGAAGCTATATTCCGGTAAGGCAATGCGCAACATCGCCTTACGGTTTCCGAACGAAGCGCTGTTCTGAAAAGGGAACCCGTTCAGCGGGTAATATACATCCGTTTCATACCGGGAAGAATCCGACAACACGTTGTTGATCGCGTGCGCCAGCACGGTCTCCGCCCCTCCCATATAACCCGAATGCGCGACGATGAGGAGCCGGGTTTTAGTCATTATTTTCACGATTCATCAATTCGTACAAACGCCTCGCCGTTACTGGGGAGTTTAAAGATTTTATGCACGATGTAATTCTGGTACGGCGAAAAGTCGGATCGAAAAGAAATAATTCTGACATTGATACCAGTTGACAAAAACGAAAACTACGAAGGTCAACTGCCGGATCAATTTCCGGGATACGATCTCGAATAACAGCGGAAATCCCATCGTCATGCCCAACGACATGTAAAGCCCAATCGCATATCCAGTTCGACGGATTCCTACAATACGTTTCTGAGCAGCACAAAAAGGAAAAGCAGATTCAATATAATATTGAAATAAGGAAAAACGTTCCGCCAGTTTATTTCGGTTATATACGATGACAAAGAGTATGGCCAGGTAGAAGAATACTTTAATATTGATCGGCCAGGGTTCTATATCGGAAGTCGTATAATACAATACCTTGTATAGTATATTCGACGAGAAAAAGCGGTGAAATCAGATATTCGGTTATCCAACCTATAATCGGCAACTGCAAACCGATTACCAGCAATCCTGCCACGGACGTTCCACGATCAGCCGGGACGATATTTTTTATTCAAAAGAAATATAACGGATAAACGATGATCACCGACACATGAAAAGTCGCAGCTAACAGGATACAAAGCGTATAACGCCAAAACTGGCGCCTGTAAAATATCGAAGCGCCACGAAAATACATTCAATGCGATGGCCTGTCTCAATCCGCTCATATCCATTTGAAAATAGATGAAAGCGAAGTAAGTCAACAATCCGAGGTATTTATAATCGGGCAGATAATCTTCGAATGAACGGAATAACAGTAAAGTCGTACAGAAAGAGATAAACAGAAACATGTAATTGACATCCACTCCCAACGAAATGAATATGGAATTAATAAACAGATACCCCGGTTCGATCATCGGCACATCGAACGTACCCGTATGCAATGAATGGCTGAGATCGGAGGAACTGTCGAAAATCCGGACATACGCCAGGTAATCCGTCCCCCGTTTCATACCTCCATCCGGCCGTAAACCAGAAAAAAGATAAACAACAAAAATTGCAATCCCCGTTTAGTTTCCGGGAGACAAACGACCGTGCAGCGAGAGGCTGCAGCATACGACGATAAATAAGAAAAAAATGAGGTAGTACATCGAATAAATGCCGCTCTATCGATTACGGCAAGCGTTCGCCATGCGGCCGATGCTTTTGATCAATCTTATGGGGAGAACGTACAGCCTGCCCCGAATTCCCGGAACCGACGTCGACAGACGACTTCGAGGCATATATGCCGGGCACTATTTACGCTCCCAGCCAATAGTCGAATTTTAGGGATATGTCGTTCCCCGTTTGTTTCAAATAATCGTTGATCGCCCGGATGTCCAGCGGGTCGAGTAAAATATCGAGTGAATTTTTATAAATCCTTTCGGTCAGATGCACCGCCGACAGCGTATCGAAGATACGATCGTTCATCCGCGTAAAAGACCCGGCCAACGGAATGACGACGAACGGTTTATTGAAAATAATACTGAACACCATTCCATGGAACGAATTGGTGACGACGTACCGGGCATTCCGGATCAGACTGAGCCACTCGTCCACATTGGGATAGATTTTGTCGTATGCGTCCTGCCGTCCCTGACTTGCGACGTATTTCACCTCGATATGCCGGCTTCGAGCCCAAGCATAAACTTCGGCCCATCGAAATCGATTTCATTGCCGAGCAGGTAAAGCAGCAGGTAATCCTGCGAATATAGGCACGGGGCGGCTATCGACGAATAATCGTGCACGGACAACAGCAAAGTAGGATCGGGTACCAATGAAGCGTCGCTGCGTCCCAACTCCCTGCATATTTCCACGCCCTGTCGCTCCCGCAATGCCAGTACGTCGAACCCGGATATGTACCGTTTAATCTTTTCCGGAGGCTCCCGGCGAGTTTCATACCGCCGAACGACGGCGCATAAGCAATTTTTTGCAACCTTCCGGCACGAACATCAGGTAATAGACCGGATCGACCGATCCCAGACCTGATCGCTTCCGGCGATGTATGCATCCGCCCCGGGCGGATCGGTGAAAAATATCATATTGATCATAGACTCTCGAAGTGACCGCAATAAAGCGCTCTTTGAATGTCGAAAATGACGCGGATGGGCAGCATTCTCCTGCCTCACGATCCGGTTCATTTCTTTAAATCGCTGCGAAAAACGGAATTCCTTCCGACGGAATAACCGTAGCGAGATCTTCCTGACGATTCTACACGGAAGAGACAAAAGCCCATTTCAGGTTTATTTTCCGTCCGGGCGCATATCTTATCAGAAAAGCATCGTGCCCTTTATCCCGCAGAAAACGCTGAAGAGCATAACACTGAAGTATTTAACCGTAATTATCCTCGCTGTTCCAGAAAGTTACGATTCCAATTTTCATATTCTGCAAATATTCTTATGAGACAAAAAGCCAATAGTTACCGGCCCAGCGTTTTTTGATGAAACTTTTTTGTTTTTCGCTCATAACCGATCGTGCGAAATCCACCAACTTCCCTGTCGTATTCTGTTCGACGGAGCGAATGGCGCGAAAGGGCATCGCTCTCGTCCCCGCTGTCGGTAAACACTTCGAAAAGCATCGGCCGGGCGGCCGGTTCAGGAGAGGAACCGCTCGTACAGCGCTTCCGAATTCATTTTTGTCCAAGCGCACATGTATTCGAATCCGAGATCTTCCGCATAGTGCCGGATCAATGCCTGCGATTTGTTGCCAAAATGCCCTGCCGCTGCGATATAAGGATCGGCTTCGTCTCGAAAAGAGCTCAGGATGGTCATACTGACGAAATTCGGTTCCCCGGCCGTTATTGATTATCAAAATCCGGACATTCTTGCCGACATGACGATTTCCGACCGCATTCATATCGTAGAAAAACGCAAGATCGCCGAAAATACCGAAACAAAGTCGGGTCGGGTCGGCCAACGAAGCCCCGATCAGCGAAGAGACGCCGCCGTCGATCCCAACCCGCCGACGTTCGAATCGGAAAACACGGACTTCGGTATTTCGAAGAAATTCCACGATCAGCAGCGTATTCAGAATGCCGAAATGCAACACGGAGTTCTCCGGAAGAAGAGGCGCCATTTATACGCCGTCCAAACATTCGAAAAGGGCAAATTCTGCGGAATAGCGTCGTAAACTTTTTGATAAAGCGCCCGACAGTTTTTCAGATATTCATCGGAATGCCTATCGGATACACCGGCATAATGCCCGAAAAAAAATTCTGCTCGGACATTTCGAATACATAACGCAGTTTATGAAAGGTATCGCTTGGATCTCGCCGTCCTCGCTGACGCGCCATACAGTCCGAGCCGAAGGATAGTAAGACGCGGATACCTCTCCGATATGAATCAGCAAATCGACGCTGTTGGTTTCGGTTGTAAGCATCTTTTGATTCTGCACCAACGAATAAAGAACCCTGTATCTCCCTTTGTAATTACTCGTATGATCGCAGAAAACGACGGCATCGTGCGCCTCGCAGAATCGATCGACCGCCTCGGTCTGCTCCGAAGTCCATTTCGGATGGGAACCGACGAAAACGGCAACTTTACCTTCAGGAAATTCCGGAAACCGGTCTCCTGCACAAATCCTGTCGATCACGCGGACGGACGGCAGTTCCTTCACCGAATAATCCCTGCTGTAAGTGGTCGCCAAATTGATATGCGCCGGACCGCCGCCGCGATGCTTGAGGGCCAGGATCGCCTTATTGGCATTTATTTCGCAACTCCACGCTTCTTCCTCGTCCCTACGGCCGGAAGCGAAACGCTTACATGAACGATATCGTTGAGCGGTCTGCTGCGATCGATTACCTGAGGTATATGATGCCCGACCCTGCCTTCGTACTGCGTCGACGTGATCGCCAGTACGGGCAATCTTCCGGTAAAAAAGGCTTCGGTCAGCCCAGGAAGGTAATTTCTCGAAGCTGTAGCGCCCGTACAGCTCAAGACGACCGGCTCGCCGGACTCTGCCGCCAGACCGCACGCCATATAGGCCGCCGAACGCTCATCGACCGAAGAATAGATCTCGAAATAGGGATCCCTGCTGTATCGAAGCGACGAACGTTATGTTCGTAGCGCCCGGAGATGCTATGATTTTACGGATGTTATTAGCTTTCAACAGAGCGATCACGATCTGCGCATTGCGTTCGGAGGTGTAATACTTTTCCATGATATTTGTCTGACGATTATCGAAAAAAGGATCAATTACCGTTTGATAAGTTTTCGTATGAGTTCAAATAAATTACAGGGGCATATACCTTGCCGCCAGATACGCCAAGCGGAATTTTACGGACGGAATCTCACGAAGCGGAGTCCGTTCGCCCGTGATTCTGTCGCAACGGGCTTCCGCCGTCCAAACGATCTGCGCGAACCGCGGATTCGAACAAAACGTTCAGACAGAACCGCAATCCGTCGGCCGGTTTCGTAAAAACCGGCCGTGTCGCAAGAACCGGTCGATTTGCGTATTTGTCGAATTTTGCGATCATACCATCTGTCATATCGCACCTGATATTGCGTTTCCGGATTTTTCAGGTTGGGGCCGCGTCAGGCATCACCACTCCGGGACGTGTCCCCAGATGAGTTTTCAAGTACATCGAGGTATATTCCCAGCACATCGCTCCATCTGATCGCCTCCGCAGCAGTAACATGAAACGCACGGCCGTTAGCCGCCGGTTTTCCGGCAACAGCGGCTATACCGCACGCCACATCGTAACCATAGGTCAACGTAGTCATTTTTTTCCGCGATATCTTTCGGAAAACGATTTTTCTACCGTTCATAGCCCGGTATAGCCACTGCTCTTTTTTCCAGTACGCCCAGTTGCAACCGTATTTCGCTGTAAGTTATATAAGGGCGGACGATCACCCAGTTCGTTTTCCGGACTGCGACAGTAAATTTTCTTCGCGGGCCTTTGCAAGGGGCGTATTCGTCGGTTCGCAGGTAAACTTCATCGTTTACGGTATCCAACAACCTCGGCGAGGTTTCGACGATCGGCTCGTTCGATCCGGCATAAAGCCAGGCCGAACTCAAAAAACATATTGTTTGCATACCGACAACAAATCACGCGCTCCCTGGAATTCGTCGGGCGTATAAACCATAAAATCCACGATGCAGTCCCACTTCGCCCCCACAGGGACAAGCGATCGGACAAAGCCGATATCATGGGCATTTCCCGTACGTACCGTATACAACCGTTTTTTCGGGGAAATTCTTTGCGGGTGGTAACCGTCAGTTCATTCGCAGGATCGGCCGCAAGGATCCCCCCGACCAGGTGCGATCCCATGGCGCCGGTACCTCCCATAATTAAAAATCCGCATACTTTTTCAGACATTTTTACCGGCCTGTCAATTCCGGAATGAAATAAATCCGGACATATTCTACAAGGAGTCTCCGCCGATGAATTTCTTCTTAAAAAATACCGAAAATGAACAACCATTCGGCAGACGCCTGTCTACGAGGCATCAAACCGGACCACCAGAGCCCAATTATTTGCGAATAGGCTTTATGAACAGGTCGCGTTCCATACTGATTCATTGAGAACCGATAGATACAGGGAAAAATATATCAACGAAAAAACAACCGCAACACACAGGTGAAAAGAGAGTACGCTTTGTCTACCGATACGTATTTCAACAAGATGAACGCGCCGACAGTAATGATCAACGGGCGACACTCATCCCGCGCGATCTCCGTCCAGAAAAGCGGTATATCCAAATGAATTTGCGCTTATAATAGATATTCAACAGGATGCCATGTCCCAGCACGACCGCTACGGAAGTTACCGCCGCCCACCGAAAGCTCCGAACTGTCTGGCTGCCGGGATGGCCGCAGCCAGACTCGCCGCGGAAACCGCCAGAATAAGGATCGACCTGTATTTCATTTCATTCCTCGCCTGAAGAATCGTAATTCCCAGATTCTGAATCATCGGAATCAGGGTCGAAGCAAAAACATCCCAACGCGATAACAAGTTTCGTCCATACCCTTCGCCGGCCCACAACGCGATAAACGGCCGCCCCAACAGAATAAAGCAGACAGGACATATGCCAGTACGATGTACTGGATACGTCCGATACGAATAAACAGATCGGATACGGTCTGCTCCGACGCGCCGGTAGTGATCTTGCCGTAACTTTGGGTAGGAAAACGCCGGATATCGGGTCGAAAACGAATAGTACATATCTTTCAGGTAAATCGCTACGGCAAAAACGGCCACGGCTTTGCGGGTGCCGACGGTGGCTCCCAACACAAACTGCCCGTACCCCAGTAAATGCGGTCACCATAATCGCATTCAGAAATATCAAAACGAATAAACGGTCACTTCCCGGAGAAACCCCAGCGAAAACGTCCGAAAACGATCCGTATCCGATTTTGCGACGACAGTAATAATAATTCAACAACAGTGTAACGAGATTGAACAGCGTTTGCACGACTACCATCGCTACGGCCCGATGCCCCATTTTCAACAAACAGATCATCACGACGGTGTTAAGCAAGATGCGGACGATCTGAACGACTTTCTGAAAAATAAAATCTTCGTAAGCCGTAACAACGGCTCCGAAAAATACTCAGAGGAAAAGTGACGGCCAAATTAAAAATCAAAATGATCATCAACACCTTAGCCCGTTCGACCTCAACGACGGTCATCGTATCTCCGAACAATGCTTCGACATTGAAATACAGTCCCAAGCCGGCTCCGAATGCAAGTATACCGATCACCGAATAGAGGATCAGAAACATTCCGAACATGGCGTATTGCTCCTGCTGTCTGCCTTCCGCGCGAAATTTAGCCGTATAACGGATAATAGCATTTCAAAGCCGAAATCCATGATCGTCAGATAGGCGATCACAGACGCCACGAGCGAATAAAGACCGTATTCGCTCTGCCCATCATCCGCAGCATATAGGGCGTATAAAGCAGCCCGACCAGCGAGTTCAGCCCGATCACTACGTAATTTAGAACGGCTCCGGCTTTTCAGTTGATTTTGACCATCGGATTTTACCCATTACTATGTCCGAAAAAATAAATCTTTTGTAACAGATATTGCATCCAGCACCGACGCATAAAGCGAGGAGACATTCTCGAAACACACCCAATATCATATCCCTATAAGGCCGGTACGAATGTCTCGTACCGCCCGAAAGACACGGGATTACCCCCAATACGTACAGGCAAATTCATTCGGCCTCCTGCATTATTTCATGCTGCACCCTGTCCATAATATCGGCAACATTGCTCGACGGCGTAACTGGTAGCAAGATACCATGTATCGGTACGAGTCTCGACAGTATTCGCCACCCCTTCGATCAATCCGGCAATCCGCTTCGGCAGATCGTGCTCACAAAGGGAACGCACCGGAAATCCGCAACAGATCATACCATGCCGTCAACAACGGAAGTTGTTCGGCGACAGCGTTCTCAGGAAGAACCAAACGTTTCTTATAATAGTTATACGCACGCAACACCGCATCGTGAAAACGATCGTCCCGGAAAGCATCGCTATAATTTTGCAGCAACTCGATCCTACGTACGGCTATTTCCTGAGGAAGTCTTCTCCAGCAACCTTCGTATCCAGTTCGCCGACCCATTGCCCGCACTTTTGCTCGGTAAAACGGGTAATAATCCAATTCCGTATTATCACCCATAACATTTCCCAACTCACTAAGCTATACAGCGCAGTACATCCAACTCCTGTCCTGGATCGGGATCTTTCAAATAACTGTCTAAAGTCGGTAATATAATCCGCTACATTCTTCGTCTTTTTCCGTAAACGCCCCATGCGGATTCTTTAACCAGGCGATACATCCGGCACAAACCATTAACCGAGGTACGATCCATGATCTGATAAAGAATGTCCATCTTTGCGGATAATTTTATTGCAATTCAAATAATCACAAGACGACGCAACACAACACAACATACTAATCGACAAATACATACGAAGAAGAGCATCGATACGTACTTCGCTTTGTCCTTTTATGCGGTGATTACACAAAAACGGAAGCAATACCTGTAAATCTGTTTCGGTCATGGAAATTCCGGTTATGGCTGTTAAAATAAGAGATGAACGGGATGAAACGACCGCTGTCTATTCGGATAAAATTTCGATCAGATCGGGATTGACTTCAACCGCGACGACAGCCAAAGTATTGGCAACTCTATCACCAGCCGTTTGGCCTTTGCGCCTTTTACCTTCATAAATATGCCTTCAATTCCATCAAACGGCCTCCGTGAATTCGGATTCGGGTTCCTTTATCGATATTCAACTCCTGAGGCGTAAAATAAATGGGACGTTCCGATCCTTTCACCGCATTGATAAACTGTTCCATCTGGCTGTCGGGAATAATAAGAGGTTCTGCCTGTCTGCCGCCCCGGCGGTACCGATATTGGAAATAATTATCGGCTTCCAAAAAGGAGCTAAAACTTTTTCGGTAGAATGAACGAACAGCAAATCCCATATTACAGGAACGTAAGCGCGTATTTTCTTACCATTTCGATTTTTAATCTCGCAACGCATAGGAACGAATGTTTCGACAGAAGCTTTATCGAGACGGTCCCGCGTATCCGATTTGCGATTATACAGAAAACGCATTACATACCAAACGAGTCGTTCTTCCTCCATGCATTGTGACATTCGAATTCTCTCTGCTTTCAGGCTTAATCATCGCTAAATTTGAGCTATGGACATAACTCTGAATCCCCTAATATCACCTATATCACTAATACTAAGGTCATTGGAAACTAAAATTCTAAATACGCACTTTCGTATCAGTATCGTTTCTTTGTAAGAGACGGCATGGAATAATAAAATACTGTAAACAAGTGTAATAAACAATGAGAGAGTAAGCGTTTATACATCATTCAGGATAAGAGATATATAAATTGGGCAATGGGATCGTCGATTCGATAACGTATTCGAACTTTTCCGGAGTAAAATGCTGTTGCGATTTGAAAGTCACGTATATAATTATATAAATCAATGTGTTAGTAATACATAAAAACGCGCGAAATAGCTATAAATGATAATGGAATATTTGGCCGTTAGATTTATATTTCCAATATTTTTAGCCCATAAAGTGCCGTCTCTTACAAAGAAACATCCTAAACCTATAAATTACCAACAGCGATCCGCAACAAAGAAAACATTGATACCCAGCCCTTGGGGATCATCCTGCATCTCTTTCGTATAGATTCCGGGATTCGCTTTTAAAGCTATTTTTTCGCATTCGGTTATCGAAAACGAGCCGCCGCCATTATAATGATTTTGGAGGAAAATACCGGAAAATTCTCCGGTTCGAATAAACGGTTATCTTTGCAAGAAACATCAGATGATATGATGAAAGAGCGACCGGATTCGGTCATACGGAAAAAGATCGCTGGCCGAAGAGTTGGCCCGAACGGCTCCCGCCAACGGATTACGGACGGGCAATTCGAGGTAGGCGAAAAACTGCCGGCCGAGGCCGGAACTGATGCGTATTTTCGGCATCGGCCGTTCGACGGTGCGCGAAGCTGTGAAGATACTGGTTAACATGGGGTTCCTGAAGTGCAACAAGGAGCCGGGACGTTTGTCGAGAGCCGGGCGGCGGCGGACGACCCGATGGCGCAACGTCTCCGCCGTGCCGACATCCGCGACCTGGACGAAGTGCGGAGAATACTGGAGGTCGCCATCGTCGAGCGGGCTGCCGGCCGGCGTACGGAGCAGGATATCGAAAAGATCGAAAGATTCCTTGCGGAACGCGGCGCGACGGCAGCGGCGGGGCGGTTGGAGGCGTGTATCGAAGCGGATATCCGGTTTCATGTCGCTTTGGCGGAAGCTACGCACAACGAGATTTTGTACGAACTCTACCGGTCGGCGACCATCCACCTGCAAAAGGTTTCGAACACATTTACGTCGATACGGGCTATTTTCTCGCATCGCAGCCTACGCACGAACGGTTGGTACGGGATATAATCGCCCGGGATGCCCGGAAGGCGCTGCATACGATCGGCATTATCCTGAAAGAACCGTAACCCATGAATACGAACTCCTCCTGCGCGCGGCCGCTCCGTAATCCGATGAACCGGACAGTTTATCCGATCCTGTTGATGGTTTGCACCACTCATCTGCTCAACGACATGATGCAGTCCGTCATTCCGGCGGTCTATCCGCTTCTCAAAGAGAAATTCGGCTTTACATTCGCACAAATCGGCGTCATCACGCTGGTTTTTCAGATGACTTCGTCGCTTTTGCAGCCTTTCGCCGGACGTCTGGCGGGCCCGTCAGGCCCTACTCGCTAGCCGTAGGGATGTGTTTCACGCTGGCCGGACTGCTCGCGCTGTCCGTAGCCCCCGGCTTTGTCTTTATTTTGGCGGCGGTCGGCCTGATCGGCTGCGGTTCGTCGGTTTTCCATCCCGAATCCTCGCGGTAGGCAGCTCGCCTCGGGCGGGCGCAAAGGACTGGCACAGTCGATCTTTCAGGTCGGCGGCAACGCGGGAAGCGCTATGGGGCCGTTGTTGGCGGCTTTGATCGTGATTCCGTTCGGTCAGGCTTCGATCGGCTGGTTCGCATTGGCCGCGCATTGCTGGCTATTTTCATACTTATTAAGATCGGGAACTGGTACAAACGGCGGCTGGCCGTAGCGGCACGCAAGACCGTCGCAACGGCGGCGGCGCCGGCTCACGGACTTACGAAGCGAAAAATCCGGGCCGCGCTCATTATCCTGGGCGTATTGGTATTTTCGAAATATTTTTACATCGCCTGTATGACCAACTATTTCACGTTCTTTTTGATGGATAAATTTTCGATGTCGGTACAGAGGGCGCAGTACTGTCTTTTCGCATTTCTGGCGGCTTCGGCGGTCGGAACATTCTTCGGCGGGCCGCTGGGCGACCGCATCGGACGGAAATACGTGATCTGGGGTTCCATTCTGGGGGCCGCTCCCTTCACGCTGATGCTTCCCTATGCCAACCTGGCCTGCACCATCGTACTGGCGGTCGTGATCGGCCTTGTCATCTCGTCGGCGTTTTCGGCGATTCTGGTCTATGCGACCGACCTGATGCCGGGAAAGGTCGGCATGATCGCCGGGTATTTTTCGGACTGATGTTCGGGCTGGGGGACTCGGTTCCGCCTTTTTTCGGCTGGCTGGCGGACAAAACCAGCATCGAGTATATTTTTCAGATCAGTACGTTGTTGCCTTTGCTGGGTGTAATAACGGGCTTTCTGCCCTAATATCGAATCGAAGAAAACCAATAAATAAATCAGCGATGCAGTACACTTTTAAATACCGGTCGCCCCTCGGCGGGATCACGATCGCAGCCGACGACGAAGGCCTGACAGGGCTGTGGTTCGACGGGCAGAAATACTTTGCCGACACGCTGTCGGCCCGGCACGAAGAGAAAATGCTGCCGGTATTCGGGCAGGTCAGGGAATGGTTGGACTGTTATTTCGGCGGCGGCATCCCCGGTTTTACGCCGCCGGTGCACCTACAAGGTTCGCCGTTTCGGCTCGCCGTCTGGGACGTGCTGCGGCAAATCCCGTACGGGGAAACCGTCACTTACGGGGAGATCGCGCGGAGATCGCCCGGCGACAGGGAGTACGGAACGTATCGGCGCAGGCCGTAGGCGGCGCCAAGTGGGGCACAATCCCGTCAGCATCGTCGTGCCCTGCCACCGCGTTGTCGGGAGCAACGGAAGCCTGACGGGTTATGCGGGCGGCATTACGCGGAAAGTGCGGCTTCTGAATCTCGAACGGGCGGAAATGTCGGGATTGTTCGTTCCGGAAAAAAGGGACCGCATTGTGGCGGCCGGCCGCTGTCGCGTCTTCTCGTTTAGCCGATGTCCGTCAGGTTGACGAACTTACCGTGCAGCCTGCGCCGCTCGATGAGCAGTTTCAACTGTTTTTGACGTTTGGGAGTGATCCAGCGGCGTGCAAAATGTTCGGGATGGCCACGCCGATAGCGATGCAAAGGATCATAAGCGAGGCCTGGATGGCATTGTTCATCGCTACGGTGACTTCGCCCACCACGCCGCGCATATCGATGAAAGCAAACAGCGCCCGATACATCAGCACGCCCGGGATCATCGGGATGACGCTGGGAATCGATAGGCAATGGTGAGGGTGTGGAAACCAATGCACCGCCCGCGTTACGATGATGCTGATAAGGGCCGAGCCGACCAAAGAACCGATTACTGGACCCATGTCCAGTCCGATATTGTGGTTGCTCGGGCCAAGATTGACAAAGTTGCGGGAGCAAACGGCGATGACGCCTCCTACGGCCACCACCCAGAGCAACCGGCGCGGGATATTGAAGATCATCGAAAATCCTACGGCCGATATGGCGGCCGCTACGGCGAATTCGAAATAGGTGTGATGCGGCGTCATGCTCAGATCCTTCACGAAGTTGTCGATCCCGCAGACGTGGGATGGCCAGCGCGATGCCGAAACGACATGGCGACCACGATGAGCAATGTATTGACGGCCCGTGTGATACCCACCTGCACGTAGTTATCCAGCATGTCGCTTACAAAATTAATCAGCGGGACGCCGGGGACGATGAAAAGAGCGCAGGCCATCAGCGGATGCCACGGCGTATCGGAATGGAGAACGGCATGGAGCGGTCCGGGCAGTGCGAGCGTCGATATAAACGTGGAAACCCATGCCAGCAACGTTGAGACGAAGGCGGCGACGGCAATATTCATAAAGTGATTGGAACCCAGATCATTGAGCACCGCACGCAAGCGGAACCCCCAGGATAGCGGCCACCGAAGCGTAGAAGAAGGCCGGCCAGTCGCAACCGAACTGGATGCAGAACCCGCCGCAGGCGAATCCCGCGCCGACGGCTACCTGCCAGGGGGTGTAGTTACGTTTGCGGGTACGGATTTTTTCCAGCTCCTCCTCGTATTTTTCCAGCGAATAGTCCTCGCGGATGGCTCTCCAGGAGAGTTTGCTGACGGCGGAAATAGCAGTCATGTTGATGCCGTGTTTTTCGCAACTCTGGAATTTGGAAACGAATGTTCTTCGTCGCCCAGGTTTACCATCAGCATGTTGTAGTTGATGTAAATATGCAGGTGTTCGTCGGCAGTCCCAGGTAGGCCGCCGTGCGTTTCATGTTTGCGCATGATGCGGCTCGTGTCCGCCGCTTTCCATCAATAGCTTGCCCGTACGCAGCAGCAGGTCGAGCTTCCGGTGCAAAAAAGTTTTTCCGAATACTGTGATGTCTTTTCCATAACCGCCTCTCTTTACATCCGACAAACCGGCATTGCCGTGCCGGTGTTCAAAGTTCCACTACGACGCTGACATACTTTCTCATCCGTATATTTCTCAAAACGAGGATAATTTTTTCGCTATTTTTCTAAACCCACGAGCAAAAACAGCCTTTTACGAACGGCAGGTCTTCTGACTGACTCCCGCTTTGAAACCTTCCCGGCCCTTTCGAAACCAGTGGTATCGTATGATCAAAGCGTAAACGGAGCTTCACAGCAGCGGGACTGTCCGGGATTTTCACCGATTCCCCTTTTTAATCCGGACGACAAAAGCGCCCCGGAACCGATTCCGAGGCAAAGATAAGTTTTTAAAATTAATTAAAATAGATCCGCCGCGATATTTTAGGGCAACCTGCGAACTTTTTCGGGCGAGAAAGGCAAATAAAAAACTCCTTCGGGAAGAGCGTTTTCGAGGTTTTGCGCGCCGGGACGGTCGCCGGAAAGGTCATTCAGATTTGCCGATGTATTCTTTGACGACCTCCCCGAAGATTTTTAAGTCCTTTCTCGATCCGGTCTCCGGGTATATTGGAATAATTGATCCTGAGGATATTCTCTTTATGCTCGTTCGGAAAAAGAGCTGCCCGGAACGAAAGCTATTTTTTTCGAGGCATTGTTAAAATTTCGCGCGCCGAAATCCCTGTCGGAAGTTTCGATCCAGATAAATAGTCCGCCTTCGGGCCGAATGAATCTTATGTTCGCGGGGAAGTAACGTTCGATGGATCCGACCGCAACGTCCCTGCGCCTTTTTGTGCACTTCGACTATCTTTCCGATATGCCGGTCGATGTCGTACCGTTGTAGGTGGATACCGGACGATGGTCATCTGGGGCCATCGTATTGCAGGTCGGTTCCTGTTTGACCACCAGGACGTACTTGCGGATAACGTTCTTGTCTCCGGCGATCCAGCCGATCCGGAATCGGGGCAGAAAATTTTTAGAAAAACGTCCGTGCACGGGACGTTGCCGGTCGTGTCGAAAGACTTTACCGACGGCAAAGACGCTCTTCGAATCTTAGCTCGCCGTACGGATTGTCTTCCTGTACCGCGACGCCGTATTTCGAGGCAGTCGGCCAGTTTCTTGCGTCTTTCCAGGCTCCACGTTTTCCATCCGTTCATTTTCAATCCATCCGACTTCCGAGCAGGTTCTTAACACTCTTTTGCCCTCATCTGTAAAGGATTCATTCAACAGTGTCCATTAATTTTACACACGGATCGAACCACACAACATAAAAATCCTGTATTACAAACATTAGCACATCCCGCGGCATTATTTTCGAACATTGCTGTATCGATTGAAAAAGCACTCCGCCGGATCCAAAGCGGAAAAATAAAACCGACGACCAATATGAGGGGATCGAACATCGCCATACGCTCGCTCTTCAAAAGGGGACGGCATAACGTAACAAAAATCGTCTCGCTGAGTATCGGATTGGCCATCGGTCTGGTACTGATTGCCAAGATCTATTTCGAACAATCCTACGACTCGTTTTATCCGAATGCGGATAGGATCTATCGTTTGACGGGCTACACGAGCAACGAAAACGAGTCGAAGGTCAGCGAATCCCGTTTCGGCAATCGTCGCTCCGACCATGAAAGAGAAGTACCGGGCATCGAAGCCGCAACCCGGCTGACCCGCATATCGGCGGAGACAGGGAACAAATTCATAACGTCCGATAAGCGGCGCTACTCGATCGGCGGCATCCGATGGCCGACAGTTGCCTGTTCGACGTGCTGCCGCGTCCGGTACTGTCGGGCGATCCGAAAAGGTATTGGCCCGGCCCGGCTATGCGATGATTTCGCGCTCGTTCGCCGAAAAGCTCGGAGGAATCGACCGGGCAGAAGGCACGGTCATCGCTTGACAACAAACCGGAGATGACGCTGACCATCGGAGGCGTATTCGAAGATCGCCGGAAAACTCGCACTTGCGCTACGACGTACTGGTCACATTGGAGGAAGCGGACGACGGAGGCTTCCTGGCCTGGTTCGGCCGCCACTACTAACCTATGTGCTTTTGTCCCCCGGCGTCACGCCCGAAACCCTGCGTCCGGCCGTCGACCGGATGCAACAAAAAACACATCGTCCCCAAGCCTGCAAAATGCCGGCGTCGACCGATTGGCATTTTTCCTGAAACCTATAAAGGGAAGTTTTGGCGAAGCCAATATCCGGAACATGACCGTCATGCTGGCGATCCTCGCTTTCGCGCTGCTGTTCACGGCCGTGATGAATTATATCCCTGATTGCGATCTCGGCGATCGTGAACCGTAGCAAAGAAATCGCCTCGACTAAATCGTACGGCGCATCCGGGACCCGACATCCACCGTATGACGATGTCGGAAACGCTGGTACATATGATTCTTTTCGCTCACTCTGGCCGTCCTGCTGATCCTCGCGTGCCGGGACACCGTCGAAAAGGATTGCTGAACGTTTCGCTTGCCGCCTTGTTCTTCTCAAAGGAGCTTTCATCCTGTCGGGCATTTGCGCCATTGTATTTTTTCGTAACGGGTTCGTCCCGGCATGCTGTTCGCCCGCATTCCGGTAGCGTCCATGCCTTCCGCAATTTCAAGAAAACCAGCGGCATTGGAAGCAGGGATTGCTGTTCATGGAATTTACGGCCTCGGCGCTGCTGGTTTCGCTGCTGATCGTAATCGGCGAACAACACCGGCATATGCTGAACAGCGATCGGGATACTCGTACGATCGCCTGGCTTACTGCGCGGTCACCGATCTGGATTCGACGGCTCGAACGATGTTGACCGACGAAATCGAAAAACTTCCGGAAGTGGAACAAGTGTCTTCCTGCATAAGACTGCCGTTCGGCCAAATGCCGGGCGGCGCGGCGACCCACCCGGCACGATCATTTCCGCGTCGGCGACGGACCTGTTTCGAGATCGCCGATCATTTCGCGTTCCGCGTCGGATGGAAATTACCGACGATCGGACGGTGCAGTCGGATCTTGACTTTTACGATCTGCGGCGTATACGAAATTACCGCATCGGATCGTTGGCCGGCAACCTGGACGGCCCTCCGTCATGCTCTACGGCCCGCCAGGATCGGCGCATTCCCGTCGAGATACCTGCTCGTGAAGTTTCGCAGGATGACGGAGCAAGCCCGTAGAAAAAGCGGCTTCCAGATTGCAAGAATTGATGCCGGATGCGGAACTGGAGCTGACGCTTTACTCCTCGAGAATAGCCGGACTGTACGAGAGTTCGCGTATGCTTTGGATCTATGTTACGATCGGAGGTCTGATTACGGTAATCATCTCGCTGATCGGCCTAATCGGTTATACGAATGATGAGATCAACCGCCGCCGCAAGGAAATAGCCATCCGCAAGATAAACGGCGCATCGGTACGAACCATTCTCCGGATTTTCCTCGGGGACATTCTGAGGATAACCCCTCCCGGCAGCCCTGCTGGGTTGCGGCATTTCCTACTTCGTTTCGGAATACTGGCAACGGCAATTTGCCGAGAAAGTTCCGCAGAACCCTTTGTTTTTTATCGCGGGCGGCCTGAGCGTTTGCATCATCGTCACCGCCTGCGTGGTTTACCGCACCTGGAAAGTAGCCAACGAGAATCCGGTCAACAACCTGAAATCGGAATAAACCAGATTACGTACCCCGGTCTTTTCCTGCTTTTCCTTTCAGGGGCCTAAAAAAAAATCCTTACATAACATTGATACATAAGGATTTTTCTGTCTTTTTGCAGCCTCTTTATCAAGGCTTTAAGAGCGGAAAACGAGACTCGAACTCGCGACCCTCAGCTTGGGAAGCTGATGCTCTACCAACTGAGCTATTTCCGCATTGAGCGTTGCAAATATCCGTTTTTTATCCGTTTTAGCAAGTATTTTCAGACAAAAACAACGCATTTTCTCAAAAAACGGCAACCCGGCTGTCGGCATCCCCGTTTACGAACCGTCGGCGCCGGTACGGACAGCCCGGAAGAAACCGCTTTCCCGGAGCGAAACGTCAATCCATTTTCAGCACGGCGAGGAACGCTTCCTGCGGAACTTCTACGTTACCGACTTGGCGCATCCGCTTCTTTCCTTTTTTCTGCTTTTCGAGCAGTTTGCGCTTGCGGCTGATATCGCCGCCGTAACACTTGGCCGTCACATCCTTGCGAACCGCTTTGACCGTCTCGCGGGCGATGATCTTAGCGCCAATGGCAGCCTGTATAGCGATATCGAACTGTTGACGCGGAATCAACTCTTTGAGCTTCTCGCACATCCTGCGGCCGAAATCGTAAGCATGATCGACGTAGGTCAGCGACGACAGCGCGTCGACCGGCTCGCCGTTCAGCAGAATGTCGAGTTTGGCCAGCTTGCTCGGTTTGTAACCGGTCTGGTGATAATCGAACGATGCGTAACCGCGCGAAATGCTTTTCAACTTATCGTAAAAATCGAACACGATTTCGGCCAGCGGCATGTCGAAATTGACCTCGACACGATCCTGCGTGATGAAAACCTGGTTGAGCAACGTTCCCCCGCTTGTCGATACAGAGTTTGATAACGCTGCCGAGAAACTCGGCTTTCGTAATGATCTGAGCGAGAATATAGGGCTCTTCGATCGAACTGATCAGCGTAGTTCGGGCAGCCCCGACGGATTGTGCACGTCGATCACTTCGCCCTTACTGGTATGCACCTTGTACGACACGTTCGGCACGGTCGTGATGACGTCCATATTGAACTCGCGATACAGACGCTCCTGAATAATCTCCATATGCAGCAACCCCAGGAAACCGCAGCGGAAACCGAACCCGAGGGCCAGCGACGATTCGGGCTCGTAAGTCAGCGAGGCGTCGTTCAAGTTCAGTTTTCGAGCGAAGCGCGCAGGTCTTCGTACTGGTCGGTCTCGACCGGGTAGAGTCCCGCAAAAAACCATCGGTTTCACATCCTCGAAGCCCCGGCGATGGCTTCCTTGCACGGATTGGCAATCGCAGTGATCGTATCGCCGACCTTGACGTCGGCAGAGGTTTTGATCCCGGAAATAATATATCCCCACGTCGCCGGTACTCATCATGTCGCGCGGAGCCATCTTGAGTTTCAGTACGCCCACTTCGTCGGCCGAATATTCGCTGCCGGTATTGAACATGACACGCTCGCCCTTGCGCAGCGAGCCGTTGAAAATCCGATAATAGGCGATGATGCCTCGAAACGGATTGAACACCGAGTCGAAAATCAGCGCCTGCAGCGGAGCCTGCGGATCGCCTTGCGGAGCCGGAATACGCTCGATAATGGCTCCGAGCACCTCTTCGACGCCCTGTCCGGTCTTGCCCGAAGCGGCCAGAATGCTGTCGGGATCGCACCCGAGCAGGTCGACGATCTGGTCCTTCACCTCGTCGACCATCGCAGCGTCCATGTCGATCTTATTCAGCACCGGAATAATCTCCAGATCGTGCTCAGCGCAAGATACAGGTTCGAAATGGTCTGAGCCTGAATCCCCTGCGTAGCATCGACCACCAGCAACGCCCCTCGCACGATGCGATCGCACGCGATACCTCGTACGAGAAATCGACGATGCCCCGGGTATCGATCAGGTTCAGCACGTACTTCTCGCCCCGATAGGCATACTCCATCTGGATCGCATGGCTCTTGATGGTGATCCCCTTCTCCGCTCAGTTCCATATCGTCAAGCACCTGCGCCTGTAACTCGCGAGCGGTCAGCGTCTTGGTCATCTCCAGCAAACGGTCCGCCAACGTGCTTTTTACCGTGGTCGATATGGGCTATGATACAAAAATTCCGGATATTCTTCATACATTCTTTTTAAAAGCTACGCAAAGTTAGTTATTTTTGCGAATCCTGAAAAAAACACCCTTATGATTCGTCCGCAAACCGTTTCCCGATACGCCTCGATGGTCAAGTTCAGCCATACGATTTTCGCCATGCCGTTCGCGCTGGTCGGCTACGCCTATGCGCTGCAAACGACCGATGCGGAATTTTCGCTGCTGCTGCTCGTAAAGGTACTGCTGGCAATGGTGTTCGCCCGCAACACGGCGATGGGATTCAACCGGTATGCCGACCGGCGGATCGACGCGCTGAACCCGCGCACCCGCAACCGGGAGATCCCGGCGGGCATAATCACCGCGCCGGGCGCTGATCTTCGTGATCGTCAACGCAGCGCTGTTCCTGGCCGTCGCGCTGTGGATCAACCGGCTGGCATTTTTCCTCGCGCCGGCAGCACTGCTGGTGCTGGTCGGATACAGTTTTACGAAACGTTTTACGGCCTGGTGTCCATCGTGCTGGGCGTCGCGCTCGGAATCGCTCCGGTGGGCGCTTACATCGCGGTAACGGGCGAAATAGCCGTCTTCCCCCCGTCCTGCTGACCGGACTGGTCATCACCTGGTGCGGCAGGTTCGACGTGATCTACGCCCTGCAGGACGTCGAGTTCGACCGCAGTCATTCGCTGCACTCGATCCCGGCGCGTTTCGGCGTACGGGGAGGCATCCTGATCAGCATTTTGCTGCACCTGATCGCGTTTACGCGGTCGTCGTCGCCGGACTGTATTACGGGGGCAGCACGCTGTACTGGATCGGCGCGGGACTGTTCGTCGGATTGCTGATCTTCCAACACCTGCTGGTGTCTCCGAAGAACCTCTCCCGGATCGGTCTGGCATTCGGAACGACGAACGGCATTGCCAGCGTCTGCTACGCCGCTTTCACGATCGCCGACCTGTGTTTCTAAAACGCTTCTGCCGGAAACATACGCCGGCCGACGGCAAATAAACGAGCCGGCCGGACAAAACCTGTCCGTTCCGAGAACTCCCGAACGAAAGGATCGTCCGCGCCTTTCCCGTAGAATCGTCGCATTCCGATCTTCCCCGGCAAGTCTATGGGCAGAGACATCTGCAAAGGAGAAAAAACCGATGCAACGCATATCCCGCCTCCGCGGCCCGACCTTTGTTTCCCGAGTATCCCCCCGAACGAACCTACAAAAAACGAGGCGGGAAGCCGTATCGACTTCCCCGCCCGTTTCTATATGATTATTCTTCTTTTTTCTATCGCAGCGAAATCTCGCTGGAACCGATCATATGCCCGTCGGTATAGATCTTGACCTGGTATTTCCCGCTGGTAATCCCCGGCCCGTTATAGAAGAGACTTACATTCAGATCATTGTTCTGGTAATCTACCGAACGCATCGCCGAATAGGTGATCGAACTGCCCTTCGAAATCGAACAGCGCGTTGCTGCCGTTCACCAGCGGATAGCCGTCGGGGCCGATGATCTGCGTATAAACGTTCCGCTCGCCCGGCGTGGAGAGTTCGTTGCCTACCAGCACCAGATCGACCCGGAGCCGTTCCGCGCGGTTCGCACGCGACACTTCGCGGTCGGACTTACTGAGCGCCACGAGGCGTATGTCGCGCGCCCGGATTACGGAACCCTGCCGCACCTTCGTCGACAACTCCTGCGATTTCTCCTCGGCCGACTCGGCGCGCAGGCGGTAATCCAGGATTTTCTTTCGGATCGAGCTGTTTTCGCTGACCAACTTTTTATTGATCGTATTGAGCGAATCGATCTGACGGATGTACCCGGTCATCACCTCGCGCATATAGGTCATTTTTTCTCGTATTCGCGGATTTTCGCATAGCTCAGACGGCGCTCCTTCTGCAGGGGGTCTGCAACAGCGAATCGGCTTTCTGCCGTTCGCCCTCGTAATGAACCGAAAGCGTATCGTTCAGCGTTTTTCAACGTGTCGTAATCGTTCAGCAGCGAAGTGAGCTGACTGGTCAGCGTATCCCGTTCGATAGCGAAATCCTCTTGCATCTGCTTGACCTGCATAAAGTAGATCGCCGACAGCGCCACCAGGATCACCGCCATGATGATAATCATGATCTTCAATCACTTTGACCGACTTGTTCGGGCCGCCGCCGTCGTATCCAGGATCGTAATTGTTGTTGTAATCGTAATTCGGGCCTCCGTAGTTCTGGTTGCCATAGTTTTGGTTACCGTAGTTCTGATTCCCGTAACCCTGGTTATTGTACGGCTGCTGTTGATTGTAATCTTCCATAACGTCAAAGATATCTTTCAGTTGCAAATATAATAACTTTTTAATTTATTTTTGCTATCCAGCGGGTATTTAAGATTTTCGTACTTCAGCAGCCGCGCCGCGGATCGAACCGACGCGGATCGGCGGCTCGACGTAAACCGGAATCGGTTGCGGTCGTCGGTGATCCACAGCGTGAACTCGTTGCCGTCCTCAAACGACTCGCCGGTCGAAGTGGCCATCTGGCAGCGGAACTTCAGCGTCGGAATTTCCCGGTACCGCGGACATTCTTGTTCTCGCGTCCGAGCAACTTGTAACGGATCACGCGGATCGTATCCTCCAGCACAAGGTTCATCGTCCCGGCTCCGCCGGCCTTCTCCAACTCGCTCAGATCCGACCCGCGCAGATTGAAAAAAGCGCCAGCGCATCGTAACTGCCGTCGATGAGCTTCAGTTGTTTTGTGGTTGCTGTTCTCGTTCTTATGGTTCCGGAAGGTATTGTTCACCACGTACTGCTCCCAGTCGTAAACAAAACTGCTGGAATAGCGGTACTTGCCTTCGCGGATCTCGGTCTGCAACTCCAGCGGACGCAGCGTTACGGAATCAGAATACTGACATACTGATCGTTCAAATCGAAAAAACCAACGGTAAAACGGATAGGTCTTGCCGAGCGCATCGACCTGAAAAAGCCTGCTGCCCCTTGTAATCCTTCGAAGACGTGGCGATAATCACTTCGGCCACGTCGGTCATCTGAACGACACTTTTGTAACTCACCGCATATTCCAACCGTTCGCCGTCGCCGAACGCCCCTGACGTCGAACGCATCCTGCGCCCGAAGTTGAACGGCTTCATCGCTACGGCCGACACAAACAGATAAAAAAATCGTCTCATAACATTTTTTTCCCCACGGTTTCAATTCTCGTAACCGGATCCGCAATCACCCGACTGCGCGTACTCCGTCCTAAAAATAACGGATAATCGCGCCGAAAGTTATGAAATCATGCTGAAATCCGTCTCTTTTTCGAAACATATTTTGCCGCCAATTCGCGCAACAGCTTGTTTTGCGGCTTCGCAAACTCAGGATCGTCGGCCAGCACCCGTTCGGCCGCATCGCGCGCCAACGTCAGGGATCTGCCCGTCCTTACCCAGCGACGCTATCTTCAAATCAAAGGCCAAACCGCTTTGCAGCGTCCGGAAAGATCGCCGGGACCCGCGCAAGTCCATCTCGGCCAATTCGAAACCGTCCGTCGTCCGCACCATCGCCGCGAGCCGCTTGCGCGAATCAGACGATAGTTTGTCGCCGCTCATCAGAATGCAGTACGACTGTTCGCCGCCGCGTCCGACACGCCCGCGCAACTGGTGCAACTGCGACAGTCCGAACCGCTCGGCGCTCTCGATCACCATGATCGACGCATTGGGCACGTCGACGCCGACCTCGATCACCGACGTGGCGATCATGATGTGCGCGACGCCCTGCTTGAACAGGTTCATGCCGTAGTCCTTGTCGGCCGGCTTCATCTTGCCGTGCGACCACCGTCACGTACTCCGGCGGCGGGAACGCCTGCGTAATACCGGCATAACCGTCCTCAAGGTCTTTATAATCCATTTTTTTCGGATTCCTTGATCAGCGGATAGACGATGTAGACCTGACGGCCTTTTTTAATCTCGTTGCGGATGAAACCGAACACCTGCAACCGGTGCGCATCGCGGTAGTGCAGTGTCGGATCGGCTTGCGGCCCGGCGGCAGTTCGTCGATCACCGACACGTCAGGTTGCCGTACAATGTCATCGCCAGCGTACGCGGGATCGGCGTGGCGGTCATTACCAGCACGTGCGGCGGCCGGCGGTTTTGTTCCACAGCCGCGCCTGCTCGACGCCGAAACGGTGTTGCTCGTCGATCACCACGCCGAGGTTTTTGAACTGCACCGTATCCTCGATCAGCGCATGGGTCCCCGACCAGAATATGCACGTCGCCGGAAAGCAGGTCTTCGGCCAACGCCGTCCGCTCGCTTTCCGGGTCGATCCGGTCAGCAACTCCACCCGCACGCCGAGTCCGTCGAGCATCCGCAACAGCGTGGCATGATGCTGCGTCGCGAGAATCTCGGTCGGCGCCATCAGGCAGGCAAACAAAACCGTTGTCGCATGCCAGAAGCATACTCATCAGCGCGACGAGCGTTTTGCCGCTGCCCACGTCGCCCTGCAGCAACCGGTTCATCTGGTGGCCGGTGACGGTATCCTGCCGGATTTCGCGGATTACCGCTTCTGCGCTCCGGTCAGCGGGAACGGCAGTTTTTCGTTGTAAAAACCGTTAAAAAAGCGACCGACCGCCGGAAACAGAAACCCGTCGTTACGGCTTTCCGACCGCGTTGCTCACGGAGTATATTCAGTTGGATGCCGAACAGTTCTTCGAACTTCAGCCGGTATTCGGCCGCCCGCAACGCCTGCTGCGAAGTCGGAAAATGGATGTTGTACAGCGCGTCGCGCAACGGCACCAACCCGTAACGGCTCATCACGTCCCCGGGCAGCGTCTCGCGCAGATGTCCCTCGACCTGCGGCCACAGATTGCACATCAGCGTATAGATCGCCTTCGTGCCCAGTTGCCCGTTGTTCAGCTTTTCGGTCGTACTGTACACTCCCTGCACTTCGGCATGGAAACGGTTCGCCTGTTCGAGCACGGATTCCACCTCGGGATGCACGAGGTTCAGCGCGCCGTTGAAAAAAGCGGGCCGTCCGAAAATAATGTATTCGCGCCCCGCTTCGAGCCGTTTTTCGATCCAGTTGATCCCTTTGAACCACACCAGTTCGGCCGTACCGCTACCGTCGGCAACGACGGCGATAAAAAACGCTTCTTCGGCCCGGAACCTACATGCTGGAAACCGGTGATGCGTGCGGAGTTGGATATAAGTCAGCGAATCGTCGGCGATCTCGCCGATGCGCCAGATGCGGCTGCGGTCGATGTAACGGAACGGAAAGTAGTAGAGCAGGTCGCCGAGCGTGCGGATACCGAGCTCCTTTGCAGCAGCAGGGCGCGCCGCTCCCCACTCCGGTGAGAAACTTGACGTCGTTGTCGAGAATATAACCCATCTTCCGTCGCGAATTTGGATCAAAGATACCGAATCTGCGGCAGAGTTTCGTAACTTTGCGAAAAATTTAAACGCTACATGGAGAAATTTTGCGATTCGCTGACCCGGTACAGCCGGCGGGAAACCGTTGCCGTTCAGATAGGAAACACCGCTATCGAGGCGACAACCCTGATCCGTATCCAGTCGATGACCAATACCGACACGAACGACACCGCCGCTTCGGTCGCGCAGACCGAACGGATCGCCGCCGCCGGCGGCGAAATCGTACGCCTGACGGCGCAGGGCCGCCGCGAGGCCGAAAACCTCGGCGCCATCCGCGCCGAACTCGACCGGCGCGGATGCCGTGTTCCCGCTGGTGGCCGACATCCATTTTCTGCCGTCGGCGGCGCTCGTCGCGGCGGAGCATGTCGAGAAAATACGGATCAACCCCGGCAACTTCAACGACAAGGGCGGTCAGTTCGACGAACTGCTGGCCATCTGCAAAGACGGGGAGCCGCGCTGCGTATCGGCGTCAACCACGGTTCGCTGGCCCCGGCCGTCATGGAGCGCTACGGCGATACGCCCGAGGAATGGTCCGCCTCGGCGATGGAATTCTTACGCCGCTGCCCGCGCGGCGGCGTTCGACCGGGTGGTGCTATCGGTCAAATCGAGCAACGTCCGCGTGATGGTGCAGGCCTACCGGATGTTGGCGGCGGCCATGCGCGCCGAGGAGATGCGCTATCCGCTGCACCTGGGCGTCACCGAAGCGGGCAACGACCGCGAAGGACGGATCAAGTCGGCTGCGGGCATCGGCGCGCTGCTGGCCGACGGCTCGGCGACACGATCCGCGTTTTCGCTGACCGAAGCCCCCGAACGCGAGATTCCGGTGGCGCGGATGCTGGCGGACTATTTCGCCGGGCCGCGAAAACCATGCGCCGATCCCTGCCGTAGACGAATCCCTGTATTCGCCTTACAGCTACCGCAAACGCCCGTCCGAAAAAATCGGCGGTATCGGCGGCGACGCACAGGTTGCGATCTGGAGCGAAATCCCGGCCGCCGTCCGCGAAACGCTGTTCGAAGCCGATATCCGGACGGTCGACCGGATTCCCGGGACGCATCGTGCTGCTGAAAACAAACAACTCAACGGCATCGCCGAGCAGCGGGCCGCGCTGCTGACGATGGCCGGACGCGGGCTGACCAACCCGGTCATTATCCAACGCACGTACGACGAAAGCGATCCGGAAGTTTTACAAATCAAAGCGGCGGCCGATCTCGGCCCGCTGTTCCTGGACGGATTCGGCGACGCCATTCGGATCGAGAACCTCAATCCGGCCATCCTGCAGAGCGAAATCGACGCACTGAGCCTCGACATCTTGCAAACGGCGCGGGTACGCATTTCGAAACCCGAATACATCGCCTGCCCGAGCTGCGGACGGACATTATACAACATCGAAAAAACGCTGGCCGCGATCAAAGCGCGCACCGGACACCTGGTCGGCGTGAAGATCGGCGTGATGGGGTGCATCGTCAACGGGACCCGGCGAAATGGCCGACGCCGACTACGGTTACGTAGGCTCCGGCCCCGGACGGATCACGCTGTACAAAGGCCGCGAAGTGGTACGCCGCAACATCCCCGAAGAGCAGGCCATCGACGCGCTGCTCGAACTGATCGGAGAAGTCGCAAATGGAACGTTGATTCCCCTTACTTTTTTTGCGGCTCGAAGACTTTGAACAAAAGCGCGGCCTTGCGCAGGGCCGCCTGTTTTACTTTATCAGCAAAAGATTTCATATTATCGGGAAACTTTACAGTCGAGCAATTCGACACACCGGTCGAACCTGCCGATTTCGCGGCACAATTCGGCTTTTGAAAAGACGGTCTTTGTCCCGCGTCGAATCAAGTTCGTCGATAAATTTCGACGCATAAAGAACAAATACATTGCGTAACCGATCGTACGAAGCCTTCCCATCTCCGGCTGCGGAGAAAATCGTTATAAGTATGCCAGATACCCCAGTAAGCTATTTTTTTTGTCCCCGATCAACGGAAACGCTCTTACCCACTGACTAAAATTAAGCGCTTTCGTATACTCTTTTTCGACCTTGTCGGCCTGCTGCCGTGAAAGCTCGCATGATTGTCTTTCGGATAGAAAAAATTCTCCGCACGCCGGACACTGCACAAACGACGGCACCGACGGCAGCATCGGCGCATCGAGCTTCCCATCCGACCATAGCGTCGAATTAAACGTATTGCCCGAACTCCAACTAATTTCGCGCAAAATATGACCGCACTTCGGACATTTGACGAATCTATCGGCGTCGTAAACGGTAGCATGTGCGTCGCTACACACCATCAACGACAAAAGCAACTCGATAAATCCCAGGCAAAATAACTTTTTCGCAATCGTTCTCATCGGAATCTATTTTTAGGCTAGTGTTTCGATGCCAGCTTTCCGCCTCAAGCCCCCGCGTAGATCAGGAACCCGAGTCCGACGATAAACAGAACGAACATCCAGGCATTCAGTCGGTCGGACGCTTTCGGAGCGCCTTTGAACTCTTTCCAGACCAGGATACCCCACATGGCGGAGACCAGCGTGGCTCCCTGCCCCAGTCCGTAGGAAATCGCAGCCCCGGCCTGTTCCGAAGCGATCATGCTGAACGACTGACCGACGCCCAGATCACACCGCCCAAGATACCGACCAGGTGCGTCTTCGCACTGCCCCGGAAATAACCGCCGATCGAGATCGGCTCGCCCTCGACCGGACGTTTCATCGCAATCGTATTGAAGATAAAGTTGCTGGCGAACACTCCCACGGCAAAGACGAATACGGCCGTATAGGGCGTCAGCTTCCCCGGGAGCCGGATCGGCAAAATTCGTAAGATCCATCGACGCCGCGACGAAACGGTAAAAAGAAAGCCATGATTACGCCCGCTGCAATCGAAATCCCGATCCCCTTGGCGGGAACCTTCTTCGAGCCGGTCAGCATTTTCCGGTAGGCCAGTCCGTTCAGTACGATGGCTACGACGATCAGCGCCACCCCGATGAAAATGAACAACGGCGCGCCCTTCGCGGCCCCGAAATAGTTGACCAGCACGCCGAGCACCAAAGCCAGCCCGATCCCGACCGGGAACGCCACCGACAGTCCGCAGATCGCGATAGCCCGCCGCCAGCAGAATATTCGCCGCATTGAACACCACGCCGCCGAGCAGCGCGCTGCCGATATTGCTCCAGTCGGCCTGCGCCAGATCGGGCAGGAAACTGCGCCCTTCGGAGCCGACGCTACCGAGCGTAAAGGCCGACAGGATCGAAAACAGCAACAACCTGATCACATAGTCCCAGTAAAAATATTCGTAACGCCAGGCTTTGGCGGCCAGTTTCTGCGTATTTCCCACGATCCCAGCAGATCATCGTGACGACGCAGAAAATCACGGCCAACGTGTAATTGTTTACGATATACATAATTTCGTTTTTAAAAGTTCGACATCCTACGGAACGAAACGATCGACTTCGCTGCGATACGGAATCGACGACTGCGCCCCCATGCGAGTCACCGAAATCGCCGATGCGCGGCTTGCGAAACGCACGGCTTCCTCAAGGCTTTTGCCTTCGGACAGCGCGACGACCAGCGCCCCGTTGAATACGTCCCCGGCTGCCGTCGTATCGACCGCCCGCACTTTCTGCGCCGGAACCGCTTCGTCGAACCGGTCGTTGCAGATATACGCTCCGCGCGAAACCGAGCGTGATAATCGTTCTGCACGCCCATCGCCAGGATACTGCGGGCCGCTTCGGCTTCCGGTCTCGGCATTGTGGATCCGGATACCCGTAATGATCTCGGCCTCGGTTTCATTCGGCGTAATCAGGTAAAGACTTTTGAGCAATTGCGGCGACAGCGCGCGGCGCCGGGAGCCGGATTGAGCACCGTCCGCTTGCCGCGCTTGGCGGCTTCGGCGGCTACGTATTCGATCGTCGTCATCGGCGTTTCGAGCTGCATCAGCACGATATCGCAATCATCCAACGCCGTTTCGGCCTTGGCCACGTCCAGCGGCAGCAAATTCGCATTGGCCCCGGAAGCCACGACGATCGTATTTTCGGCGCGGCTGTCGACAGAAATCAACGCCACCCCCCCGACGGATTATGATCGTCGATGAACACGAAAACGGGTATCGATGCCCTCCTGAGCCAACTGCTGGCGGGTGGTGATGCCGACCATGTCGTTGCCGGTCTTGCAAACGAAAATCACGTCGGCCCTCCGCGCCGAGCCGCCGCAACGGCCTGGTTGGCCCCTTTGCCGCCGGGATTCATCAAAAAGTTCCGCCGAGTACGGTTTCCCCCCGGCCGCGGCAGGTGTTCGGTTCTGACCACCATATCGGTATTGGTACTGCCGACCACCAGAATTTTTTCCTTTTCTTAACCCATTCATCGCGACACTATTTTAGATTGATTTGATAAAGTTAAACTCTATTTTCCGAAAAAGCCCCGGACGCCGAATATTTAAACTCCCAAAAAACGGACCGATTGTAAAAAGCGACCGCCGGGACAGCTTTTCCGCACCGTCCGTAGCATCCGCTTCCGGACGCCGCCGAGCGGAATTCCGGTATTTTTGCCGCGGGAATTGGATTTTTCCGCCATTTTTGCTAATTTACCGATCCGTGCAAAAGGCCTGCCGCCTTTGCCCGACAAATCCAACCTGAACAACAACCCGTCATGAAAAAAATTTTGCATTTTACTTACCGCGCTTTTCCTCGGCCTGTCGGCCGAGCGCAAACCCGTTTCAGATCACCTTCGGCCCCTATCTACAAAAAACGTGACGGCCGACGGAGCCACCGTAATCTGGGGAACCTCCGCCGACGCGCTGTCGTGGGTCGAAGCCGCACCCGACGGCGAAGACCACTTCTACGCCGAAGAACGCCCGCAGTATTACCAGACCAAGCTCGGCAAACGGACGGTGGGACGACTGCATACGGTGCGGATCACCGGACTGAAGCCCGCCTCGTTTTACCGCTACCGAGTATGCTCGCGCGAAGTGACCGAACTGCAACCGTACAAAGTCAGCTACGGACAGACGATCTGCTCGGACGTCTACCGCAAAAAACCGTACCGCTTCAAAACGCGGGACGCCGCGCAGCAAAGCGTATCGTTCACCGTGGTCAACGACATCCATGAAAACAGCGACATGCTGGCGACGCTGCTGTCGGACGTCAAAAAGAGCAGCGCGACTTCGTCTTTTCAACGGCGACATGGTCAACAACATGAGCAGCGAACAACAACTGATCGACGGCTTTCTGCGCCGTTCGACCGAACTGTTCGCCGCCGAAATCCGTTCCTGTTCACGCGGCAACCACGAAACGCGGCCTGTTCTCGGATCATTACCTCGACTACTTCCCCACCCCGACCGGCGAACCGTATTACGCATTCCGCCAGGGGCCCGTATTTTCGTCGTGATGGACGGCGGAGAAGACAAGCCCGACAGCGACATCGAATATTACCGGGCTGTCCGACTTCGACCGCTACCGCGCCGATCAGGTGGCCTGGCTGAAGGAAACCGTCGCGAGCGAAGCGTTCCGCACGGCCCCGTTCAAGGTGGCGATCATACACGTTCCGCCGGTCAACAGCACGTGGCACGGGCCGCTCGACGTCAAGAAGCATTTCCTGCCGGTGCTCAACGACGCCGGGATCGACCTGATGCTGTGCGGCCACCTGCATTCGTACCACCCTCCGCCGGCCGGCCAAACCGAATGCGATTTCCCGGTGCTGATCAACTCGAACGACCGGGCGGTCGAAGTCGAAGCGACGGCCGACGCACTGAACCTGAAGGTCAAAGATACTAAAAACAGGTTGTTCAGGAACTGACGCTGAAAGCCAAACAATAGCCGGCCAGCCGAAAAGACATGGAGCCGTCACTCGAAAAAAGAAGCCGTATTCTGTCGAAGAATACGGCTTCTGCCGTATATGCGGACAAGGAACCCGCTACCACCTGTAGATCACGGCGTCGCCCGGATCAACCGACATCTCGGTAATGTCGTCCGCCGGCACGATCAGAACCGTTTTTCAGTATCTGCCGTACCCGGCTCTCCGCTTCGAAAACGAAGCCCCATGGCAGTATTCGGATCGCGGTTAACGATCACCAGGAACGTGTACCCTGATTTTCCAACTGTGAAACGACCGCTCCGCGTCCCTCGGTTTCCAGTCCCCTTACCGGTTCGGGCAGGTCGGTCAGCCGAACGGTTCCTTTTCGGAACGGACGTCCCCGTATGGCGTACGGAAACAACCCCTGGCTCCGAGGAAAACGCCGCTCAATCGCTGAATTTCACTCGTCACGGTTTTCACCAGATCGTACGTCGCCGTACGGGCTCCGTCTTCGGCGATCGGCGCCATCCGATAATTCAGTCGCCCGACACCGTCGGCGTCCAATAAGTAAAGTATTGCAGTTCCTGCGCCCCGTAAGCCAGATCGCTGTACAACTGCAACCGCAGATCGGACAAAGTCGGAACGGGATACACCACGTGAGGGCATGTCAGCGCGAAAGCCCAAAACTTCTTATTCGCCTGGCCTCGTCGGCAACGATCGAGATCCTCGTACCAAGTGTCTTTGATCAGACGCAACCGAAAGAACCCGGATTAGTCACCAACGGATATTCGTCGAACGACAGAAAAGCGGCGGGCACCTCGTTCAAGTAGCGCTGCACGTACTCCCGGTAAGGTAGCGACGCCCAAGGCCTGCAAATGCTCCGCAGGCCCGCCCGGAACAGGTTCGCATAGCAGTAGTGATCCGGGTCGACGGCCTGGACGCGTTCATCATCCGGGCAATGGTCAAACTCGCTGCCAGCGGCTCGTCGCGCAGAAATAGGCTTCGGGCCGGATACCTCATCAGTTTTTTCACGGCCGCTTCGCGCCGGGTATCCGAATACAGCGCATCGCACTCGACGATCAGCTTCACGCCGGCCTGCCCCGGCGTATTCCGAGCGCCTTGCAAGCCGTCTCGGTATCCGAAAAACGGGTGTAATTCACGGCGATGCCCAGTTCGGCGGCTTCCCGGAAACGGGCTACGCTAACCTGGCTCGCCCGCACTCCGTGCCAGGCGACGATCGGAATCCGGCCCGGCGAAGGCAGCTTTTCGGGGAAAAGGATCCGGATCAGGCCGGCCGGTCGTATCCGGAGGCGTTACGGCGGTGGTATCCGGAGGAGCGGGCCGCTGCCCGTCGCCGCCCTTCGAAGACGTTTCGTCCTTGCCGCACGAGAAAACGAGGACGGCCGCAGCCGCGCACAAAGTAAAACAATTTTTTCATGCCAATCAGTAGTTTATTCGGTTAAAACGGGGCTGTCCGCCGGGCAAAGCGGCCAAACGCGCGCGCCGCAAATTCCCACTCGATCTTCACGATCCCCTGCCAACTGATATAATGTTCCGTAATGCCGATCTCGTCCATCCAGCGGCGGGTCTCGATCGTTTTCATGTAGGCCGTATCAAACCTTCGCCCCACATCGTTGTTCCATACCCACAGCGGCGTAGGCCACAGGCAGGCGCGGAACCGGATCGATTTGTAAAATGCTCGTCGCATCCCTGCTGGCCGTGATGCGCCATTTTGCAGGTAATCGCAATCCAACAGGGGTTTTATAAGTACCTTCGAGCAGCATTTGCCGCTCTCGACGCCGGTATCGCCCAGAAAGACCATCGACTTTTTCCGGTCCCACACCCTCAGCACGATACTCGCATTGTTGTAGGCATTCGTCAGGATGGACGGATGGGCGACGCCGAGCACTTTCAGGTTCATGCCGTCGATCTTCATCTCGAGTCCCGGCTCGGCTTCAGGTTTACCGGACCGGAATCCCGGAGCGCTTCGTATTGGTAAGCGTCCGCAAGCTTTTTGCGGTTCATGTCCGTGCGGAGCTGCTCGTCGGTCATCGGCGACTGATAAACCGTGTCGATAATCATTTTGTCGAGGATCTTTCAGGATTTCGGTCAGCGCCCCCATGATCCACATGCGGATGGGTGACGATCCATTTATCGACGCGGTTTGCCCAGGGCGGCCACGAATCCTCGCAAAAAGGCGCGTCCGCAGCGGTTCCCCGTCCAGCAGCGACCACCGTCCCCGGTCGGTCACGAACACGGAATTCATCTGGGAAGGCCCCTGGGCGCAAGCTGCCATACGGCGAAACCGGGCTTTAGCCGCTGTGAAAGAGGCGGACATCAGGCCGCACAGCAGGCATACGATCAATTTGTTCTTCATATCGAAATCGTGTAACGAATTTTTTCCGTCCGTTCCCCGTGCATTCCGGCCTCCGGCCGGCAGCCCCAGAATCCGCAACGGATATTTCAAAAAAATCGGAAAAAGAATGTCGTTCACGGACATTCTTTTTCAGTTTTAAAGCGTTTCGATCTCCGCAGTTAAGGATGGGTAACCCCGGATACAAATCGCATATCTCGTGGTTCTCGCCGTTCTTGTTGTGCGTGTGCATCAAGGTCTGCGGTTGCCCGTTTTCGCCCCAGTAAGTCCAGCATTCCACGATTACGCCGGCATTCAGCGCATCGATGGCCGGGTTATCCGTCACCCAGGTAAGCTCGGCGCCCACCGTATCGACATTGGACTGCGAAACGCATCTCCACCAGTAGTATTCCACCTTCAGCGTACGTTCTACGGAAGTATCTTCGGTAAATTCGAAATTAACAGCCGCGCGACCCGGTTTTTCCACAAATACATGTATCCGTCGGCATTGGCCATCATGTTCCGGATATCGAGGTATTCGAGCGGATTGTCCATGATCGTCAGTTCGCAAAAGCTTCACAACGTTGCTGACGTCGAGCCTCTTGATTTTGTTTCCGTTCAGATGCAGATACCGCAATTCGTTGGCTGGAGCGACTCCACGGCGCCGAAATTCACGGTTTCGAGCGTTCCCGTATTCCGGGCTTCCAGTCTTTCGCAGTTGGGGAACAACGTCATGTCGAGCGACTGCAACTTGGAATTGTCCAGCGAGAAGAATTTGATGTTCGCAGCATCCGGGAATCCTTCCAAGCCTTCCACCGAAGTCACCGCTTTATCGATAAGGTTCAGCGTCTTATAAGTAGATTCGTATTTCACTTCGTCCGGGAATACGACTTCGGCCGCATCGGGTTTTGTAAGCGTTGCCCTTTTCGTCGAACAGGTACTTATTGTCGGAACGAGACTCTGCAAATATTCGCGGAATGCGGCATCGGGAACCATAAAGCGTCCTACCGCGAACGGAAACATCCAGTTCCTGCGTCTGCGTACCGCGCTTGAGCGTCATCCCAGCCTTTGGCATCGACAGCCAGGTCGGCGGGGAACGCGAACACCAGTTTGGCGTCCGTAATCTCGCCGGATACGGTCTCTACGGCGTCGCCGCCGGGACCGGGGCTGGAGAACGATTTTATCTTTGCCCAGGAAACCGCGGCCGGTAACCGTCACGTTCCCTCCTACCATCGATTCCCGAAAGAAGGAACCGACAGGGAAGCGAGTTCGATCGGGGTGTTCAGATCGGGATCGTCCGCCGGATCGACCGGTTTGAGCGTACCGAACTCTTTGCTCTGCGTACCGCGTTTGAGCGTCAGCGTCCAGCCTTGTTCGTCGATGGCCAAGTCGTCGGGGAACGTGAACGCCAGTTTGGCGTCGGTAACTTCGGAATTGGTAACCTCCACGGCATCGCCGCCCGAAACGGGTTTAAGTTCCACCCTGTCTTTACCGAGGAAACCTTTTGCCGTCGATCGTAACGCTGGCGCCTTTCATCGATTCGGTAAAATCGGGAATCACCACGTCCGACAGTTCGATCGGCGTCGTCAGTTCGGGGTCTTCCGGATCTTCGGGCATCATCGTGCCGATTTCCTTGCTCTGCGTACCGCGCTTGAGCGTCAGCGTCCAACCTTCTTCGCTGGTGGCCAGATCGCTCGGGAACTTGAACACCAGCTTGAAGCCGTAATTTCCGCCGGAGCGATCTCGACGGCCGTACCGCTGGGACGGGGCGTAAGGGCGATTTTGTCCTTACCGAGAAAACCTTTGCCCTGGATCGTGACATTGGCTCCCTTCATCGATTCCCTGGAAAGTCAGGATCACGACGCCGGACAACTCGATCGGAGTCGTCAGATCAGGGTCTCCCGCCGTCGTTCTTCTCGTCGCTACACGGCGAACCCCATCGTGGCGATTGACGCCAACAACAATAAATACTTTTTCATACGCATAAAGTTTTAAAGCGGCATTTCTGCCAAAAAGTAATTAATGGTTTAGATTATGTTTGTTACTCCATTCGGTATCGTCTCGTATTCAATCCGTTGCTTTTTTCGCGGCCCGGTCCGCCATTACTGCTACTTAAACGGTTAAGCTGCGCTGCCTAAAAAAGATTTTTCTCCCGTTCGAATTTCAAAAAAACAACCGTTAAAAAACAAATGCCATCCACGTTTTTCATAATTTATTAAAAATATACAAAACCGCACTTTACCGTTACAGAGAGCGCCTCTTACTTTTACTCGGTTCATTACTTTCGCAAACCGGAACAAATCGCCCGCCGTTACGACGCTTTTCGTTCGCTCTATCCTCTTTACGAACTTCTGTTTTCAAAATTAGATTTAATTTTCTAAATAAACAACAAATTCCGTTACATTTTCATTACTTTTTCGCATTTTCCGTAAAAACAAAACCGAAACGGGATTTACAGCCCGTTTTCACCGCCTGGAATACACGACCCGCCTTTTTTCGTTTTCCGCAAAAGACAAAAACGGGATTAAAACGAGAGAATCGGCATCCTCTTTTCCTGCGGAGTTCTGCGAAATCTCCCGGACGAAAAAAAACGGACAGAAGCAATCGTCGGTTACCGCACCCCGCCGTAAGCCGCAAAACATACGTTCTTATGCAGGATCTCCACCTCGCGGAAACCGACTTCGCGCATCAGGTCGAGTTGGTAGTTCAACGGCCGGGGAGAATCCTCCAGCTCCACGTAAGCCAGCACCCTGTCGCGGTACTCCGTTCCGCCCAGAGCGGTCAGGTAATCGCCGTAACGCTCCCGAAAATAGGCGGAAAGTACCTCCGTTTGCTGCGCGACCAGGTCGGAAATCATCAGGCAGCCGCCCGGACGCAGGCTCCGGTACAACCGGGCGAACACGGTCAGCCACTCCTCGTCCCCGCGCAAATGATGCAGCGCGGCTCCCGACAGCACGATATCGTACCGGCATTCGCCCAGATCGGCCTCGCGGACATCCCGTTGCACCGCCGTGACCCGGCCGGCCGAACAGGCCGAAACGCGTTCGACGGCCCGGTCGAGCATCGGGCGGCTCAGGTCGAGCAGCGTGCAATGAAGCCCCGGCCGTTTCGAAAGCATTTTGAGCGTATAGTTTCCCGCCCCGCAGCCCACGTCTAGCAGATCCGTCGCCAAAAGGCGTCAGACGCGCCGCGGCTTCGGTAATCAGTTCCAGCGACAACGCCGCATCGACAGTCGAAACCTGTCCGCCCTGCAAATTCGAAAAACGCTCGACATCGTGATCGAAGCGTTCCCGAATCTCTTCCACACTCGATTTTTCCCGCATATCTTATAAATTGAATTCCATATCCGGAAAACCGGACATTCATAGCAAAGATAACGTTAATTATCACAAAATTAATCCCTACATTTGCATAAATATACCACACCCTATGCAACAAACCGTCCGCCCCACTCGATGCGCGCCTGGATACTTGCGGCGCGCCCGAAAACGCTCCCCGCGGCAGCCGTTCCCGTACTGCTGGGATGCGCGCTGGCGCTGGCGGAAGGCGGATTCCGGTGGATTCCGCTCTGCTCTGCCTGCTGTTCGCGCGCTGCTGATGCAGATCGACGCAAACCTGATCAACGACCTATTCGACTACCGCAAAGGAAGCGACCGCAAAGAGACCGCCTCGGGCCCGAACGAGCCTGCGCGCAGGGCTGGATTTCGCCGCGCGCCATGAAACGGGGAATCGCCCTGATTACCGCGACCGCCTGCGCGACGGGCCTTTTGCCTGTTTTTTACGGAGGAACCGAGTTGATCGTCGTCGGAGCGGTCTGCGTCGTATTCGCATTCCTGTACACCGCCGGGCCGTACCCGCTGGCCTACCACGGCTGGGGCGACGGGCTGGTGATCGTCTTTTTCGGTTTCGTTCCGGTCGAGTCACCTACTATGTGCTGTGTCACGGATGGACGACCGAAGTAACGGTCGTCTCGCTGGCCTGCGGACTGGTGATCGATACGCTGCTGATGGTAAACAACTACCGGGATCGCGAGCAGGATGCGCAGAGCGGCAAACGGACGTTGGTCGTGCGTTTCGGCCCGAAAGCGGGCAGCCTGGCGTACCTGACGCTGGGGAATAGTCGCCTCAGGACTCTGTCTGACGCTGCTCTCCGGCGGGTATTTCGCGGCGGGGCTACTCCCGCTGGCCTACCTGCCGTTTCACCTGGCAGCCTGGCGACGGATGGTACGAATCCGCGAAGGCCGGGAACTGAATCTCATCCTGGGAAAAACGTCCCGTAATATCTTGATTTTTCGGAATACTGCTAACCGCGGGCTGATCCTGCGGTAATGCGGCGAACGAGCGGCTCCGGCGGAACGATCCGCCGGGCATGGGATTTGAACCGTTACCGTAACCACCAAAATCTCTTTATCATGAAAAAAATTCTGCTTTTCGTCTTCCTGCTTGCCGGAACCGCCCTGGCGGCCCAGAAATCCCCAACCGATCCGAGTGCTCTTCATCGGAAACAGTTATACCTTTTACCATAACCTTCCCCGATCTGGTGTCGCAAATCGGCGAAAGCGTCGGCTTTTCCGATCGACGCGACGGCCTGCACCAAGGGCAGCCAACGCTTTACCGGTCACCTGCAAAACGGGAAACTGCTTCGGATGCTCGCCGCCGGAGGATGGGACTACGTCGTCCTACAGGAGCAGAGCGAAGCCCCGGCCCTGCCGACCGAACTGGTCGCCGAGGGAACGTACCGGCCCGCCCGGACGCTGGACAGCCTCGTTCACGCCGGAAGTCCGCAGGCGCGGGTAATCTATTACATGACCTGGGGACGCAAAGAAGGCAGTAAGACTTACGGGAACCACTATCCGCCGGTAGCGACCTACGAAGGTATGCAGCAGCGGTTGGCGACCAGTTACCTGGAGATGGCTTACCGCAGCGGCGGCTGGTGCGCGCCGGTAGGACTGGCCTGGATGCGGGTACGGGCGAGAAACCCGAATACGAACTGTATATGCCGGACGGAAGCCATCCGTCGGAAGCGGGCACGCTGCTCGCGGCGAACGTAATTTTTCAGCGTTATCTACGGCAAACCGTACGCCTCGGAGATCCGGGCGGGCGTTCCGCAGCAGCAGGCGGAATACCTGCGACAAGTGGCGCAGCAGACCGTATTCGACAACCTGCGGCTGATCAACGTCGAACCGGTCGCCCCGGCCCGCTGCCCGAAATCGCCCTGCCCCGCAAATAAACGGGCCCCGGGAGAATCCGGCAAAATACGAAGACGCATTTCCGACCGCATTCCGCGCAACGGTTTTCTTATGGCGGACGCCCGTCGCAAAATTGCGCTACCTCAACCCGTCGAGCCATTTCTCCAGTTCGGCGAGCCATTGCCGCTTATAGCGGAACGTATCGCTGAACCCGAAACCGTGTCCCCCCCTCGGGATAGATATGCAGCGAAGCGGGAACCCGATTATCCATCAGGGCCCGGTAATACAGCAGGCTGTTTTCGGGCGTAACGGCCTGGTCGTCTCCGGCCAGCGCGATAAAGGCGGCCGGCGTCTCCGGGGAAACATACCGGTCGAGCGAACATGCGGCGATCTCATCCCGGAAGGGTGCGGCCCCATCAACCGCTCGCGCGAGGGAAGATGCGTCAGCCCGTCCCGCATACTGATAACCGGATAAAAGCAGGATTTGAAAAATCCGGTCGCATTCCCGTCTCCGGGAACAGGGCCGCCGACGCCGCGACATAGCCTCCGATGGAGGCCCCCATCACCCCAGAGACCGGATGCGCAACTCTCCGGAACGCTCTTCCAACAGGCGTACCGCCCGGCGGATATCCTCTCCGGGAATCTCGCGGCGGCCGTTCGGCAACCTGTATTTCAATACGGCCAGCGTAATGCCCCGCTCGTTGAACCACGATGCGAAAGCGCGGCCCCTCGTGCTCCACGGCCACGCCCCGAAATCCTCCGCCCGGACACAGGATAACGGCTTGCCCGCACGGCTGCGAGGCCGGATAAACGTATAACACGGGGACGGAAACATTGCCGATCAGTCCCGGCCCGAGCGTCTGCTCCGCTCCAGAAAGGCCGTTGGACGAAGGCACGCCTTCGGGCCACAAAGCACCTCCCGGCAAATCGATCCGAATTCTTCCATCAGTTCATCTTTTATCTATCTGAAACGCGACACGCGCAGCGAGCGAAGCCCGTTCCCCGCGCGCCTGCCGCCGGTTCGTCGGCTCAGCGGCCGCGCTCTTTCACCGCAAAATACCGATCGACGGCGAACTTGCCCGGCCCCGCGATGTACATCAGCACGAAAACGACCAGGTACACCAACGCCAACTCGCGAACGGCAAAGGCATCCTGGCTATGAATCACGAAAAAGGCCATCGCCATCGTAAAATCATCGGGATCATCGCGAGGCGGTACAAAAAGCCGATCAAAAACCGAACGAACAAACCAGCTCGCCGCCGAATATGGCCAGCATCAGCGAGAAACGGCTGCCGACGCCCAACGGATCGGGAAAGACATCGGCCATCTGCGCGAATCCGGCCCACTTCTGCAACCCGTGCGACATCAGCAATACGCCGAAAAATAACCCTCGCCGCCAACAATAACAGCGACGTCTTCGCGCCTTCCGGTCTAACGGGAAATAAAAACGATATAACATAACATTCAATTTAAATTCATACCAACTACAAGCTTATCAAATACTTTGCCACGAAACGCGCCGTCCTGCCGAATCGAAGAACCGGATCCCTTTCGACGCCCGGCGCGTTTCACGCGCAACCGCAGAACCCGGCCCCGCACGATACGATTCTCCGGCTTTCGTCGACGAACGGCTACAACCGTAGATTTAATAAAAATAATTCGGTAGAAACCGATTGACTTTTTGATCGCTCAGAATAACGGACAAAGCGCCTAGATCTTTTCGGTGAAACACCGTAATATTTTGGGATTCTATACTGCCGGATTTGTGCGAATAAAGTGCGGAACGCAACGAATCAGGGATATTCCCTTTGACGGAAAATATCTTTAATATCGACACCGTCCGCTTATCCAAATTCGTCCGACCCGGTAAAACGACGAAGGCAGATGCCTTTATCATCTGCCTTCCGACGTTTGCCGGTCGTAGACCTTTTTCGATTTGTGTATCCGACTGGAAACAGATCGGACGGTTGTGATTCTCGATCTCGGCCTCGCGGCTTCCTCTGCGACTGGCTTTGACGTAATCGCGTTCGGTAATTCTTTTTGTTTTCACTTCATGTCAATTTACGGCTGAGCCGCAAAGATAGCATATTTTAAGTCGTTCCGGCCCTATTGACCGTTTCAAAAGACCTATTTCCCCCCTCATCTGTTGTCACGTCATTATTTTTAAACGCATACCCGCCCCACACAAAAGACATAATATACTAATTATAAAATCATTAAAGAACAACGATACAAATCCGGAAATTATTTTCCACAGGAATCTTGTTTTATCGGAAAACAATTCGCACCTTTGCGCCATTACTTTCCTACAGAAGTATCTTCCATTAGATCGCATTGTAAATAATTTTCAAACAGGCTATATGAAACATATCATTATCGGAGGCGTTGCAGGAGGTGCAACGGCGGCGGCCAGGATCGTCGGGGCAGACGAGGAGGCCGAGATCGTCCTACTCGAAAAAAGGCAAATACATCCATGTACGCCAACTGCGGCCTGCCGTATTATCTAGGCGGTGCGATCACCGAGCGGGAAAAACTCTTTTGCAGACCCCGGCTTCGTTCGGCGGACGATTCAATATCGACGTGCGGATCGGAAAACGAGGCGGGGCATCGATACCGCGGCAAAGAGCGTCGAAGTGCGCCGTGCGGATGGATCGACCTATACGGAAAGCTACGACAAGCTGCTCCTGTCGCCGGGCGCTTCGCCTGTGCGTCCGCCGCTGAAGGGCATCGACAGCGAAGGAATTTTTCACCCTGAGAAACGTCGACGATACGGACCGTATCAAAACTATATAACTACACGAACGGTCGCCAGCGCTGTCGTCGTGGGCGCGCGGATTTATCGGATTGGAAATGGCCGAGAACTTTGCATCGCGCGGGAGCGGGAGTGTCGATCGTAGAGATGGGCAATCGGGTGATGGCGCCGGTCGATTTCTCCATAGCCTCGCATAGTGCACCAACACTTGTTACAACAAGGGGTGCACCTTTATTTGGGCAGAGCGTCGAACGCTTTGAAAAACGGGACGACAAAATCGAGGTCTTTTTCACAAGCGGGAAGAGTATCGCGACCGACCTGGTTATCCTTTCGATCGGCATCCGTCCCGAAACGGCACTGGCCAAAGCAGCCGGACTCAGGATCGGCGAGACGGAGGCATCTGGGTGACGACTATCTTCAGACTTCGGCGGCGGATGTTTATGCTGTGGGAGACGCCATCCGAATTTCACGCATCCGCTGACAGGCACCCTGGCTAATTACCTGGCCAATCCCGCCAACCGCCAGGGACGCATCGTGGCGGACAACATGGTCTTCGGCAATACGACCCGATATGAAGGGGCGATAGGAACTTCTATCGCCAGGTGTTCGATGACGGTGGCTTCGACCGGACTTGCGGCCAAGCGGCTCAAACAGTTCGGCATTTCACGTATGCCAGTTCGACCACCCATTCGGCCTCGCATGCGGTACTATCCCGATGCGTTGCCGCTGACCAAGCGACCTTCGGCCCGCGAGGCGGCAAACTCTACGGCGGTCAGTGCGTAGGCTGCGACGGAGCGGACAAGCGTATCGACCAGATTGCCCTGCTGATCAAGCAGGAGGCACGGTTACAATCTGATAAAGTCGAGCACGCTTACGCCCCTCCTTTTCATCGGCAAAAAGACCCGATCGCCATAATAACAGCCGGCTATGTACCGAAACAACATCATCAGCGGGGCGATGCCTGTGGCGACCTGGCGGCAAATGGCGGAAGCGGATCGCTGCGACACGCTGTTTTCTGGATGTGCGTACCCGCGAGGAACACACGCCTTCAGAGCGATCCCCAGTTCCGATGGAACATTCCGCTGGACGAGCTTCGCGGCCGGATCGGCGAACTGCCGCGCGACAAAAGTTTACATCTATTGCGCCGTTGGTCTACGGGGATACCTGGCCTTGAAAATTCTGACGGGACACGGGTTTACCGATATCAGGCGGATACAAAACCGACGGCGACCGCGCCGATCGAAAATAAAACGGCGACAATCAGAACGAATAGCAAAACGGATACGCAACATACCGGGGAGCGGATAAACCTTGAAAATCGACGCCTGCGGATTGCAGTGCCCCGGCGGTCATGAAGATCAAACAGGCGATCGACTCGAATCGGCTTGAAGAGCGAACGAATCGAAATGGTCGCCACCGACGCGCGGAGTTCTCGCGCGACGCGCAGGCGTGGTGCAGCGCGACCGGAAACATCCTGCAGTATCAAATTCCGGAAGAAAAGAAGGGCAAATATACGGTCGTCATTGAAAAGGATTCGCAAGCGTGCAGGACCCAGCCACCTCGTGCGACGGCAAAGCCAAGAAACGCTCATCATGTTCAGCGACGACCTGGATAAAGCCTTGGCCACGCATTTCGTGCGCTGGCCAGCGGCGCGGCTGGCTACCGGACTTGAAGGTGTCGATATTCGTCGTTTACGTGCACGAGGGACGAACGTGATCAAGAGAAGTCGCTAAGCCGAAGGTAAAAAGGATATTTTCGGACGC